>Ga0233437_1001728_pt1 | contig 37855 bp, 42 predicted proteins | sample SI_122_August201_FD_182714 | JGI IMG/M metagenome (GOLD analysis project Ga0233437, IMG submission 182714) | Seawater microbial communities from Saanich Inlet, British Columbia, Canada - SI_122_August2016_200_MG | ecosystem: Environmental > Aquatic > Marine > Inlet | place: Canada: British... | reverse complement strand
AGAAATAGGGATTAAATGCTTAGTTGTTAATAAAATGACCAAGCTCGGTATGCCTGTGACGGTCGTTACTTAAAAAATCAGGCGCCAAGGATACTTTTGCTTGCGAATTTATTTATTCAACAACGCCTAACGTTAACTGAAGGAGTGTAGTTCAGGTTGAAAAAATGAAGGTTAACAGTTGGAGCTGTTGGAGCAGCAAGTGCTGCAGTTGCTATTCCGCATGCAAATAAAGAAGTCAAAAATAGTGATTTAATTTTCATAAAATATTCTCCCTAATATTAAATTTATATTACGCCTCAAAATGACGGCGCGTGAAGTTTAGGGAAGTTCTTTAGGTAAGACAACAGCTTTATGTAATATTTTCAGTTGAAAAAATACGCATTAGGCATGATTGGTCAAGTTTAGAAACATTCGATAAATAAGGTACATCATACTGGCCAAGAAAATAGCGCCGACCGAAAATAATACACTTTCTAGCTTAAATAAATGATAAAAATGTATACCAAGAAAAGCACCCAAAATAAAACAAATAATCGTCCAAAAATAAAGATTCACTTTCCAAAGGTCTTCTAAGCGACCAGAAATGATTCGTCCAATCGACAAACCAAGATCAGCAATAATACCTGTGACATGCGTAGTGCGAATAATGGCGCCACTATAAATAGTTGTCATGGAGTTTTGCATACCCGCAGCAGCGGCTAACAAATATTCCGCAGTATGTAAAACTAATGCGTCTTTATGTTTTACGCAAAAATAACTGGCAAGTGCAAGAAGCGCTTGCACAAGTAAAGAAATACCGTAACGATTTTTCGTTGAGAAAGTTGATGTTGAAAAATAAATACCATTAACAATAGCGCCTGCAAGAAAAGCAAGAATAACAAAAAGCAAATCAAGTGCAGAAGTAGTTTTACCTCCGCCTAAATTAATACCCAGCTCTGTCGCATTACCCGTCATGTTGCCAACAGAAGTATGAAAATAACCAGTAAGTGCTATCGCATTAATGTAACCTGAGTTGATCACCAGTAACATAAAGCCAATGAACAACCAGAATTGTATTTTGTATCCGCTTTTCATTGTTTCAGCCTAATAAATTTTGAAGTCAGAAAGCTTGCGAGGTTCTTCTATTTCGTCAATAGATACACTTGTGACTTCGGCACCCGCAGGGCCTTTATGTAACCATTCAATAAGTCTATCAATATTAGCGGAGTCTCCGGTTGCAATGACTTCAACTTGGTTCTGGGGAAGGTTGCGTGCCGATCCTGTGATATCCAGCTCTTCAGCATGATCTTTCGTTGATGCTCTAAAAAAAACGCCTTGAACTCTTCCAGAGATAATACATCGCACGGTTCTCATTAAATAAAAATCCTTTTTGGGTATGGTCAAATTCAATAATAACCATTATGCTTAATAAATCCAGCACCTTATGGCAAACTATTGGATCAATACTGAAAGTTATCATGGAGAAGGCTTAAAAATTATGAATAATGTAGAACGCGGCCAACCTGATGTGGGGGTCTTACTAAAAGAGGTTGAGCCAAAACTTAAGCAACCTCAAATGTACCAAGTCATTATTTATAATGATGATTTCACTCCAATGGATTTTGTTGTCGAGATTTTAACCATTTTCTTTTACAAGAGTCATGCAAAAGCCAATGAAATCATGTTAAGGGTGCATTGTGCAGGCAAAGCTGTCTGTGGCGTCTATACTAAAAATGTAGCAGAAACAAAGGTTTCGCAAGTCAGAGCATATAGCCAACAAAATGAATATCCGCTCAAATGTGATATGCAAGCCGTTGAAGGTTAATAGAAGAGGAAAGGTATGTTAGATAAGAAATTAGAAGTTACCCTAAGTAAAGCGTATAAATTAGCGAGTGAAAAACGCCACGAGTTTTTGACTGTCGAACATTTGCTACTTGCGCTTCTCGATAACCCTGATGCTGCAGAAGTGCTTCGCAACTGTAATGCAGACATTCCAAGATTAAGAAAAAACTTATCAAAATTCATTGATGAAACTTCACCCATTATTCCTGAAGATGTTGACGATAGAGAAACACAACCCACAATTGGTTTTCAGCGTGTTTTGCAAAGGGCTGTTTTTCAAGTTCAATCATCAGGCAATACAGAAGTCAGTGGCGCTAATGTTTTGGCGGCGATTTTCAGTGAGCAAGAAAGCCAAAGTGTTTATCTTTTAAAGCAAGAAAATGTTTCTCGTTTAGATGTTTTAAATTTTATTGCGCATGGTGATGCGAAACAACGCTCACAAAGTTCTTATGAGCAATCGCTTGGTGAAGATGATGAAGGTGGTTCTCAGCAGGGCGGTTTGTTGTTGCAGTTAACCACTGATTTAAATGAGCGAGTTAAGGCTGGGAAAGTTGATCCTATTATTGGCCGCAACGCAGAAATTGAGCGTACAATTCAAGTCTTATGCCGTCGTCGTAAAAACAATCCACTTCTTGTAGGTGAACCAGGTGTTGGTAAAACAGCGCTTGCTGAAGGGCTTGCGTGGAAAATTGTTGAAAAAGCGGTTCCAAAAGTTTTAGAAGATTGTACGGTTTATTCTTTGGATCTTGGTGCGCTATTGGCAGGCACTAAATATCGCGGTGATTTTGAAAAGCGTATGAAGGGCTTATTAGAAGAATTAGGTAAAGATCCTGGCGCTATTTTATTTATTGATGAAATTCATACGATCATTGGTGCAGGCGCGGCTTCTGGCGGCGCGATGGATGTTTCTAATTTATTAAAACCATTGTTAGCGAATGGCGAATTGCGTTGTATGGGTTCAACCACTTATCAAGAATATCGAAGTATTTTTGAAAAAGACCGCGCGCTTGCAAGACGCTTCCAAAAAATTGATATTATAGAGCCTAGTGTTCCTGAAACCATTGAAATTCTACATGGATTAAAATCACGTTTTGAGACACATCATCACGTTAAATATACCGACGATGCTTTGAAAACAGCGGCGGAACTTTCTGCAAAATATATTACTGAACGTTTTCTTCCAGATAAAGCGATTGATGTTGTCGATGAGGCTGGCGCTTATCATACAATGCAAGCTGATAAAAGTGATAAGAAAAATGGTGATACGATTAATGAAAGTGATATTGAAGAAGTTGTTGCAAAAATCGCGAGAATCCCGGCGAAAAGTGTCTCTGCTTCTGATCGAAAACTTCTTAAAAACTTAGATCGCGATTTGAATATGGTGGTTTACGGCCAAGAAAAAGCGATTGATACTTTAGTCGACGCGATTAAATTATCACGTTCAGGTTTGCATGATGAAGGACGGCCTGTAGGCTCATTCTTGTTTGCGGGACCAACGGGTGTTGGTAAAACAGAAGTGACGGTTCAGCTTTCTAAAATGCTTGGCTTAGAATTATTGCGCTACGATATGTCTGAATATATGGAACGACATACTGTGTCACGCTTAATTGGCGCACCTCCGGGTTATGTTGGTTATGATCAAGGTGGCTTATTAACAGATGCTGTACTGAAGCATCCACACGCCGTTGTACTTTTAGATGAAATTGAAAAATCACATCCAGAAGTATTTAATCTGTTATTGCAAGTTATGGATCATGGTACTTTGACAGACAGCAATGGCCGTGTTGTTGATTTCCGTCATATTATTATTGTTATGACAACGAATGCAGGCGCTTCTGTAATTAGCAGGTCTTCTATAGGCTTTACATTACAAGACCACTTAAGTGATGGCATGGAAGAAATCAAACGTATCTTTAGTCCAGAGTTTAGAAATCGTATTGATGCGATTGTTCAATTTAAAGCGCTTGATGCGACAACAATCGCCGAAGTTGTGAATAAATTTATTATGGAACTTGATGAACAACTTCGAGAAAGAGATGTGACATTGAGTGTGAATGAAGGCGCGCGTTTATGGTTTGCAGAGCATGGTTACGATCGCTTAATGGGTGCTCGTCCAATGAAGCGTTTGATTCAAGACAAGCTTAAGAAACCTTTAGCAGAAGAGCTTCTTTTTGGCTGTTTAGCTGAAGGTGGGCATGTGAAAGTAACGGTTAAGAATGATGAGATCAAGATCGATATTCGTGAAGCGGTGACTAAGAAATAAAGCAATAACTTTTCTGGGGTAGGGCGGGTTCTTTTGCGGAGCAAGAAATCCCGCCATTAGGATGTTTCCGGTGGTGGGGTTGTTTGCTCCGCTCGCTAACCCACCCTACACGCCGGTGAATCTTTTAACATTATTCGCTTGGTTTATCTTCAGGTGAATCTTCTGCTTTTTCTTCAGAAGTATCCTCAGCTTTTTCTTCTGGTTTATCTTTTGCTTTTTCTTTTCCGCGGAAAGTAATACGGCCCTTAGATAAATCATAAGGTGAAATTTCTACTTTGACTTCATCACCCGTTAATATGCGAATATAGTTTTTACGCATTCTTCCTGAGATGTGAGCGATGATGACGTGCCCATTTTCAAGTTTTACACGAAACATTGTGTTCGGAAGTGTTTCAAGTACGATGCCCGCAAGCTCAATCGTTTCTTCTTTTGCCATAAAATTGTCCAATAGTTAATAAGTTGGGCTTATTATACAAGGTTTTAGGATGTGTACAAGATATGTTGGCGGGATATAAGAGCTGTCATCTCGGCTCAAGTCCGAGATGACGGGGCGTTAAACTGTGGGCGCTTGAGTTTGCGCTTTTTTTGGAAGAGAAACTTGCACAAGCGCTGCTTTAATTTTTTCAAAATTCAAGGGTGCAATGTAACTAAAATAGATTACTTTTTGATCCTTTGCGAGAGTGTAAATGGTGCCTTTTTTTGTTGCGATTTTTAGCAGCCAATTAGCAATGGGTTTTTTCGCTGTTAATTTAGCCGTTTCGTTTTTGAAATTATAGGTTAAAAAGTAATTGGGGAATTCTATGCTTGTTCTTAGTGGGTTCGCGCCAGTGTAAGCAAAGCTTGTAAGCGGGATTAAGCAAAGCAATAAAAATAAGTATTTTTTCATCAGTATATCCAATTGGTTGTCCATTCTTCTGCCCATCATAGCTTTATTCTTTGAGGAGTTGAAGGAATTTATCTCTTGAGATTTCGGTGACGCCTAAACTTGCCATATGAGGGTTAAGAATTTGTGAGTCAATGAACTTGTAGTCCTGGGTTTTTAAATAATCTACAAGATAAACAAAGGCGGCTTTGGAAGCATTGCTAACTTTGTTAAACATAGATTCGCCACAAAAAACTTTATTCACAGTGATGCCATAAAGACCACCGACTAATTGACCCTCTTGCCAAGCTTCAACAGACATCGCAAATCCTTGTTTATGCAGCTCTATATAAGCTTTTTGCATCTCGGAGGTAATCCATGTGCCTTCTTGCTTTAGCCTTGGTGCTGCGCATGCGGCCGCAACTTCTTTGAAAGTTTTGTTGATCGTAAACTGAAAGCCCCCCTTATCTAAAGTTTTTTTCAAGCTTCTAGAGGTTTTTAATTGATCAAAGAATAACACAGCTCTTGGGTCGGGTGACCACCACATGATGGGATCGCCTTCATTAAACCAAGGAAAAATGCCGTTTTTATAGGCTAAAATCAAACGGTTAGGAGACAAATCTCCACCAATAGCTAATAAACCATTGGGGTCATCAAGCGCTATCCGTGGATCTGGAAAAGAAAGTTCAGCTGTTAACGTTGTAATTTTATTTGTCATGGTTATAGGTTAAACTATGCATCAAGAAAAACAAGCTGGAGTACAGCGATGCCCCCACCGTCCCGCTTACCAACAATCCCCTCAGCTGGAGTTAGTGATGGAGATATTGATGAAGCTACACTTTCGGTCTCTTCAGAATTAGCAGATTTCTTTGAAGTTATCCAGCGAGATGGTTTCAACAAAATGCCGCATACAACGCGCCAAATATTTTTTGAAATTGCAGGTGTATTAGATGCTCTTGCCGCTACCGCTGTATCAATTCCTTTAAGTTATGCATTTGGACGGCGGGTTGTAAATGCAATTATGCTTGAGGTGCCAGTGCCTGAGCTTGCTTCTTCTATTATTTCAGAATTAAACATCAACCCAAAATATATTAGAATATTAATTGGTGCTTTAACCGCTTTTATTTCATACCTTCCTTTGGCAGGCTTGTTTGCTGAGGGAACTTACAGTTGGGCGCGTTCTTTTTTTCAAGCGCATTCAAGCAATTATTCTAAAATATTAAAACCTCGCGATGGTTTTGATTATGTAAGTATAGTTTGTAGCGCATTCTTGTCCTTTTCTGTAGGCGCTATTTCAGCAATGGTAACTATTGAATTTCTATCAGATGCTTTTCCGCTTAATTTTGTTTTTGCATTCGCTGACCTTATTGCTGTCACCTTAACAATGTATGATAAATTTAGAGACCTTTCTGTTAGCCTGCAAGAATCAATTTATCATTATCTTTTTTTTCCTCACCTTAGTGAAGAGCTAAAAATAGCATGGCTTAAGCGCAGGGAAATAAGAGCTAAATTAAATCGAGTAAAAGAATCTTTAAAAGAATTTAATGACGAAATTTCTAAACAAATTCGCGCTACTCTTGTGGATCTTGAAGGGAGTGGAAATATTTATTTGGGTTTAATGATGCTGCTAATGTTTGACAAAAAATTGATTAATCCTGGTTCTGTAATAGCAGCATTTTCACCGAGTAATGAAACTTCTAGATATTTAGAGCTAAAAAAGCTTCTCCCAGTACCAAGTAATAATAGAGAGAAAATAGTTATATATCCTTCATCTGAGAATCGATGGGAATATGCGAGGATGCCTCCTTCTTTGCTCTGCGCTATCCCTGGCGCTTTTTCAGCTGTTGTTTACATTAGTGTAGGTTGGAGCATGTTTCCACTTTTGCGTAATATATTTTGTAATCGTTTTGGGGTTGAAGATAACGCTCCTTCTTTTTATTCTTTCTGTGAGCATAATAACAGGGGCCAAGAAAATGATATTAACTCGATTCAGGGAATGATTTTTCTTGGTGAGCACCTTTTGGGAGGTTTACTTGGTTCTGTCGCTGCTATTTCCTTTGGTTTCTTTGCTGCAATTTCAGCCTATAAGGGTTTAGGTAGAATGCTTAAAGAGTTGTTTGAAGGTATAGGCCAATTAATTAATAACTGGCGTCATAGAAGAGGTGGGTATCAGGAGCTAGGGGGCTCTGTTTCTACTTTTGAAATAATTGGAATATTGATGGCGACATTTTTATCTACCTTAGTTTCTCTGGTGTCTATGTCTACGCGTTTAGAATTGTATCTTGCGAAATGGGGTAGCAATATTAGCACGATAATTTTTACAGTCTTTATTATTCCAGGATTATTAATGCCAAGAATTTTAGGATTAATGAAACTTGGAAAGTTTCTGTTAGATTTGGTAAAGAGTAAGACGGAGAATGATCAACTTATAGAAATTGTTGAGCGAAGCGCTGATCTTCTTTGGAGGTGCAGTGATAAGCCTTTTGGTAAGTTTTACGAAGAGCTTGTTAAAAACGGCGCTGCTGATCCAATTACATTTTTTGAGGGTGAAGCGTACTACACTCCTGTCCTGAAGGAAGGGGAAGTATTACGTTGTTAGTTCATCCAAATATTTCTCAGCATCCAATGCCGCCATACAGCCTGTTCCCGCTGATGTAACAGCCTGTCGGTAAACATGATCCATCACATCACCTGCAGCAAAGACGCCTTTAACACTTGTAGAGGTTGCATTACCTTCTAAACCACTTTTAACGTTAATATAACCATTATGCATATCAAGTTGACCTTCAAAAATATTGGTGTTGGGTTTGTGACCAATCGCAATAAAAACACCAGCTAAGTCAAGGTCTTTTGTTTTTTCTGTCTTAACATTTTTAATGCGCATGCCTGTGACGCCTGTATTATCACCTAGGACTTCATCTAAAACATGATCCCATTCAATTGTCACATTGCCTTCTTTTGCACGCTCAATTAATTTTTGTGAAAGAATTTTTTCAGAGCGGAATTGATCACGTCTATGAACAATTGTTACATGCTTTGCAATATTTGATAAATATAAAGCTTCTTCAACGGCAGTATTTCCACCACCAATCACAGCAACGTCTTTGTTGCGATAAAAGAATCCATCGCAAGTGGCGCAGGCTGAAACACCTTTTCCTTTGAATGCTTCTTCTGAATCAAGGCCTAGATACATGGCGCTTGCACCTGTTGCAATGATTAAGGCATCACAAGTGTATTCGCCTTGGTCGCCGATGAGGCGTAAAGGTTTTTGTTTGAAGTCTACTTTATTGATGTGATCAAAAATAATTTCCGTATTGAATCGCTCAGCATGCTTTAGCATGCGTTGCATAAGTTCAGGACCTTGAACACCTTCGTTGTCACCGGGCCAGTTATCGACATCCGTTGTGGTCATAAGTTGCCCGCCTTGCTCAATGCCAGTGATCAGTACAGGATCTAAGTTAGCGCGCGCTGCGTAAACTGCGGCTGAATAGCCCGCAGGACCTGAGCCAAGGATGATTAATTTTTGATGTTTTATTGTCATGTTTTTCTCTATTGGATTTTAAGGAATTTGGCACATTCTATAGAAAAAAATGGTATATTACCATCAGGAAAAAAATGAGGATATCGAATAAAATGGCTGCAAAAAAAACCAAGGATACAAAAGTGGTAACGTCAATTGCCAAACATCGGCTCGTCGATGTGTTATTGATTTTAGGTTTTTGTTTTTCACTTTTTTTGCTTTTGGTGTTGATGACTTATCATCACTCAGATCCTGCATGGTCTACAAGTGGTGTGGGAAGTGCGACTTTAAATGCAGGTGGCAAAGTGGGGGCTTGGGTCTCTGATCTTTTGTTATCTGTCTTTGGTTATACTGCTTATTTATTTCCTTTCTTATTCGCTGCGCTTATTTGGTATGCGCTAAAAAATAATCATTCAGAAAAAGAAGAAAAATCCTGGTGGTCAATTAAATTTTTGGGTTTTCTTCTTTTTGTCTGCTCATTGGCGGGTTTGTTTAGTCTTTCAATGAATCAAATTCACGCAGGTGTTCCTTTGAATCCGGGCGGCATTATTGGTGAAACGTTCTCAAGTAAAATGGTTGCTCTTTTTAGTGGTTATGGAACGAGTCTTATTCTGGTTGCTTTTATGTTTGCAGGGCTTACTTTGATGTTTGGTTTGGCATGGATTTCTGTTTTTAAAATGATTGGCTATGGTATTGCTAAGTTCTTTCGAGGTGTCAGTTCATGGTTGAGCGAAAGACGGCAAGAGTCAATGGAAACCGTTTCAATTGTAAGAGCAGCGGCGCCTACTTATGAGGAGCCTATTGTTGCTCAGAAAGTTAAGCCAGCCTCTATTGCAAAGCCAGTTAAACCTAAGGTGGTCCCCAAGCCAAAACCCATGAAAGTTAAAGCAGATTTAAGTCGCGATAAAAAAGGTGATTTACCGAGTCTTTCTTTATTAGATGATCCAGATAAACCTTTAAAAACCAACTTGAGTCAACAAGAGTTAGAAGAGCTTTCACGTCAAGTTGAAATTCGATTAGAAGAGTTTGGTATTGAGGTTAAAGTTGTGGCTGTTTATCCTGGCCCTGTTGTGACGCGTTTTGAATTAGAGTTAGCGCCGGGAATGAAGGTTTCAAAGATTACAGCGCTTTCAAAAGATCTTGCGCGTTCACTTTCTAAAACAAGTGTACGTGTGGTTGAAGTGATTCCAGGAAAAGCTGTCATAGGGTTAGAGATTCCTAATGAAGCACGTGAAACCGTTCGTTTAAAGGAGGTGCTGCAAGCATCTGCTTATCAGGATATTGACTCTAAAATTCCTCTCGGCCTTGGTAAGGATATTGCAGGGCGATCTGTTGTCGTTGATGTTGCGAAAATGCCGCATTTGCTTGTTGCAGGCACAACGGGTTCTGGTAAGTCTGTCAGTGTGAACGCAATGATTTTAAGTATTTTATTTAAAGCAACACCCGAAGAAGTTCGCATGATTATGATCGATCCAAAAATGCTTGAGCTTTCGATCTATGATGGTATTCCACATTTGCTAGCGCCAGTTGTAACGGATATGAAAGAAGCGGCGAATGCTTTACGTTGGTGTGTTGTTGAAATGGATAGACGTTATCGCTTAATGGCTGCGATGAGTGTTAGAAATCTTGCGGGGTTTAATCAAAAGATAACTGAAGCTATTAAATCAAAGCAACCGATTCGTGATCCGTTTTTTCCGGAAGACGCTTTAGGTGAGGCTCCGATATTAGAACCTTTGCCTCAAATCGTAGTTGTCGTTGATGAGCTTGCTGACATGATGATGGTCGTGGGTAAAAAAGTTGAAGAGCTTATTGCGCGCATTGCACAAAAGGCGAGAGCCGCGGGTATTCATATGATTCTTGCAACACAAAGACCCTCCGTTGATGTGATTACAGGTTTAATTAAAGCAAATATTCCAACACGTATTGCGTTTCAAGTTTCATCAAGAGTTGATTCAAGAACGATTCTTGATCAACAGGGCGCAGAACATTTATTGGGTCATGGCGATATGCTTTATATGCCGCCAGGAACAAGTGTGCCAATTCGTGTGCATGGTGCGTTTGTTGCTGATGAGGAAGTGATCCGTGTTGTGGCTGCTTGGAAAGAGCGTGGTGAACCAGAATATAAAGAAGAAATCTTGTCAGGACCAAGCTCTGAAGATGCTTCAGGGATCCCAGGCTTGGATATGGATGATAGTGAGCAAGATGAGCTTTACGATAAAGCTGTTGCTATCGTTACTGAGACTCGTCGAGCATCGATTTCATCTGTTCAGCGCCGCTTGAAAATTGGTTATAATCGCGCAGCAAGGATGATTGAAGCGATGGAAGAGGCAGGAATTGTAACCCCAATGGAGGGTAATGGTTCTAGAGAGGTTTTAGCCCCGCCACCACCTAAGGAGTAGGGTGGGTTCTTTTGCGAAGCAAAAAATCCCACCATCGGATGAAGAATTTTATTTATTATTTGGATGCTTATGAAAAAAATTATTATCACAATTATTTTAAGTTTTATAACCTTAGCCGCATTCGCAGCATCGCCAGCCGTTGAGCTCAATCAAATGCTAGGTAATTTCACCAGCATGCAGGCGAACTTCAACCAAACCGTTAATTCTTCCGATGGTGTACCCATGCAAACCAGTAATGGAAAATTAAAAATTTTACGCCCAGGTATGTTTTATTGGAAACAAATAAAACCTATGGCTCAAATAATTACAACGAATGGTAAAACGCTTTGGATTTATGAGCCTGATTTAAAACAAGTGACCATGCGTTCGTTAGGTAATAGCCTTGCACAAACACCTTTGCTGTTGCTTACTAATAAAAACACAGCACTTCAAAGTCAGTTTACGGTGAAGCGCATTAAAGTGAAAGCGAAGGGCGATTGGTTTGAATTAACGCCAAAGGAAAAAGGCCAATCATTTAAAAATATTTTTATCAGTTTTGTCAATAATCAAATTAATAGCTTGTCTTTGATTAATGCCTTGGGTGATCAAACGATTATTAAATTTACGCAAGTAAAAATGAATCAAACTCTGAACCCTGATCAATTTACATTTATCATCCCTAAAGGTGTCGACGTTGTTAAACAATAAGCTTGTCCATCAACCGCTTGCTGCAAGAATGCGCCCGACTTCAGTTGATGAATATGTAGGGCAGCAGCATTTGCTATCAGAGGATAAGCCGCTTCGCCAGGCGATTGAGCAGGGTGTTTTGCACTCCATGATTTTCTGGGGACCTCCAGGCACAGGTAAAACAACACTTGCTTTAATGTTAGCGAAACATGCCAACGCCAATTTCGAAAAAATTTCAGCGGTGCTTGCAGGCGTTAAGGATATTCGTGCGGTTGTTGAGCGTGCGCAAGTTGTGCGAGAAGTGCAGCAAAAACAAACGATTTTATTTGTCGATGAAGTCCATCGTTTTAATAAGGCGCAGCAAGATGCTTTTTTGCCTTTTGTTGAAGATGGTACGATTACTTTTATTGGCGCAACTACTGAGAACCCTTCTTTTGAGTTAAATAATGCGCTTTTGTCAAGAGCCCGCGTTTATGTTTTAAAAGCTTTGAAACAAGAAGATTTACAAGACTTATTATCGAGAGCACTTCAAGATAAAACAAAAGGCTATGGCGGTCTTTCTATTGATTTCTCAGAAAGCTTACAAACTATTTTAATTGAATCTTCTGATGGTGATGCAAGGCAATTATTGAATATGTTAGAAATGATTGTTGATTTTGCTCATGATGTTGGTGATAAGAAGGTTGTTGATGAAACAATTTTACAAGAAGTGATTGGCCATAGCTTGAGACGCTATGATAAACAAGGCGAAGCTTTTTACGATACTATTTCAGCTTTACATAAATCGGTGCGCGGTTCTGATCCTGATGCTTCACTTTATTGGTTTGCACGTATGATTGATGGGGGTTGTGATCCCTTGTATATTGCAAGACGTGTGGTGAGAATGGCAAGTGAAGATATTGGCAATGCAGACCCTAGAGCTTTGGAGCTTGCTTTAAATGCTTGGCAAGTGCAAGAACGTTTAGGAAGTCCTGAAGGTGAGCTTGCGATTGCACAAGCTATTGTTTATTGTGCGTGCGCAGCGAAAAGTAATGCGGTTTATATGGCAATGAAAGCGGCGCAATCGGATGTTAAATCTTTTGGTTCGGCTGAAATTCCTTTACACCTTAGAAATGCGCCAACCAAATTAATGAAATCATTAGATTATGGTAAGCATTATCGTTATGCTCATGATGAGCCTTATGCCTATGCGGCAGGTGAATCTTATTTTCCTGATGAAATGCTGGGGCGGGAATATTATAAGCCTGTTGATAGGGGACTTGAAAAAAAGATAGGTGAGAAATTAAAATTTCTTAAGAATTTAGATAAGGTGGAGCCATGAAAATGCCTGTTTGGTTTGGAATGACTGTCATGGTTGCCATTGGTGGGGCATTTGGGTCTGTTAGCCGTTATTGGCTTTCTGAAGGGATTCATTACTTTTTTGATAGAGGTTTTCCTATTGCAATATTAGTTGTGAATGTGCTTGGGTCTTTATTGATGGGGTTTTTAGCCGTTTATATTATTGACAAAATGGATCCTGATTATTTTTTAAGGACGTTGGTGTTGATTGGCTTTTTGGGTGCTTTTACGACCTTTTCAACCTTTTCTTTGGATACGGTTGCTCTTTTCAATCGAGGCGCTTATGGCCTGGCCTTGTTGAATATTGGGCTGAGTGTTGTATTATGTCTCTTTGCTGCAGCCGCTGGTATTTGGTTTGCGAATAAATTAGGGTATTAATGATGGTGGAATTTTTTGCTCCGCAAAAGAAGCCACTGTCGGGTGAAGAAAATTTATAAACTGGAATGAAAAATGTTAGACATTAAATTAATTAGAAAAGATATCGATTTTGTATCAAGTGAATTAAAACGCCGAGGCTTTACTTTAGATGTCGCAAGGTTTAATGAGCTAGAAGAAGAACGTAAAAAAATACAAATGATGACAGAAGAATTGCAAAACAAACGCAATACTCAATCTAAATCTATCGGCCAAGCTAAAGCAAAAGGTGAAGATATCAAACCCTTGCTTGCACAAGTTTCTGATTTAGGTAAGCAGCTATCAGAGGCTGAACATAAGCTTAATGAAGTCAATGATAGTTTAGATGAAATTTTAATGGCTGTTCCCAATCTTCCTCATGAATCAGTTCCTGTAGGTTTAAGTGAAGATGATAATGTTGAAATAAGGAAGTGGGGTGAGCCTAAAAAGTTTTCTTTTGAACCTAAAGATCATGTTGAGCTAGGTGCTCAGAGCGGACTAATCGATTTTGAAACGGCGGCTAAAATCAGCGGCGCACGCTTTGTTGTTATGCATGACAAAATTGCACGGCTTCATCGCGCATTGATTCAATTTATGTTAGATCTTCATACCAAAGAACATGGATACAAAGAAGTTTATGTGCCTTATTTGGTAAACAAAGAAAGTCTTTTTGGAACAGGCCAGCTACCTAAATTTAAAGATGATTTATTTAATGTGGAAGGTGACTTCCCTTATTCGTTAATTTCAACCGCTGAAATTTCTGTTACGAATATTGTACGTGGAGAAATTTTATCTGCAGATCGGCTGCCGTTAAAATTTGTGACACACACGCCTTGTTTTAGAAGTGAAGCAGGCTCTTATGGGAAAGATACAAAAGGCTTGATTCGCCAACATCAATTTGAAAAAGTTGAATTAGTTCAAATTGTTCATCCAGAAAAGTCACATGAGGTTCATGAGGAGTTGACGGCTCATGCAGAAAAAGTTTTGCAATTGCTCGAGCTTCCGTACCGTGTTGTTAATTTATGCTCCGCTGATTTAGGTTTTTCCTCAAGGAAAACCTATGATTTAGAAGTATGGTTACCCGCGCAAAATTGCTATCGCGAAATTTCTTCTTGCAGTAATTTTGAAGATTTTCAGGCGCGCCGTATGCAAGCACGTTTTCGAAATCCTGAAACAAAAAAGCCTGAATTAGTGCATACTTTAAATGGTTCTGGACTTGCAGTCGGTCGAACACTTGTTGCTATTATGGAGAATTATCAAAATGAAGATGGCTCAATTACCGTGCCAAAAGCTTTGCAAGGTTATGTGGATTTTGAAAAAATTTAGCTATTTTTAAGGACGTCGGTAAGACTTTTGTTTTTAGTGTTAATCACTAAGTGCGTATTAAGAAACTTACCGACAGCAACAAAATCGCCTTTAAGAAGGTGAAGATGAAAGACAACCGTATCACCGTGTTCAATAGGATTCATAAGTACCATTGCATCTTCTTGCATGACTGCGCCAGTCGTTATTTCTAAGTTCGCATGTACCAAGGCTAGCTTAGGCCGTGAAGTCATAAAGGCATGGTCCCAGTGTTTGATGAATGTTGAAGTGGGAAGTAATCCAGCTTTGTGTCCGGGTCTATCTTGATACCACAAAGTTTTAGGGTTGGTTTGATTTAATGTCAAAGTGTAGCGCCTGCCAGTTTTTTGAATATTTCCAGATTTAGCGGAAACAATGAATAGAATGCCAGGCTTTTTAGCAGTCGCTGGAGCGGCGATAGCCATTCCAGCGAACACAAAAAGGCTTGTTAATGTGGTGATGAATAAAAAACGCTTTATCATATTATGCTCTAATTACTTCTTCCTGAAAAGGCGCCTAAGATATTAAGCAAGCTAACAAAAAGATTAAAGAGTGCAACATACAAAGTGACAGTTGCCATGATGTAGCTTGTCTCTCCGCCATTAACTATTAAGCTTGTTTGGAATAAAATCAAACCAGAGCTTAATAAAATAAAGGCACCTGAAACAACTAAGCTAAGCATAGGCGCATGGAAAAAGAATCCGATCAAGGAAAGTAGCACGGCGCCAGTAATGGCGACCATTAAAAATCCACCCAGATAGCTAAAATCTTTTTTTGTTGTGATAGTGTAAGCCGAAAGCGCAAAGAATATTAACCCTGTGGAGCCTAGGGCTGTGAAGACAATTTGCTGACCGTTGGCGTACTGATGTAAGTACATGTTGATAATGGGGCCTAAAGTGTATCCCATAAAGCCTGTTAAAGCGAAAACAGCAACGATACCCCAAGGGCTTTTGCGTAAAGCATTAGTTGCGAAGAGAAGGCCAAAGTAACCAACAAGTAGTATAACAATGCTAACAGGGGCTGCATTGGTCACCATTGCGTAATAAGCAGTAAGACCACTGAAGACTAAAGTTCCGCCTAATAGCATGTAAGTTTTTCTGAGAAGTTCGTTCGCGCTTGATGTTACGCCAATAGCGGTGTTGGATCGATTAACTGGTTGCATACTTTACCTCTGTAAGTTATTGATAGCTGACTATTATATGCGGCTATCTTGTCTTTTTTCAAGGACGAATTCTAGCCTTTTATTGAGCATTTGTCATGAGAAAGTTGTGCCATATTAGACGAGGTTCGCCATTCCTGTGAAATCAGGAAGTTACTTACAGTTTTTTTTGCAATAAGGAGGGAAGTAGCTCTGTTTTTGCGGTTGGTTAAGCAAGTGTTTGGGGGGGGTTACCTTTTTAGTATAGCAGTACCAATTTCCTCCGTATTTGTTGTATTGTGGCCTAACCCACGGAAGACTTGGGCATCTATAGACTTTAACTGCTTGTGTGCCAACGATGCTAGCAGGTATGATTTTTAATCTTTTACCGTGATGTTTAAGCCTGGCCCCTGCGCTTTTAGACTGATAGACCATTTTTACGACATCATGTGCATACGCTTTCGGAATAGTATAAAGCGAGAGAAAAGCAAGTGAAAAGGAAGCAGCTAAAAGAAATGATAGTTTTTTATGCATTTATCCTCCGGTGGCAATAAGCTCACTACCTCTCATTAAATATATGGTTGATTATAGCTCGTTTTTGGGTTGTTTCCATTTATAGAAGCAAATAAGTTGATTCAGATTTCAGCAGCTGGCTGGGGTAATGGCAATTTCCAATATGTAATTAAAGGGTAACCTGCCTAAGCATATAGGAATGAGCTAGCACAAACGGAGCAATAGCTTGCTATTATTTGCCCTAGGAAGCTTATGCTGGCACAAAGCTGATTACCATGAGTTTATTTAAGCTGATCTAAGTAGCCAGAGGTGATGGGATAACGCCGGTTCCGCCCAAAAGCTTGCGAAGTAATGCGTGGTCCTGGAGGTGATTGTTGACGTTTGTATTCATTGTTGAGAATGAGTTTAATTACATGATGAACAACTTCAGGATCGAAACCTTGTTCGATAATTTCTTCCGCACACTTTTCCTTGTCAACAAAGGCTTTAATAATTTTATCAAGTACTTCATAAGGCGGTAAACTGTCTTCATCTTTTTGATTGGGTGCAAGTTCAGCTGTTGGTTCCCTTGTTATAACGCGTTCAGGAATCACTTCAGCAATTTCATTGCGATGCTTTGCAAGTTTGTAAACAAGTGTTTTGTAAACATCTTTTAAAACACAATAACCACCCGCCATGTCGCCATATAAAGTCGCATAACCTACTGCCATTTCACTTTTGTTACCGGTTGATAAAACCATCTTGCCGGTTTTGTTAGAAAGCGCCATAAGAATCGTACCGCGAATGCGCGCTTGTAAGTTCTCTTCAGTGACGTTTTTTTCATAACCTTCAAAGTGCGGAGTAAGCTCATATTCAAAAACATCATAAATCGATTTAATCGGAATAATATCGTATTGAATCCCCATGGTTTTAGCTTGCGCCTCAGCATCTTCTAGGCTCATTTGACTCGTAAAATCAGAAGGCATCATCACAGCATGAACATTCTCATGGCCAAGTGCATCTGATGCAATGGCAAGCGTCAAAGCTGAATCAATGCCACCCGACAACCCGATCAAAACACCTTTAAAGCCATTTTTAGTGACATAATCTTTGACACCTAAAACAAGGCCGCGATAAATATCTGAAAGCTTATCTTGAATTTCATGTGGTTTTGAGATAAAGTCGTGGCTCTCCTCATCGTATTCTATTTCATAGAGACCCTCTTCAAACGTTGGCGCCTGATATCTTATTTCACCTTTCGTATTGATTGCCATGGAATTTCCATCAAACAGTAAATCATCTTGTCCACACATATAATTCACATAAACAATCGGTGTTTCATTGTTTGCAGCTCTTCTTTGACAGGTTCTTTTTCGACGTTTAATTTTTGAGTAAGAATACGGTGATGCATTAGGAACGACAATAAGTTCAGCGCCTGCTTTAATGGATTGTTCCATAGGTAATTTGTGCCAAACATCTTCACAAATAATGACGCCAACTTTTGTGTTTTTTAATTTCATGACGAGAGGTTGATCGCCAGCAGTAAAATAACGTTTTTCATCAAAGACGCCGTAATTAGGTAATTCTTGTTTGTCGTATTCCCCAAGAATTTCTCCGTCTTGAAGCCAGGCTGCGCTATTGTAAAGGTATTTCCCTTTTTTTCTAGGGTAACCCACAACAGCGGCAATGCTTTTACAAGCTTTTGCAATGTCATCAAGTGATTTACGAATGAGGGGGTAAATATCATTGCGTTGTAATAAATCTTCAGGCGGATAACTTGTAATTGCCATTTCAGGGAAGACGATTAAATCAGCATTAAGTACATCACGTGATCTTTTGATGGCTTCAATAATTTTTTCAGTATTACGCTCTATGGCGGCGGTTTTTAGATCAAGTTGGGCCATGACAATTTTTAGAGTGTTCGGCATGAAGTTATTCCTTGTTTTAAGAATGAGAGTTTCTTGTCACTCCTGGATAAGCAGGAATCTAAATCTCTCTTCATTTTTATTTAATATTAGTTTAGACCATAACTTAAGAGGTTGCCATGCAAAAAGGTATGACATTTATAGAATGTACGATTGTGTTAATCGTGCTTGGATTAATCATTGGGATAGCGGTGCCTGGGTATCAGTGGCTGATATATCAAGAGCAATTTAAGCGGGCGTTTCAGGAGACTTATTCTACGGTTCGCTATGCACGTATGCAAGCAATTACGCGGCATCAGCGGGTCCGCATCAGGCTCAATGATAATGTCTATCCTGAGCTTACTGTCGCTCTCTTTCCTTCAGGAAAAGCCTTGAAACATGTCCGGCTCACTCGAGCGGTGGCTCTACAGTGGAAAGCTTTTCCAGCCGTGAGGTATCTTCAATTCGATGGGATTGGGGAAGCCAAACAAAACGGTAGTTTTCTGTTCAAAAACAGGAAGACGCACCAACTATACAAAAAGAAAATTGTCGTGAGTATGTCGGGCAGGGTGAGGGTCAGTAATAAGCTAAAATCTTGACTTTATATCCAAGCCAGGTAAATTAGACGCCTTTAAGGCAATCCGGCATTGATAATGAGAAAAACAAAATTATACCCCTCACTCATCAAGCTCTCGCTCATTATTGGTCTTTTATTTGTGTCGCGCTTGGTATTTGCTGACGAAAGCCTTGGTGGTATTTCAGAGAATGTTCTTGGTCCTATTAATATTTTGAGGCATCTTTTTAATATCGCAAGTATTGTTTTAGGAATCTTTCTTCTTCTTAGCGCCTTCAATCGCTATGTAAGATATCGTCAGAACCCGCAAGAATCACCATTAAGCACCGTAATCACCTGGGCACTTTTAGGTGTTCTTTTAATTGTTATCCCTATCGCGTATCATTTGTCTCAAGAGGCAACTGAGGCAGCAAATGCATCTTCAACATCACAAGTGAGTTATCATGACATCAATGATTAGATTTTTATTATTAATTCTTTTTTCAGTAGCGTTAGCGGGTTGCGGCAAGCAAGCAACCTATACTTATTTAATTAAAAACCCTGGGTTGTTAAAGCAACAATTAACGAAATGTCAGGCGCAAGGTAAAAGCGCGATGAATGATGCAACTTGCCGTGATGCTATTGTTGTTGCAAAAGTTTTAAATGATTATGTCGCTTTACAGGATCAATATAAGCAGCAGTTAACCCAGGACAGACAAACATTAATGAGCATGCAAGCATCAGGTGAAAAGACACCTATAGAGCAATCGACGCTTAATAACTTTAATTCGCTAATGTTTAATGTCCAGGCAGGTTTTGCGAAGAAAATTATGGCAGCTGAAACAAGGCTTTCGAAATTAAAACAAGCTTTAATTAAAACACAGCAAACTTTGCGTGAGGGTAAGTTTTCAGGGGCGAAACAAAAACGCATCGCAAGCAATATTGTCCAGCTCAAGAATGCTATTTCGCTTCAAGAGCAAGTGATTAATGCAATGTATGCGATGCTCAATTTAGCATCGCCTGAATAATATTCGCAATTATTTATCTGTAGCTTTAATGCTAGGCTCGAAAGTATATAAAGACGAGCCTTCTATAGCTTAGGAAGAGACACAAAAGTATCAGCTGTTGTGTTGTTTTCTCCCTTGGTTTTTCTTTCCCTTGAGCTTAAGGCGGGCAATCTTGGCAAAGAACAGCCGTCTTTATCTTCTGCTTGTTTGGCGTATTGCCTTTCTATAAGCGCTTTAAGTTCGTTGTTATGAGCATGGTATTCTTCTTTAAAGGCGAGTAGAGCACTATACTGGTTTGAGTCTTTCGGAAATTTCTCTAAAACTTTTTCTAAAGCTTTTATGCGCCCGCTGATGATATTCAAGCCTTCGTTGGCAGATTTTAATGGGTATGAAGATTCAGCTTTTGTTGGTTTTCTTTTGCTTGGGCGAAGTCGGTATTGTTTTCGTTTATGGAAAAAATTGCTTTGCGTTTGTGTGAGGCTCATGGAGTTTGGGTTGTCTCTGGCTTTAATGATAAAGGCGTTAATGCTTCGTAAAGTTTCTTTGTGAATATTGGTATGGCTTGTAAATAAAGTGTCTAGCATGGTTTTTCTTTGTTTTTTTAATAAGAAAACTGGGTTACTTGACGCGATTTTTTTAAAGCGTTCTTTTGATTGCCTGAGGGTGAGAGAATATTTGTCTTGAACTGAATGAAAGGTTGGAGTTATTGAGGCTAATTCGCTCTCAGCTTCCTTTTCAAATTGTTCACACATCTGTAAGGTGTTACTTTCAAAGCATAGTATTTCTTCTGATGTTTTTTGAAATTCAGTATGAGTGAGCTGGTTTAATTGCTCAAGCCTTTCGAGTGTGAAAGCATTAAAATATTCGTCAAATTTGTCAAGTTGTAGGCCTAACGCATTAATTTTTTCTTTAATTCTTTGAGCTCTTTCGTGGTGAGCGCTTATTCTGGCAGCTTGTGTTTTGCTTAATTGATCAAGCTGTTTTTCAAGAGTGGTTTTAAAGCGCATTAGTTTTTTATAATTCTCTTCTTCTTTTAAAAAGTCAGGCGCATTATTCATAAAATTACAGATAGCTTCTAGTAATTCTTTTCTTGTTATGTTGTTTGGCTCACTGTCAGAGATCGTGCTCGCTAGCTCACTGGTGAAGCTTGATTCAATGTTGCTTTTTCCTGCTTGAGAGTCGCTGGCTTCCTTGATTGTTTTTGAGGTTCTTTTAGAAAATGAGCCCACAAGGGATTCATAGGTTAAGGCTTTTTGTTCTAAATCTTTCAGCGCTGTTTTTTTAAAAAGGTCTCTTTCTTCTTGAAGCGTTTCCATGTTTTGAGAGAAAACCTCAGAAAGGGTTTTTTCTAATTGTATTTTTAGCTGAATGAGGTTGTCTTTAGACGCGGTTAATAGTGAGATGACCTCTTTTGTATTGTTAGGTTCTTCAAGAGCTTTGCAAACTCTATTGTAAATGGCATCGATAGAAAGAACCCATTTTTTGTCACCGAGAGTAACTTGAATTTGGTTTTGGTGTGATTGGGCAAACTTAAATTCCTTTAATCTTTTTTTAAAATCTTTCTCAGTGAGTTTGAACATTTCATTCTTTGTATACCTTCTAAGATATATTGGAAGCGCATTAATATATTGTTGGGCTCTGTCAGTTGAGGTTTGGAGCCATTTTACTTTTTCGAGCTTAGCTTTGCTGGGGGAGTCAGGTCTACCTTTAGTTGCTGGTGATTTCTTTTCGGCTATATAAAGGCTTTTTATAGGTTGTGCTGGAGGTAAGTATTGTTGAATTGGTTTTTCGATAATAGTTAACTTGAAGTGATAAGCGAAATCAAAAATTAAGCTAGTTCCTCTATTGAAGAGTGGAGCCTTTTGATCATCTGGGAGTGATCTGAAGCGGTTATCCGATAAGAGGAGGCCGAGCCTTATTGTGTAAAACAAAAACATATCAAGTGTAAGGTAGCTTGGATCACCTTTTCTTATAATGCTTTCTAGTTTGTTAGCGTCATCTTCAAGTATTTTAATCATGCTTGTTCTTGCATTGAAGATAAACTCCCTTGGATCTAGGGCATCCAAAGAAATGACTAGCGTTGTATCGGTAGGGTCCTTTACTGTAAAAAAACCCTTTTTTTGAAAGTATAAAACTTTTGGAAAATCCTTAAAGAGCGCTGCTCTCCAGCCAGTTAAAATTTCTTCCCCCCGCGTCGGGGAAGTAAGAAGTTTTGGAAGGGTTCGCATGAATGGTAATGCATAGCCCATAACTTCTGATCTTGGGTAATCAACTTTTATGGCTAGGGTTGGGGCTGTTTTTTTTTGCATAGCTTATAAGCCTTATTATGTGGGTTAAATTACCAGGCTGGAATTGCTGCTCCGCTAGGAAAAGCTTTTTCTGTGGCTTTCACAACAGCTTTAGAATGCATCGCTTCAATTAAACCTTTGAAAATAGGGTTATTCTTGTCTTTTGTTCGCACAACAATGACATTAGCATAAGGTGAATCTTTACTTTCTTTTAATAAAGCTTGGCTCACAGTAAAGCCTGCGGGTTTAACAAAGTCATTAGTTAATGCAACCAAGCTCGCATCTTTTAAAACTCTTGGCAATTGTGCTGCATCGAGTTCAATGAAGTGCAAGTGTTTGGGGTTTTGTACAATGCTTTTTACTGTACCAAATAATCCAGAACCTTTTTTAAGTTTGATTAAATGTGCTTTTTGTAAAAGTAAAAGTGCGCGGCCTTCATTGCTTGGATCATTAGGGATCGCCACAATGCTATTATTTTTTAATTGCTGCATTGAGTGAATTTTTCTTGAATAAAAACCCATAGGGTAAATAAAAGTCTTTGCAATGGGGGTTAATTTGTATCCGCGCGATTTAATCTGTGCATCTAAATAGGGTACGTGTTGAAATATGTTGGCGCTAATTTCTCCATCATTTAAGGCAACATTAGGCTGCACATAGTCGTCAAAAGGAACAATGGCAAGATACAAATGATATTTTTCTAAAGCAACTCTTTGCGCAACTTTCATAATTTGTTGTTGAACACCTGTCGTGATGCCTACACGAATCGTGTTTTTGTGGGTAACGCCCGTTGGCCAAACTTGTGCGCCGATGGAGGCTATCCAAAGAATAACGCTTAATATAAGCGCCCATTTTAAATTGCGAATATTAGCAAGATAATCACCAAAAGACTGAATCAATTGAACAATCACAACAAGAATCACAACGGTTTCAATCATCACAAGCACATCAAAGCGTTGATAACCATAATTGATGGCGAGCTCACCTAAGCCGCCACCGCCAATTGCGCCAGCCATGGCAGAGTAACCTATCAAACCAATCACGGTTAATGTGCCACCTTTTATCAAAGCAGGAAGAGCTTCTGGAATTAAAAACTTAGATACTATTTGCCAAGTGCTCGCGCCCATGGCATTAGCTGTTTCAATAAGTCCGGATGGAAGTTCGGTGAAAGCTGTTTCTGCAATACGAGCAAAAAAAGGAATCGCTGCAATGGTTAATGGTACAATTGCAGCATTGGTTCCAATTGAGGTCCCTACAATTAACCTTGTTAAAGGAATGATAGCAATTAACAAAATGATGAATGGAATAGAGCGAACAATATTAACAATAATGCCAATGACTTGGTTTGAACCTTTATTACTAAGGGCTTGTTGTTTTCTTGTAAGAAATAAAACAACACCAACGGCAAGGCCTGCAAAAATACTAATAAAACTTGAAACAAACACCATGTAAATGGTTTGCCATGTTGCTGTTAATAATGGAGTTAAGGAAAGACTATGCATAACCCAGCACCTCCGTTTTGATAGAGAGTGAGTGTAAGTAGGTTAATGCATTATTAATGGCTTTGGAGTCACCCGTTAATTGGCAAGTGGTAAAGCCCAGGGTTGAACCTTGTATGCTTTCAATATTGGCTTGTAAAATATTAACACTAATCTCGAAATTCTTAGTGAGATTGGTTAGTACAGGTTCTTCACTATCATGCCCAATAAAAGTGATACGCAAAATAGGGAAAGTCTTTTTATCACCTTTGGGTTTTAGCTTTTCTTTAATTGATTTTGGAAGATCAAGATTAGAGGCTGCTTCAATAAGGTTTCTTGACGCTTCTGTTTTTGGATTTGAAAATAAATTAAAAACCTTATTTTCTTCGACTAATAGGCCATCATCAAGCACACCTGCTCTATCGCAAATTTGTTTGATTACTTCAAGCTCATGAGTGATGAGTAATATTGTTAAACCAAGTTCTAAATTAATTTCTTTCAATAAAGCAAGAATAGAAGCTGTTGACTTGGTATCAAGTGCTGAAGTTGCTTCATCGCAAAGTAAGACATCAGGTTTTGTTGCAAGTGCTCTTGCTATGGCGACACGTTGTTTTTGTCCGCCGCTTAATTCGCCTGGATAATGATTTTTATGCTGCTCAAGATGAACAAGTTTTAGTAAAGCTTGAGCTTGTTTTCTGGCAGATGATTTAGATTCACCCAGTAATTCAAGAGGTAGGGCGACATTATCAAGTGCTGTTCTTGAGTCGAGTAAATTAAAATGCTGAAAAATCATACTGATTTTTTTGCGTTGATGTTTAAGCTTTGAGGGCAATAACGTTGTGAGGTCAATATTGTTAATAATGACATGACCCTCTGTGGGCTGTTCTAATAAGTTAACACATCGCAAAAGTGTGCTTTTGCCCGCGCCACTTTTGCCTAAAATACCATAGATTTCACCCGCTTCAATATTAAGATTAATATTTTTTAAAGCTTCTATAGGTTTGTTTTGAGAGTAATACGTCTTTGTGACGCTTTTAAGTTCTATCATGTTCTTCTCCGATGATCGAAATTATACAAGATTATTAAGCGATTGGAACCTGAACATTGACATTTGAGTGGTGGGATATTAGCTATTGAGCATATCGTTAGACTCAACCTGTACAGCAATGTTCAGGTTAAGCATCATCATTCGACATGGGTTTTGATAGCTCATTAGAGTCTTTCCTCGTTAATTCTCTTTAGAAAGTATCACAGTGATTTGTAGCCGTCAATAAATCAAACAAAATAGTTTTTTCTCGGGGGGGGGCTTTGAAAGAAAGGTTGTTGCAAGAAGCCCCTAAATTAGCAAGTTTCTTGCAAAAGAGTATAAATATCAAAGAGCCTAGGGAATTATTCAGCCTCACCAAACTTTTGGTCAATAAGTTCAATAACAGCATTCAAAGCGTCTTCTTCATCGGGACCCTCTGAGACGATGACAAGTTCAGAGTCTTTGCCAGCAGCTAACATCATGACGCCCATGATACTTTTTGCATTTACGGTTTTTTGGTCTTTGTTTAATGTCACTTCGCTTTCGAATCGTTTAGCGGTGTTGACAAGTTTTGCTGAAGCTCTTGCATGTAGGCCAAGTTTATTTGAAATAATGATGGTTTCTTTTAACATTTAACGCTCGCTGGTTGCTTGTTGATTGTTGTTGAAAAGTTGGCAGTCAATAATGCCTTGTCTGCCGCCGGCTAATGCTTTTTTTGCAAGTTCATTTAAGGAAAGTTTAGGGTTGCTTAACACCTTTACTAACATGGGAAGATTCAATCCTGCAACAAGTTTGACGGGCTGTTTGCATTTTGTTGATAGCATGTTGGCAATGTTTGATGAAGTTGAACCATATAAATCAGTAAGGATCAAAAGCTCTATGCCGTCTTCTTTAAGTTTATCCGTTAACTGTATTAATTTGTTAATTAGGATTTCAGGCTTAGCTCTGTAGTTAACAGCTACCGTGATTACAGGAAGCGGGAGTTGGCCAAAAATATTTTTTGCGGCTTTGACAAGCGCTGTGCCAACATGTTTTTGGGTTATAACGATTATGTTTGTGCTCATCTAAGATCCCTGTGGCGGAGTGATACATTTTTATGAAGTTTTTTAAAATGTTCTTGAAGACGTTCGATAATATAAACTGAGCGATGACGCCCGCCTGTGCAGCCTACCGCGATATTTAAGTATTGTCTTCTTTCATTTTTAAAGGCGGGCAGCCACTTATTCACAAAGGTTTGGAGATCATTAATCATTTCTTCACATTCTTTTTCTCGGCTTAAAAATTGAACAACCTCTTTGTCTAAGCCTGTTTGATCGCGTAGTGATTTCTCCCAGTAAGGGTTGGGCAAGCATCGGACATCGAAAACAAAGTCGGCATCAATGGGGACGCCGTGTTTAAATCCAAATGATTCAAATTGTAAAGAAAGGTTGTCGATTTCAGTATTTTCTAGGTGGGTTAAAATAAATTCACGTAATTTTTTAACTTGCATGTTAGTCGTATCGATTTTTATATCTGCGATAAGCGAAATCTGTCGCATAAGTTTTTTATCAGCATCAATAGCTTCAGTAAGGCTTGTTTTTTTATTGCTTAAAGGATGTTTTCGTCGAGTTTCTTTAAATCTTTTTAACAGGTGATCTGTTTCACTGTCCATATAAATAAGTTTGCAGTCATGATGTTGTTTGAAATTTTCAATGATTTTTATATCTGTTTTGTCATTAAAGTTTCGCGCATCAACGCTGATCGCTACTGGCATGTTTGAATTTTCGAGTTGTTTTTCAAGTTCGGGTAAGAGTCTTAAGGGAAGATTATCGATGCAATAATATTGTAAATCTTCTAGGATTTGCAAAGCCGAACTTTTTCCTGAACCAGATCGTCCGCTAATAATAATTGCTTTCATGCTTTCGCTATTTGTTTCTTGAATTCGAGGTTTGCATTATACCCATTTTTCTCTAAGAGAAAACTCTGAACGAGGGTTTCTACAAGAATTTCAGTTGGGCGCGAGCAAATATTGTCCAATTTGTGACTAGGAATCTCTTTATTAAGCATTTTTATTGAAGAATGCTCCGGTAATGGGTCCGATGCTGGGGTTTTAGTAAGTTGAATATGCATATCTAAAAAGCTTTTTTCACAAAAAGCTTTTTGAGTAAAGTGCTTGATGATATTGATGGGGCCAATATTATGAAGATAAAGAAAGCCTTTTATGTTGCTGGGCGCTTGACCAATAATGCGATCATTTTCTATTTCAATTAAAACACAATCATCAGCAATAAGTGTATGCCCTCGGTTAATTAACGAAAGTGCTAAATCACTTTTACCGATTCCTGGCGCACCAGTGATTAAAACACCCGTTTCAAAAACTTTTAAAAAAACACCGTGAAGAGAAGAGTTACTTTGAGATTGTTTCATGATCAAATAACTGCAGTGCTTCTTCAGGTGTTTGTGTTTTTGCAATAGCTTCTCGAAAATTTTCTTGATGAAAGAATTCGGCAACTTGGCTTAAAAGATGTAAGTGAGCTTCATCATAATCTTCAGGAACAATTAATCCAAAAAGAAATTTTACCATGTTCTGATCATTGTCAAATTCAATGGGTTCATGGAGCTGAAGAAAGGCAGCCACGGGTTTCTCAAGATTAGGGATGCGTATATGCGGAAGTGCTGTAGAATGACCTAGCGCTGTGCTTCCTAGTTTTTCACGTTCAACAAAATCACTTAAGACAGTTTTAGCCGAAACTTCCTCAAGGTGTTCGGTTAAAAGCTTGCTAAGCATCTCTAAGGCGCGTTTTTTACTGTTAATATTACATTCAAGTAATATGCGATCAGCTGTTAATATATTGTTAATATTAATCACGGTGATCAGACTGCTTTTCTTTAATTTTAATTATTTGGCGATCAATGCTGTTAATCATGTCGTCGATAGCTTTATACATGTCGTCTGATTTTCCTTTTGCAAAAATCTGATGTCCTGGAACATGAAGAGTCATCTCTGAAGTATTTTCAAGCTTTTGAACGTTGAAAGTAACATGAGCGCTTGTGATATGATCAAAATGGTGTTTAATTTTGTGAAACTTGTTCTCTACCATGTCTTTGAGGGCGGGGGTTACTTCAATATTGTGGCCAGTGAAGTTGATTTGCATATTGTTCTCCTAAGTGTTTGACAGTTAAAGTATAGCAACAATTTTTCTATTCACAATGCAGTTATAAAGAAAAATCATCACCTAAGTATACTTTGCGCACTTCTTTGTTAGCTAATATTTTATCAGCAGTACCGTGACACAAAATCTTGCCTTCATTAACAATGTAGGCACGTTCGCAAATATCAAGTGTTTCCCTGACATTATGATCAGTAATTAAAATACCAATGCCCCTTTCGCATAGATGCTTAATGATATGTTTAATATCGATGACAGAAATAGGGTCAACACCTGCAAAAGGTTCGTCAAGTAATATAAACTTAGGATCATTAGCAAGTGCACGCGCGATTTCTGTTCGTCTTCTTTCGCCGCCAGATAGCGTGACACCAAGGTTCTTGCGAATATGGCTAATATGAAATTCATGCAGTAACGATTCTAGTTTTTCCTCACGTTGTTCAGGCGTTAAATTCTTTTGAAGCTCAAGAATCGCCATAATATTGTCTTCTACGCTTAGCTTTCTAAATATAGAGGCTTCTTGAGGAAGGTAGCTAATACCTAGTTGAGCGCGCCTGTGCATTGGTAGGGAACTTAAATCTTCATGGTCCAGAAAAACTTGACCATCATCAGCGGTTACCAAGCCGACAATCATATAAAATGCCGTTGTTTTTCCAGCGCCATTAGGCCCAAGTAATCCTATGATTTCGCCACTGCATACTTCAAGTGAAACGGATTCAACAACTTTGCGTGATTGATAAGATTTTTGCAGATGAGTAACGGAAAGTTTTGGCATATTGACTGTAACCTTAAGCTGAAGGATGATTGAGAAGCTCGATATGAGCTTGGCTTTTTTTTGTTGATTCTGATTGAAGCACTTTTGTTTTTGTATTATATGTCATCCGTGGTGCTGAAATAGAATTACCATGTTGAGTGGCGCGTGCATGTTCAATCAGTTCAATCATATGACTCTGTGGAAATAGTTTAATGATTTTTGCTTTGGCATAAAGAGGGTCTTTTTTATCTTTGATGGTAAGGTGCGCTTCATTTCCAAAAATGGTTGCTTGTGAGAGTTTGTTGTTATCATTTTGTTCGGTTAACATTTTGCTGCCTGTTGCAATTGTTTCGCTTGAAGTTACAACCACATGTCCAATGTAACGCGTAACACCTGTTTTATAATTCATTTCTACACGGTCAGACTTTATGTGTACCTTGTCCGTTTTAGCTTTTGCATAAACGCAAGGTTGGAGAAGGGCGGTCAACAGTAAAACAATAAAAATATTACTGATTTTGATTGGCATGATACTCTGTCTCCGACCGTGATAAAAAGTGAATAATGCCTTTTTTCAAGTTGGCTCTAAATCCTACGGAATGCATGATTGAGCCTGGTTCAGTAATGGTAACAGGTTCATTCGTTTCTGCAATATTTTGATTGGGGAAATAACTCATTTGAGTGGTTGTTAATTTTGCATTATTACTTGTTTTGCCGGGTAGCTGAAGGATGCTGACATCACCAATAAGATCGATTTTCTTGTTTTTTCCTTGATAAGCTAAACCTTTGTTGGCATGGATATGCCAAGGGACTCTACTTTTATCGTAAGTGATTAAAAAAGGGGTTTCAATATGAATAACATTTTTATCTGTGAAATGCTTTAAGTGAGGGCTTGTCAATATAGCTGATACCAGGCCTTGTGCGTTGATGTTCGTCATTTTGGCGTGTTGAATATACCAATCTGGGACATTAGAGGCGTTGGGTTGCATTGCGCTAAAAGGTTTCGAGTAATAAAAGCTTAAGGTGAGCAAGCCTGAAAGAACAATAAAAAGCATTAAAGAGACTTTGGAGGAAACGCTCATCACAATGCCTCAAAATACTCTTGAATGGTTTTATCATAGCAATTTTTTGCTTTCAAGATAATATCACAGACTTCTCGAACAGCTCCTTTGCCGCCCGATTTTGTTGTAATCCAATTGGCTCGTTCTTTAATATAGGGGTGCGCATTTTCAACCGCAATGCCTAGCTTTGCTTTCAACATCACAGGAAGGTCGGGGAGATCGTCACCAACGTAAGCAACTTCGTCATCACTTACGTTGAGATTTTTTTTAAGCTCTTCATACGCTAGTGATTTATTTTCAAAACCTTCGTAAATATGTTTAACCTTAAATTTTGAAAATCTTTTTTCAATGGCTTTTGATTTTCTTGCTGTGATGATTGCGACAATCACGCCAGCATTTTGGATGAGTTTGATACCTATCCCATCTTGTGAGTTAAAGGCTTTTATCGTTTCGCCGCTGTCATTAAAGTAAAGTGTACCGTCAGTGCAAACCCCATCTACATCAAGGATAAGTACTTTGGTATTGCTAGCTAGTTCTGTTATATCATCCATTTTTTTACCTTAGTCGTTATGTTATAGTGCGCCGGCTCGTAACAAGTCATGAGTATTAAGAGCGCCAATAATCTTGTTGTCTTTATCGACGACCACAATACCATTGATTCTCTTTTCTTCCATAATTTGCAATAGTTCAGCAGCAAGCATATCTGTGTGACATACGATGGGGTTTTTTGTCATGACTTTTTCAATGGGGGTTGTCTGAATATCAAAGCCGCCATCTAATGTCCTTCGAATGTCACCATCGGTATAGAGGCCGATAATTTTTTCCTCATCATCAATGATGGCAGTCATGCCTAAATGTTTTCCTGTCATTTCAATAAGAGCATCTTTGATCAGCGTATCTTTTTTAACTTTAGGTATAAGTTTACCTGCATGCATAAGGTCTTCAATTTTTACTAAAAGTTTTCTTCCAAGCGCGCCGCCGGGATGTGAGCGTGCAAAATCTTCTGCAGTAAACCCTCTTGCGTCAAGAAGAGCAATCGCAAGCGCGTCACCTAAAACAAGCGCAGCAGTTGTGCTTGACGTGGGCGCAAGATTTAATGGGCAAGCTTCTTTTTCTACAGAGACATCAATATGCACGGAGGCCATTTTGGCAAGCGTTGAGCTTTTGTCACCCGTCATGGCGATCAAAGGAACATTCAAGCGTTTTAACAAAGGGAGGATGGTGATGAGTTCGCGTGTTTTTCCTGAGTAAGAAATGGCAAGTAAGACATCATTTTTTGTGATCATACCTAGATCACCATGACTTGCTTCACCGGGGTGCACAAAAAAAGCAGGGGTGCCCGTGCTTGCTAGGGTTGCCGCGATTTTGCTTGATATGTGGCCGGATTTACCCATGCCTGTCACAATCACTCGGCCTTTACAGGCCAGCATAAGTTCACACGCTTTTGAGAAATTATTATTCATTTTGGACTTTAATTGTTTAATGGCATCAAGCTCTGTATCGATAACAGCTGTGCCAAGTTCGCAAAAATTATGCTTTTCTTTCATGAAGGTCACTTACAATGTTTTGAATTATCAGATAATATACCAAAAGTTAGAACAAATTTGCAGGGTTATTCGTTATAAATATGGCTGATTCAATTATTCAAGTTAAAGACATAAGTTTTTCGCGTGGCCAAAGAGTGATCTTTAATGAAACAAGCCTTGATATTCAGCGTGGAAAAATCACTACGATCATGGGCCCAAGTGGTGTTGGTAAGACAACATTACTGAAATTAATTGCGGGCCAGCTAGCCCCCTCTCATGGTGACGTCATTTTTGATGGCGATAATATTAATCAACTCAGTCGTAAAAAACTTTATCAGATAAGAAAAAAAATGGGCATGCTTTTTCAGAGTGGTGCATTGTTTACTAATATTTCTGTTTTTGATAATGTTGCTTTTCCTATTAGGGAGCATACTAATTTAAGTGAAGCAATGATACGAGATTTAGTTTTAATTAAGCTGGAGTCGGTGGGCCTGAGGGGCGCGCGAAATTTAATGCCTAGTGAATTATCAGGCGGTATGGCGCGACGGGTTGCATTGGCGCGCGCGATTGCATTAGATCCAGACGTGATAATGTATGATGAACCTTTTACAGGCCAAGATCCTGTTACGATGGGCGTGTTAATGAAGTTGATTAAAATGATGAATGATTCCTTAGGTTTGACGAGCGTGCTTGTTTCACATGACGTAGAAGAAGCGGCGAGTATTTCTGATTATATTTATCTACTTTCTGAAGAAAAAGTGATTGCCCAAGGGCCCCCGGAAGATTTGATGCATTCGAATGACCCTGAGGTAAAGCAATTTATGGAAGGCTTGCCTGATGGTCCTGTACCATTTCATTTCCCCTCTTCTGTTGATTATGAGCAAGATTTAATGGATGGGCGTCAGTGATGAATGGAATTATTCGCTTAGGACAGTTTGGAATAAATATTTGCGAGCGCATAGGTATATCCGGCATTATTTTATTTCGCGCTATTTTTCGTAAACCTGATTTTAAACACGGCTTTCCAGCGCTTGTTGAGCAGCTCTATTCAGTTGGTGTTCTATCATTAGTTATCATTATGGTTTCTGGTTTGTTTATTGGTATGGTTGTTGGCCTTCAGGGTTATAATACTCTGGTAAAATTTGGTGCAAGCCAAGCCTTAGGTCAGCTTTTAGCGCTGAGTATCGTAAGAGAGCTAGGTCCTGTGGTAACGGGATTACTTTTTGCGGGGCGAGCAGGTTCTGCATTGACGGCTGAAATTGGGCTCATGAAAGCGACGGAGCAGCTTTCAAGTATGGAAATGATGGCAGTTGATCCTTTGCATCGTGTTATTGCTCCTAGATTTTGGGCGGGCTTTATCAGTATGCCGTTGCTTGGTATTATTTTTAGTGCGGTTGCTATTTATGGAGGCTACTGGGTCGCTGTTCAGTGGTTGGGTTTAGATGCGGGCGCATTTTGGTCAAATATGCAAGCGTCTGTTAATTTTAATATTGACGTTTTAAATGGTATTATCAAGACGATTGTATTTGGATTTGTTGTGACATGGATTGCTGTCTTTCAAGGTTATGAATGTGTACCAACATCTGAGGGAATTGGAAGAGCAACAACGAAAACCGTAGTGTATTCATCGTTAGCGATTTTAAGTTTGGATTTTGTATTAACAGCAATGATGCTGGGAGGGTGGTGATGTCGCGAATGCGCTTTGTAGAGTTCCTTGTGGGCTTATTTATTTTGATCGCGATTGTCGCTTTTGTGTTTCTTGCATTTAAAGTCAGTGGTTTAACTTCTTATTCCTCATCTGATAGTTACCAAATCACAGCTTCATTTCAAAATATAGGTGATTTAAAAGTAAGAGCGCCTGTTACGATAGCGGGGGTGAGTATTGGGGAGATTACAGATATTAAACTTAACCCTCAAACTTATGAAGCTATTGTGACGATGCAAATTAAATCAGCAGCTAAAATTCCTGAAGATTCTACAGCGAACATTTTCACGGCGGGGCTTATCGGTTCTAATTACATTAGTATCACCCCGGGTTTTTCTGAAACTATTTTGAAAAATGGGCAGCGCTTACAAAGAACGAACCAAGCAATGATACTACAAAATATTATTGGACAATTACTTTATAGTTTTAAGTCGGGCGATTCAAAAAAGTCTGATTCCACACCAACAACAACCTCGGTAGAAGGAGGATTACCACAATGAAATTAATGAGAACATTATTCGCAAGTATTTTACTTACATGTGCTGGTGTTGCTTTTGCAGCAAGCTCGCCCAACCCTATGGTTATGCTAAAAAACATAACGGGCAATTTACTTTCTAGTCTTAGTAAAAATCAAGTGAAGCTTCGCGCAAATCCAACTTACGTTTATTCTATCGTGAATAGAATTCTTCTTCCAAAAGTTGATGTGCAGGTGATGTCAATGACAGTGCTTGGCCGAAATGGATGGTATCGTGCTACTCCAAGCCAGCGTACACAGTTTACTAAAGCCTTTACGACCACGGTGGTTAAGACGTATGCTTCAGCTTTAAATGCTTATACTAATGAAACCATTAAATTCTACCCTATAAGAGGCGGCTACCAAGGCAGAACTGTCTTGCAAGTGAATAGTCAAATTCTTCGTCCAGATGGGCCGCCAGTACCTGTAAGTTATAGTTTAGTTCTGCGTAATGGTAACTGGAAAGTTTATGATTTAAATGTTGAAGGTATTAGTCTTCTGCAGAGTTTCCGTTCTCAATTTGCATCGCAATTGGCTCAAGGTTATTCGGTGGCTAAAATTATTCAAACGCTAAAATCTCATAATGCGAAGATGAAATAAATGGCGGGCGCGTTGGTTGAGATTAACAACGATAATCTTCTAATAAAAGGACGATTGTCGTTTCATACAGTGATGGATGTTTTAGTCCTTTCAAAGCCGTTTTTTAATAAAAAAAATCTTAGTTTAGATTTTTCAGGTGTTGAGGCAGTTGATAGTTCATCGCTTGCTTTACTTTGCGAATTTGCCCGTACGGCTAAGTCAAAAAATGTAGAGTTAAAATGGGCAAACTTACCTGAGCAATTGATCCACTTAATTGATGTTAACCATCTGAGAACACTTTTAAAATTATGACAAAACTTCAGTATAAAAACATTTCACTTGGCGAATATAATGAACTAATAGGTTCATCCCGCTTAATTAGAAATGGTTATCAAGATAGGCCTAAAGTTTTAGAAAGAGACGGTATGATCATTAAACTCTTTTATTATGATCGCCTACCCTGGTACAGACGGCGTATTAGCTCAAGAGGGCAAAGGTTCGTTTCAAAAGCAGAAAAGTTATTAGAGAGAGGTGTTGTTACGATTAATCCCCTGCAGTTGATGCGATGTAGGGCAAAAAAAGCTGAAATCGTGATATACCCAATGCTGGAAGGCACTTCTTTTTATGAAAGCATTGGTAAGAATTTTGACAAAACCCTTTTCGTGAAATTTGCAGCTTATATTGCAAGTTTACACAATCAGGGTATTTACTTTCGCGCAGGACACTCGGATAATTACCTTATGACACCTGATGGTGGTTTTGCCCTCATTGATGTAGATAATTGTCGCTTTGCCATGTCATTTCGTAGGCGGATAAAAAATCTTGTTTATTTAATTGATCATGCGCGAGGTAATCAATACGATTTATACATGAAGTATGGCGAGGATCATTTTCTCGATGATTATTTAGCTTGTGCTGAAGTTGATCCAAAAGATTATAAAAGATTTAAAGCAATAGCAAAAAAAATGCTTAATAAAAAAGGTTATTTCCAAAAAAAGATATAATAAAGATAATTTTTACGGCCCCATTATAATAAGGGAGTCTGATAAATGTTTAAGAGTCTTACATCGAAAATAGTTATTTTTTCATGCCTAGTTTTTTTTACGGTACTTTTGTCGTTCTATGGCTGGTCTTTTCTAAGAGCTACTCAACAAAAAAACATTACTCAAAATGTACAAAATCTTTCGAAGCGTTTTTCCCAGCAGTTTCAACAACGCCTTATAAAAGATAGTCAGCCGCTTAAAAGAATTGCGAAGCGTTGGGAGGTGCGAGGCGGTACACCTCAAGTTGAATGGTCATCGGATGCAAAGCAGATAATAAAAGATAATGGCACTTATCGCGCAATTGCCTTACTTAATCGCAATGAGCATTTGCATTGGATTGTAACGTCGAATTCAGTTAATACCCGGCTTAATCTAACTTCGTTATTTAACAAGCCTATGTTTGATGTGTTACATCAAAGAAGCGGGTTTGATGGAATCCTTATTAGTGATGTTGCTTCAATTAAAAATAAACACAGAAGTATTGTTGAGCTTGTTCCATTAAGCATTAGCGGAAAGCTGGATGGATATATAGCAGGCATTTTTAATTTGAGAAATTTTTTAATGCCTGTTGGCAATGCCGCGGATCTTGCGCCATTTAATTTGATTGTTTATCAGGGCGGAAAAATTATTTATCAGCATGCAAAACATAAACATGTTGCTAGTCAGTATTTGCTTAAAGAGAATATCACGTATGGAGAATTTAAACTTCAGTATGAATTGATTCCAAGCCTTTCTTATGTCAAAAGTTTGAGTACTAGGCTTCCCCATTATTTTCTTGCTATTGGCTTGTTTGTTGCTTTGCTTGTTTTTTTATTAGGCTGCTTGCTTATTGTGCTTCAAGTCCGGTCTGAAAAATTCCGCAAGAGTACACAGGAGTTTAGCTTAGTATATTCGCTTTTTCAGGCGGTCATCAATCCAATCATCGTATCAATCTCCTCACTTCTTGATGTAAGTTTAACAACGGATAAGTTAAAAAAAATGGCTTATTATGATGCTCTGACAGGCTTAAATAACCGCGCCTTTTTTGAAGAGGCGGCAAAAGATGCGGTTAAAAAATCAAGAAGGTCAGATCAAACTACAGCGTTGTTATTAGTTGATGTTGATAACTTTAGAAGCATTAACGAAGCATTTGGTATTCAATTAGCCGATATTCTCTTAAAACAAATTGCTGAAAGGATTCAAAATACGGCGCATCGAAATGATGTGGTCGCAAGGCTGGATGCAGATAAGTTTGCCATCATTTCAGTTAATGAGGACTCTGCTCACGAAGTGGGTGTTTATGCAAAAAAAATCATTCAGTCTTTCAATAAAATATTTGAGATTAGAGGTAATAAAATAGGTGTTGGCGTGAGTGTGGGTATAGCTTGTTATCCCATGTCAGGAAAGCGTAGCGATGTCTTAATTAACCATGCTGAAGAGTCTTTAAGAAAAGCGAAAAGAGAAGGTGAGGGACACTATCGTTTTTATAATAACCAAGTTCAGAAAAGTCATGATAGAAGAATTACGATTGAAGAAGGTGTCCTGCTTGCTATAAAGAACGATGAATTTAAATTGGTTTATCAATTGCAATATGATTTACAAACACAAATGCCAACGGGTATGGAAGCTTTATTGAGATGGAAGCATCCTCTTCTTGGTATGGTGCCTCCCGATGAGTTTATTCTAGTTGCAGAAGAAACAGGAAAAATGAAAGAGATAGGTTTATGGGTATTGAATCAATCTTTCAAAGAATTTAAATCAGTTAAAGCCTTTTTGCCAAGGGATTTTATTTTATCGATCAACCTTTCTATTAAGCAATTTTCTTATAAAAAACTTGTTGAGAATATTGAGAAAGCAAGGAGTACTTTTGATCTGGCCTCTCATCAATTGGCTTTTGAAATTACAGAAACTTCCGTCATGGAAAATTTATCTGTCATTCCGGAGTTAGAACGCTTGCGAGAGCTGGGTTGTTTAATTGCTATTGACGATTTTGGAACGGGCTACTCATCGCTTGCAAGGTTAAAAGATTTTCCAACAGACTCTTTGAAAATTGATAAGTCATTCATTTTAGGTTCTTCAGAAAGTCATGAGTTAAGAGCCATTATTGATAATACGATTCAACTGGCGAAAGAATTGAATTTAAAAATTGTAGCTGAGGGCATCGAGAATACTGAGCAGTTAGATTTCTTAATCAGTAAAGGCTGCCCTCATGGGCAAGGGTTCTTCCTTGCAAAACCTGTTTCAATTCAGGAAATTAAAGAGATGTTTTCGTAGGGCGGATTTTATTGCGTAAACAAGAAATCCTGTCATAGGATAAGGAAAAATATTGTGATTTTTCATCGTGCTTAGTTTCTGGTTGAAACTGCTCGCAATCCCCAGCTATTGCTTTTTTAATATATAACCTTTTGTTTTTATTGATACTTATTAAAAATAACTTATGTTGGCTATAATTTGTGCTATATTTAAAATAGCCGGATTATAAACAAAACTCCTTGTTATTACTGTACTGAGGGTTTAAGAGAGACGGAGAAAAGTGCTATGAAAAAAAAGCAGACTAAGCCAGCCGTTAAGGTGATAGCTTTGAGTTTAGGCTCACTTCTACTTTTTGGTAGTTGGAGTGCATATGCTCGCTGTGAGGCCAAATTAAACAAAGTATGGTGTCATCTCCAGACCTATATGAATAATCATGTCAGTAACACTAAAGGCTGTGTTAATCTTGGTGAGGTCAATAGCGAGGGTGATACATATAGCTGTAGACAAACCACTATGAACACGAACGATGCTGAGAACGCCACTTTTTACTATAATTGCTTTAAAGGTAGCTCAAAATGCAAACATCTAGCGGGCACTAAGATAGTCCCAGTTCAGTTAAGTGCAACTGGGGTTTTCAGTTGTGAGGATCCTTCTAAGGGCCTTTTCTATATCTATGGAGCGGGTATATACTGCCCCCAGTTAAGTTAGCAGCCTAGTTAAGAGAGTGTTAATCTATCAACCTAAAGGAGATTGACACTATGAAGCGTAAAAAATGGCCTAATGATATTAAGTTTAAAATTGTATTAGAAGG
>Ga0233437_1001722_pt1 | contig 38060 bp, 29 predicted proteins | sample SI_122_August201_FD_182714 | JGI IMG/M metagenome (GOLD analysis project Ga0233437, IMG submission 182714) | Seawater microbial communities from Saanich Inlet, British Columbia, Canada - SI_122_August2016_200_MG | ecosystem: Environmental > Aquatic > Marine > Inlet | place: Canada: British... | reverse complement strand
CAATTTGAGGAATACCCATGAGGGCAGTTTCGAGTGTGGCCGTACCAGAAGTCACAAGGGCAGCAACTGACCTGCTTAGAACAGAAAGGCTTCCGCTATAATCAACAGATACTTGTGATTTCTCCCCGACAAAACGTTTATAAAGCTCGTCATGCACTTTCATCCCGGCAATCATAAAAGAATATTCTTCAAATTGAGACATTAGATCCAGCATGACTGGCAAAACATATTCAATCTCCTGCTTGCGGCTTCCGGGCAACAATGCAATTATGCGAGATTTATCTTTGTCGGCATTCTCAGTTTCAGGATATTTCCTGGCAATTTCTTCTTGCACTGGATTACCTACATATTCAGTATGCAGTCCAAAACGATTAAAAAAGTCCTTTTCGAATGGCAAAATTGAATACACCTTATCTGTATAAGCTTTGAGTGTAAACACTCTTTTTGAATTCCAGGCCCAGGCTTTTGGTGCGATGTAATAATAGACTTTCAAACCCTGTTTTTTTGCCCATTTTGCCATCCGGAGGTTAAAACCCGGATAATCAATTAATATTAGCACATCAGGCTGATAGTCAACAAGTGCTTGTCTAGCTTTCTTGAAATTACTCCGTATTTTCCCCAGATGGCCAAGCAATTGTGTGAATCCCATAAAAGCCATCTCGTCAATATGAATCTCTGGCTCACCACCAATTTTCGCCATTTCATCTCCACCCAGAAAACAAAATTCTGCCTCATTATCATAGCTCATCAGTGCCCGCATCAGATGTGCAGCATGCTGATCTCCCGACGCTTCTCCGGCAATAAGAAAATATTTCATATAAATCTCATAATCAAAACCGTAAAGGCAAATAAAAAGGTTGACAAGAGTACACCCCGTGCCGCCTTCAAGAAATTGAACTGAATAAAACCAAAAAAGACAAGCAAATTAGGAATCACAGCCAAAGAGATAACATGGGACAATACACCAATCTGCTCATAAGCCCGGAAAAACTCCAAAAGGCTGATTGAGGTGAATTTTATTTGTTGGTAAATCACCAGGGCAATGAAGGGAACAAGGATTCCCATAAGTGTACCAATCCACATTTTATTGAGTCGTTTCATTTTTGGTCACAATAATATTTTTACCAAAAAAAGGTGCATATAATCACTCGTAGTCAACATTCCAGTTTTTAAGTGGTTGCAGAGCGTCATAATCAGTTACGTCTACTTTTATTGGAACGATAGCTGCATAATTATGTTGCACAGCCCAATCATCAGTATCTTCCTCCCCCAGCTCATTATTCTGAAAGAATCCTGTCAGCCAATAGTAATCCCTACCATGCGGATCAATCCGGTGATCAAATTCCTCTTTCCAAACACCCATCGTTTGGCGGCAAACTTTAATTCCTTTACAAATCTCTGTTGCAGCCTTAGGAAAATTCACATTCAAACATGTATTTGATGGGATACCGTTTGCAAGAGCCTCCCGGATAATTGTTCTGACATATTTAACAGCTATGCTGAAATCAGCATCCATTGAATGATCATCAACTGAAAAGGCAATGGATTGAATACCATTCATACAACCTTCCACAACAGCAGCCACAGTTCCTGAGTAAAACAGGCTAACTGATGAATTAGATCCATGGTTTATCCCGGATACAATCAGATCAGGCTTTCTATTAAGTAATTGATGTAGTGCGATCTTAACACAGTCAGCAGGAGTACCAGAGCAGGCAAAAATTCTCAGGCCATCTTCTTCACTCACTTTTTTCAAACGAATTGGCTCATGCAAAGTAACGGCATGCGACATTCCCGACTGTCCCTTCATCGGTCCAACCAGGACAACATCACCAAATTCTTGGGCAATGTCTGTAAGATGCTTTATTCCAGGAGCATCGTATCCATCATCATTGGTCACTAATATAAGTGGTCTCTTGTGATTCATCAGCAATAATCTTTAAGCTCACAAAAATATAAAAACCCACCAGAATAGCAGGTTTCTTTTTACAAGCGAATTTTTCCGTGTACGCACACGGAAATAAAAGATTGTCATTATCTTTGTCATGAAATTCGATTAATTATGAAGAAAAATGTTCTTGTAGCCCAATCTGGCGGACCTTCACCAGTGATTAATAATTCACTGAGAGGGATCATAAATGCTTGCGATAGCTATCCATCCATATTCGGAACTGTTTACGGAGCATGGCATGGAATAGAAGGAGTATTGAAAGAGGAATTATTAAACCTGTCGGATCAGGACAAAAAAGAGATCGCCCTCCTTCGAACTACCCCCGCAGCTGGATCCATTGGCACTTGCCGATACAAGCTAAAAGACAATCAGGAGGCTGATTTTAAACGAATTATTGAAATTTTCAGAGCCCACAATATTGGCTATTTCTTCTATATCGGAGGAAACGACTCACAGCACACAGCTTTTAAAGTGAGCGAATTGGCTAAGGCAGAAGGCCTGGATGTAGTTGCTGTCGGAGTTCCCAAAACAATTGATAATGACGTAGGCGACAATGAATTCAAATTAATCGATCACACACCTGGCTACGGTAGTGTTGCCCGCTATTGGTCACATATTGTACAAACAGCAAATGAAGAAAACAAAGGTTCCTGTCCCGCTGATCCTGTTTTGGTTCTGCAGGCTATGGGAAGAAAAATCGGATATATCCCGGCAGCTGCCCGTCTTGCAGATCCCAATCATGAAATGCCACTACAGATCTATCTTACAGAATCAGGTTTGAGCCTTGAAGAACTCGGTGACAGAGTGAATAATCAGTTGATTCAGGATAAAAGGTGTATTGTTGTTATTAGTGAAGGATTTGACTGCGGATCGATTGGAGAAGTGAAAGATGCTTTCGGACATACCTCATTCGGATCGAGTAAAATATCAGTTCAGCAAACTGTGGTGAACTATTTGAATGACAAAGGACTGAAAACCAGAGGTGCAGCCCGCGGACAGGTAATGGGTACCGACCAGCGTCATTCTATGGTTTATGCCTCCCTAGTTGATCTCGATGAAGCCTATCAGGTAGGCTTAAAGGCTGTTGAAATCGCTTCCAAAGGTGAAAATGGCTGGATGGCAACCATATTAAGAAATCCCGGACCAGATTATTCTGTAAGATACGACAAAGTAGCCCTTGAAAAGGTAGCGCTGAGTGAACGTTTCTTTCCGAAAAACTGGATAACAGAAAGCGGAACAGATGTAACAGAAGATTTTATAAAATATGTAAAACCGCTGATTGGTGAAGAATGGGTGAATGTCCCCCTGGAAAATGGAATTCAAAGATTCACCAGACTAAAACCAATATTCGAACAGCAAAAACTAAATAAATATAATATCAAGTAACAACATACAACTGAAATCATATTTCTATTTTTTTTTCTGAAAACTGATAACTGAGAACTGAGAACTTTCCTAAAATGAACCCACAACAGCAACAACTCACCACTCTCCAGCCAACTAAGAAATTCTTTGTCGGGATTGACTCAGATGGTTGCGCATTTGACACCATGGAAATTAAACACAAAGAGTGTTTTTGTCCAAATGTAGTCCATCATTGGGAACTGCAGACTATATCAAAATATGTACGTGAAGCCTGGGAATTCGTAAATCTCTATTCCAAAACCCGGGGAGCCAACCGTTTTCATACTCTTATTGAATCTTTTCGATTATTATCTGAACGTCAGGAAGTAAAAGCAAGAGATATTGTCCTGCCGGATATTACTCCATTGATTGAATGGACCCGGAAAGAGACTCAATTGGGAAATCCGGTTCTGGAAGCATACGCTCGCGAAGCAAATAATCCTATAATTGATCAGGCATTAAAATGGTCTGTGGCAGTTAACCAAACAGTGAGAGAAATGGTATATGGAATTGCACCCTTCCCTCTTGTCAGAGAATGTCTCGAGCTGTTAAATGAAAAAGCCGATGCAATAGTTATTTCACAAACTCCGGTTGAAGCTCTTGAAAGGGAATGGAAAGAGAATAATATTTCAAAATATGTCAGAGTAATTGCCGGACAGGAATACGGAACAAAAACTGAACACCTGGCTATGGCAGCTAAAAACAAGTATCCCGATAATCATATCCTGATGATCGGAGATGCACCAGGTGACATGAAAGCAGCTAAAAATAACGGGGTCTTATTTTTCCCTATTAACCCTGGTCAGGAAGAGCTAAGTTGGAAGAGCTTGCACCTGGAAGGATTAGACAAATTTTTCACTGGTCAATATGAAGGTAGCTATGAGAAAATGCTGATTGAGGAGTTCAACAGTTACCTGCCTGAAATACCACCATGGAAGAAATAATAAACTGATGATACTATCACCCTCTGAAATAAAAGCACAACTATTTGCATCCCTTCAATCGATTGGGTCTCGCAAACGTATACTGCTTATTCCTCCGGATTTTACACGATACCATTCATATGCAGGCCAACTAACTGAGTGGGTATGGGAGTACTACGGTGATGCGATAAAAGACATTTTACCCGCTCTGGGCACTCATTCAGGAATGACAGAAGCGCAGATAAAGAAAATGTTCGGAGCTGTTCCTCTCAGTCTTTTCAGGGTTCACGACTGGAGGAATGATGTTGTCACTATTGGGGAGGTGCCGGCAAGTTTTATTAATGAAGTCACTGAAGGAAAACTAAATTCCCCATGGCCGGTACAGGTAAATCGTCTATTGCTTGAAGGAGATTATGATTTAATTTTATCGATCGGACAAGTTGTTCCGCATGAAGTTGTTGGAATGGCCAATCACAACAAAAATGTTTTCGTTGGTACCGGTGGTCCTGAAGGTATAAACAAAAGCCATTTCGTGGGTGCAGTTTATGGAATGGAACGAATGATGGGCCGGGCCTCTACCCCGGTACGTAAAATTTTCGACTATGGATCAGATCATTTCGCCACCGATCTACCTATTTATTATCTCCTGACTGTAGTAACAGATAAAGGAGTATCAGGTCTTTTCTCAGGTTTCGATAAGCAGTGCTTTCTTGATGCCTCAGAAATGGCCCTTGAGAAAAACTTCATCATGCTTGATAATCCTATAAAGAAGGCAGTTGTCTTTCTTGATCCCGAGGAGTTTAAAAGCACCTGGCTAGGCAATAAAAGTATATATCGTACACGGATGGCCATGGCCGATGAAGGAGAATTGATTGTATTAGCACCCGGACTCAGAGAGTTTGGTGAGGATAAAGAGATTGATCGTCTGATAAGGAAATACGGATACAATGGCACAAAAACAACTCTGGAATCGGTTGATCAATTTGAAGAACTCAAAAATAATCTAAGCGCAGCCGCACATTTAATACACGGATCATCAGAAGGAAGATTCAGTATACGTTATTGTCCGGGTAAAGGGGAAGGCATGCTCAGTCGTGAGGAAATTGAAAGTGTGGGCTTTCTCTGGGGTGATCTGGATGCATATCTTGAAGAATTTAATGTCAGCCAACTCAATCAGGGCTATAATCAAACACCGGATGGTGAAGATTTCTATTTCATAAAAAACCCGGCTCTTGGTTTGTGGTCGAGTAAAGATCGTTTTACAATATGAAGGTAATTGCCGACAATAAAATCCCCTATCTGAAAGGCATTCTGGAAGAATTTGCTGAGGTGCAATATTTGCCGGGTAATCGAACAGGCGCAAGGGAAGTAGCAGATGCTGATGCCTTGATTACCAGAACCCGAACCCAATGTTCACGTAACTTATTAGAGGGTTCAAAAGTTTCATTCATTGCTTCGGCAACCATAGGTTTTGATCACATTGATACTGAGTATTGCAAAGAGAAGGGAATCACCTGGACTAATGCTCCCGGATGCAATTCCGAATCTGTGAATCAATATATTGCCGCAGCCTTACTTGACTGGGCCGAAGAAAGCAATGAGCAGCTCCAAGGAAAAACAATTGGTATTATCGGCGTTGGTCATGTGGGATCAAAAGTAGCACGTACTGCAGCTTTACTTGGCATGAATGTTCTGCTAAATGATCCGCCAAGGGCAAGAGAAGAAGGCCCTACCGGATTCTGCAGCCTCGAAGATCTCATCCGGGAGGCAGATATTATTAGTTTGCATGTACCATTGAACCGTAGTGGACAAGATCGAACTTTGCAATTGTTTAATCAGGACATATTCGAAAAGATTGAGAATCAAGTCTTGATTATAAATACTTGCCGTGGTGAAGTAATCAACACTCAAGATCTGAAGAATGCCTTGAATAAAGAGCTGGTAAGAGCTTGCATTATTGATTGTTGGGAGAATGAGCCGGGGATAGATCGTGAACTGCTTGAAAAAGCTTATCTGGCCACTCCGCATATAGCAGGTTATTCAAGAGACGGAAAAGCGATGGGAACAGCTCATTCCATCAGGGAATTGGCCAAACATTTTGATCTTCCACTGAAAAATTGGTATCCCGAGTATATTGAACCACCGATGATAGGAAATATTTATCTGGATGGATCGGGTTTTTCAAAGCAGCAAATTATTTCTCATGCTGTAAAAAGCACCTATAACATCCGGCAGGATGACAAAAATTTAAGACAAAATATTGATTCCTTCGAAGCGCAAAGAGGTGATTACCCAATAAGAAGAGAATTCCCAGCATACAAAATCACAACAGTAAACCTGAAGAAAGAAACAATTGAGATTTTAGAAAAATTGGGTTTTGAAAAGAATTGATTTGTTGTTTTTTGGACCCCGGACTCCAGACCAAGGACCCCGGACTTTTTTTTAACTGATAACTGATAACTGATAACTGATAACTATTTTTTAAATGAATGCAAACATTGGATTAATCGGACTGGCTGTTATGGGTGAAAACCTGGTACTGAATATGGAAAGTAAAGGTTTCACTGTGGCCGTATATAATCGCACTACTGAGAAAGTTGATCATTTTATAAATGGTCGGGGAAAAGGTAAAAATTTTATAGGTACTCATTCAATTAAGGAGTTGGTTGACAGTTTAGAGCGTCCGAAAAAAGTAATGCTTCTGGTTAAAGCCGGCAAACCGGTTGATGATTTTATCGATCAGATTATTCCTTATCTCGAACCCGGGGATATCATTATTGACGGAGGAAATTCACATTACCCCGATACCATAAGGCGTACTGCCTATGTAGAGAGTAAAGGCTTGTTATACATTGGCACCGGTGTATCCGGAGGAGAAGAAGGTGCATTATTAGGCCCCTCAATGATGCCTGGAGGATCAAGTGAGGCATGGGAATCGGTGAAGCCTATATTCCAGGCCATTGCAGCCAAAGTTGAAAACGATACTCCATGCTGTGACTGGGTAGGCTCAGATGGTGCAGGTCATTTTGTAAAAATGGTGCATAATGGGATTGAATATGGTGACATGCAGATCATTACAGAAGCCTACCATCTGATGAAGAATCTGCTTGGCATGAGTCATAAGGGAATGCATGATGTGTTCAGAAAGTGGAATGAGGGAGATCTGGATTCTTATCTGATAGAAATTACCCGTGATATTCTGGGATTTATTGATGAGGATGGAGAGCCTCTGGTAGAAAAAATACTGGACACTGCCGGACAGAAAGGTACTGGTAAGTGGACAGGTGTTACTGCTTTGGATTTGGGTATACCACTTACTCTGATTGGAGAATCAGTTTTCTCGCGCTGTTTATCAGCCCAAAAAGACCAGCGGGTGGCTGCAGCAAAAGTATTATCAGGCCCGTCTGTAACTTTTAAGGGGAATAAGCAAGACTTCATTGATGATCTGGAAAAAGCAGTTTATGGAGCAAAACTGGTCTCATATGCCCAGGGCTTTACTTTACTCAGGGAGGCGGCTAAAGAGTACAAATGGAATTTAAATTATGGCAGTATCGCTCTGTTGTGGCGTGGTGGTTGTATAATACGCTCTGCATTCCTGAGCAAAATCAAAGATGCTTTTGACCAGGATCAAGATCTTGATAATCTGCTTCTTGATACATTTTTTCAAAAGAAAATCGACGAAGCTCAGGAGGGATGGAGGAATGTTTGCAGCACTGGATTATCACAGGGAATACCAATTCCTGCACTCACCAGTGCCCTGACATATTATGATGGTTATCGTTGTGACAGATTACCGGCTAACCTGCTGCAGGCACAACGCGACTATTTCGGAGCTCATACTTACGAAAGGACTGATAAGCAAAGAGGAGAGTTCTTCCACACCAACTGGACAGGACGTGGTGGTGATACTGCTAGTTCCACTTACGAAGTGTAACAGGGTCTTCATACAATTTTGACCAGATCTAACATTATGATTGGTCAATTCTGATGATTGAACAATTGGTTTTGCTACTTTTGAAGTGGTAAAACCAAGTGATAACATGATTAAGAAGCTTCCTTTTCTTGCCCTATTACTGATTCTTTTCGGATGTAATGACTTCGACCCGATGGAAGGAGTTCAGATAAGCATTAACTATGATCTCTTTGAGACTTTTGTATCGTTTAGATTTGTTGATGCAGAAACTGGCAATCTGATAGGCTCCGACGATCTTTCTTCGGTGACGGCTCAATTTGAAGGCAAACACAAGGATGCAATTCTAACCCAGGTGGGGGAACATCCTGAGACCATTAACTCAGTTTTTGGATTGATCAGCATTGCTTTAAACCCGTTTGAGCCTGGTCCTCCATCTGAAAACCAGGCGATTGAATTCACCGTTTCAGCTACAGCATCGGGATTTACAGATGCAAGTTTTGCAGTTAGTCTGCGCGATACCGGGTATTTCACCTACTCAGTCATTATGCCGAGAGCTGGCTATCAAACCGACAAACCCTCTGAGTTTAAAGTAAAACTTGGTATCCTCGAGGAAGGTCAGTTAGAACAAGAATTCACAGTAATCTCCCCCGATAATCTTTTACAATTACATTTTCCCGAGAATGTGCAATTTCTGAATAGTGCGAATGAAAATATTGCGGGTGAAATAACTTTAGAAGTTGGGAGATATCAGGATTTTGATCAAACAAATCTGGGAGAACAGAAGATTCTGAGCATCATGGAAAACGGAGAGATCAAGAAAGCGGTCATCCATGCTGAGGCTCTGGCTGAAATCAATATTCTGAATGCGAATGGAGATCCTGTTCGGTATTTCTCTGGTGATAATCTTCCTGAATGGCAATTCGGTCTCAACAACTGGGATGAGAATCGTGCAGATCCTGAGGTTTGGTCTTTCAACGAAGAAACAAATGTCTGGATTTCTGAGGGGAAAGCAACAGTTAACAAAAATGACAGTACATTTTATGGCACCTTCCCCCTGCCCCATCTCACCTTCTTAGCGGCTGGCAGCGAATCAGAAACCAGAGAAATAAGTGGCGCAATAAATTTACAGTTCACCAAACCTTTTATTGCTGATCAATTTAGCGGAGAAGCATTAATAGTGAGCCAGCAATCAGGAGAAATCATTCATCGTATCCCGCTTAGCATCTCTGAATCCACATTAAATCTCAACTTCTTCGTTCCGGCAGAGGATGATATCACTGTAAGACTCAGGGCCTTGGGATCAGATTATGAATTTGCATCTGACCCTGGCAGTTTTGTGATTTCAGCTGATCAACTAAGCTTTGATGAAAACCTTGTTCTACGTCCGCTCAAGTGTAAGTTTAGTGGAACCCTGCAAGCTCAGCCGGGTGCAGATTTTCCCTATTACCCCATCCCGGCACGTCTGCGAATTCGCAATTCTGATTCAGGATCTACAGTTAAAACCCTAAATATCAACATTGAAGAAAATACTTCAGATTATTCCTTCTTTTTAATGCTGCCGGATGGGATCCCTGTCGAATGTAGTCTGGAAACTCGATCATTAGCAAACGATTTCATTATTCCGGCAGGATCTGTACAAGTAAATTCATCATGCCAGGAGGATCAAATACTTTATTTTGAATTAAGCTCAACAAGCTGTTGGATGAGAGGAGCACTTGATTTTCAGGCTGGAGGAGACTCCGGTCAAGAGGATATTCCTGTTCGTATAATTATCTCACGCGAAAGTGATATGCGAACTATTCATAATCGGGTTTTCACCATAACTCCAGGAAATAGCACATATAATCTGAACTTATCTATCCCGCAGAACACTCCTGTGAATATTCTTTTTCAAACAGTAAGTGACAATAATCCGCTGATTTTCAGTCCCGGAAATATCTCATTGGAGAATCCTTGCAGCAGTTCCATTAACCAGGAGGTTGAGTATTCATCAAGCATGATTCGCTTAGCCGGATCAATAAATTTCGTCAAAGGAGACGGCATATCTAAAACAAGCTTACCCATTAAACTGGCATATCTTGATTGGAAAACCGAGGAGGTAATGAAAGAATCAACACATGAACTAGAGCTATCTAACCCTGTCATAGAATACTCCGAGTTTGTAGAAGATGCGCCTTTGTTTATTCGCGTAACCAGGAATGATCCGGATGGCTTGTTTGTTACTGATCCGTTTATTTTACGAGTGCCAGATCCAAAAAACCCTCCACTTAACTGGGAGGTAAACCTTATCAAAACAGAAAAGAAACTTGTTCATGCCACATTAAGAGTAGTCTGCCCGGCAGGAGAAATAAGGCCAACCATTCAAGGATATTTCCGTATTCCGGGTGAACAATGGAAAGAGTTATTTATTGTTGCAGGTAATCTGATCATGTATGCAGAAATGAATGCAACGTATGAGATTGGTATGATTCTCGATAATAAAATGACTGATTCCACTTTTACAGTTAACAGCCAGAATATTGAAATGACATTTGAACTTGATCCTGCTGATTGTGAGAAGATGGGATGGGGAAGGTGAGTTTGGGTTTGGGTGTGGGTGTGAGTGTGGGCTGAAAATTGTTAGTTTTGTGCGATGTTGGTGAATCGTTTGTTTTTTAGGTTTGGGTTCAGATGCTGTGATCTTGTCTTGCTTGCATTTTTTGCAAGCATGTTTACATCGTGCTCCGATGAAGTTAGCCTGGTATATCCAGGTGAAGCAATTCCTGTTATTTATGGCATTTTCGATGCATCTGACACGGCACATTCTATAAAAGTTACCAAAAGTTTTTCGGGTGAAGAGGATGCCATGAAGTTAATGCAAAATCCTGGCAATCTGTACTATAATTCCCCTGAAATAAGCCTGGCTCAGACAGGAAGCAATCTTGATATTCAATTTCTTGAGAGTCCATCTCACAGGAATGAAGGAGTCTTCCCTGAAAGTCCTAATCCTGTTTATTCTTTAAAAAGAATTTTACCTGCCGGATTATATACAATTCGAATTACACTGCCTGGAGTTGAAAAACCTATAATCTCTGAAACAGAATTATTCAAGGATCTGAAAATTATTTATCCAAACTCTCAGGCAAAAAGGATTTACTTTTATGAAGATCCTCTCACTTTCTCCTGGTTTCCATCTGAAAACGCTGCTTCATATGAGATTGCCTTTAAATTGGTTTTCGAGGAGCTTACTGAAGATGGCGAATCCAGCATCCGGAAGGTGCAATACTCCAGACATATACAGAAGAACGAGCTAAGATGGGAAAGAGACAGATACCAATTCCAGATCTATTCTGATCCTGTTTATGCCTTCCTGGGCACCCGGATTCCCAACAATAAGAGCATCTCTTATCGCAAACCTCTTGAATTGATTGCCAGCATTACGGCGGCTGATGAGGAGCTCACCACTTATCTCAAAGAAATGCATCCGGCATCAGACATTAAAAAAGATCCGAAAGGAAATATTGATGGAGCGATTGGAGTTATTGCATCGAAATTCACCGTTCGTTTCAATCATTTAAAACTCTCCTACAAAGCCATGGACTCTCTGCGAACAGGCCGATTCACGAAAAACCTGAAATTCGTAAGCAACCCAGATTGGTGACAGCAAAAATATAAGACCAAAGGTCCCTATTTAGAACCCTTTCATTTAAGCCTCTCACTACCGAGTCATTGAAGGGAATTGTTATTTTTATTCGCATAATTCAAAAGTTAATCGAATGCCAAGTTTTGTGATCAATCAGAAATGCGACGGATGTAAATCACACGATCGTACAGCCTGTATGTATATCTGTCCTAATGACCTGATGGTTCTTGACACAGAGAAGATGAAGGCCTATAACCGGGCACCTGATATGTGTTGGGAGTGCTATAATTGTGTTAAAATTTGTCCGACCCAAGCCATTGAGATACGTGGATATGCCGATTTCATGCCATTGGGCGGGGTTGTTCAACCATTAAGAAGTACTGATACCATAATGTGGTCGGTAAAATTCAGAGATGGTGAGCTGAAAAGATTCCGTTTCAAAACCCGTACTATACCTGAAGGCAGTTCAGTACCAGATGCCGGATTCGAATCATCAAGTGATGACCTTAAAAGCCCGCTTTTAAGAACCGAGCCAGCTTCAAATGGATTAGATGAATTAGCAAAACTCTGAAAAACATGGAAATTACCAATAGTTACGAAACCGTCATTGTACGGACAGACATTCTCATTTTGGGTGGTGGCATGGCAGCATGCGGAGCAGCTTTTGAAGCAGCTCACTGGGCAAAAAAGCATAATAAATCGGTCACTGTTGTTGACAAAGCAGCAATGGATCGCAGTGGTGCTGTTGCCATGGGCTTATCAGCTATTAACCAGTATGTTGGACTTAAAGATGGTGATAATACTCTGTCTGAATATGTTCAATACGTCAAGAATGACCTGATGGGGATTGCCCGTGATGATCTGGTTGCAAATATTGCCAGGCATGTAGATTCATCTGTTCATCTCTTTGAAAAATGGGGACTTCCCATCTGGAAAGATGAGAATGGGAAATACGTACATGAAGGACGTTGGCAGATAATGATCAATGGGGAATCTTACAAAACTATTGTAGCAGAAGCAGCAAAAAAAGCACTGGCAGAGCTAGGCGATGATGGTCAGTACTTTGAGCGTATATTCATCACACAACCTCTGATGAAAGACGGTCGCTGTATTGGAGCTACAGGCTTCAGTATCCGGGAGAAGAAATTCTATGTATTTCTTGCAAATAGTGTAATAACTGCTTTGGGTGGTGCAGTGCATGTTTTCAAACCCAAATCAGTTGGTGAAGGACTCGGACGTTCATGGTACCCTCCTTTCAACTCAGGAGCCAGTACATATTTCACTTTAAAGGCAGGTGCAGAGATGACCTGTCAGGAAATCCGTTTCGTTCCTGTGCGATTTAAAGATGCCTATGGACCGGTTGGAGCCTGGTTTCTCTTGTTTAAATCAAAAGCGACTAATGCATTGGGTGAAGATTATATGGAGACCAGGAAAGATGAACTACAAAAATGGTTACCATACGGAGCAGCAAAGCCCACTCCTGCTAATTTACGAAACCACCTCATGATGCTCGAAGTAAATGAAGGAAAAGGCCCGATTTACATGCGCACCGATGAGGCTATTCAAAAAATTGTTGATGAGTCTGAAGATCCAAAGACTGCCAAACGCACACTGAAAAAACTTGAAGCCGAAGCCTGGGAAGACTTTCTGGATATGACTGTTAGTCAGGCACTTCTATGGGCTTCAACAAATGTAAAACCTGAAGAGACTCCATCTGAAATATCAGCCTGTGAACCATATTTCATTGGCTCACACTCAGGAGGAAACGGCGCCTGGGTAAGTGGACCTGAAGATCTTTCGCCGGAGGGATATCATTGGGGATATCCTAATATGACTACTGTTAAAGGATTATTTGCCGCTGGAGATGCTTCAGGTGCATCCAGCCATAAATTCTCCTCAGGATCATTTACAGAAGGAAGAATAGCTGCTAAAGGAGCTGTATCTTTTGCAGTGGATACAAACGAAAAACCGGATATCGATGAGGCAGTCATTCAACAATTAAAGGAAGACACCTTTCGTCCGCTGGAATTATATAATGAGCACAAAGATTACGCGAACGATCCTAATATAAATCCTAATTTCATTAAGCCTCAAATGTTTATGTTTAGGCTGCAGAAAATTATGGATGAATATGCAGGTGGAGCATCACAAGCATTCAAAACATCAAAACCTATGCTGGAGCGAGGTATGCATTTTCTTGACTTTATGAAGGAAGACTCCTCGAAACTGGCAGCCGAAGATACCCATGAGTTAATGAGGTGTTGGGAAAATATTCACAGGATGTGGCAGGCTGAATCGCATATCAGAACCATTCTTTTCAGAGAGGAAACACGTTGGCCTGGATACTACTTCCGAACCGATTTTCCCGAAATGAAAGAAGAATGGAAAGTTTTTGCCAACTGCAAATGGAATCCTGAAGACGAAGAATGGGAAATGATTAAGAGAGAGGTGATTGATTTGGCGTGATGATGGTTACGCGGGGTTACGCACGGTGACGCGCGGTTTTAAATATTTATTTTAATATGTTAGAGAGACTTCCAATATTGGTGATTGGTGCCGGGATGTCGGGCATTACGGCTGCTGTGGAAGCGGCAGAGGCCGGGCTTTCTGTTATTTTGCTTGAGAAACTTCCCTATATCGGTGGAAATGCCATCAGCATGAATCGATATTTTCCAAAAATGTGCCCACCCTATTGTGGCATGGAGATAAATTTCAGACGAATAAAAGATAATCCACTAATCAGTCTGATGGTTTCTACTGAAGTATCAAGTGTATTCGAGCAAGATGACAGCTTCGCGGTTGAGCTTGTTTCTGCCCCGGAATATGTCAATTCAAATTGCACTCTTTGTGGTGATTGTGTGGAGGTTTGTAAGGCTGAGATGAAGGATGTTTTCAACCGCAGCATGTCGAGTAAAAAAGCTATTTATCATCCCCATGATCTTGCTTTTCCTGAGCGTTATGTTATTGATGATGCTTCTTGTCTCTACGATCGCTGCAATGCCTGTTTTGAAACTTGCAGATATGATGCCATCAATCTTGAGGCAAAGCCAAAGGAAACTGAGCTAATCGTCGGCTCAATAATTCTGGCTACCGGCTGGGAAGGTTTTGATCCTGCTGAAGTTCCTGATTATTCATTTGGTAAGCATCCTGATATTCTAACAAACCTGATGATGGAAAGGATAAGTGCACCAAACGGATCCACCATGGGGAAGATTCTGTGTCATGAAACACAGAAAGCACCAAAAAAGATAGCATTTATTCATTGTGTCGGATCTCGTGATGAAAATCATTTACCATATTGCTCGGGCGTTTGCTGCTCAGCCAGCCTAAAACAAGCACTTCATGCCGTTGAGGTTCTACCTGAAGTGGAAGTTAGTTTGCACTACATTGATTTGAGAGTATCAGGCAGAAATGAGGATTTTCTCAGTAAAATTCAGGATCATCCAAGAATTCGTCTGATAAAAGGCAAGGTAAGCAAGGTGAACACGAATACAAACAATAAGGAACTTGAGTTCGTAGCAGAAGATATCGAATCGGGCAAAAAGCTGACATATGATGCTGATATGCTTGTACTTGCTACAGGATTGATTCCAAATCAAAGCGCCGTGGAAGGACTCTTACCTAAACAAAGAAGTTATTTAGATTATTATAGCCTGCCGGATGGAGTAAAAATGGCCGGATGTGCTATTCAGCCAATGGATATTTCTGCAAGTGTGAAAAGTGCTACAGGAGCTAGCTTGCTTGGATTCAGGAGAAAAGAAGAGTAATGAGTGTGATTGATACTATATCGGTTTTTATTTGTTCTGGTTGCGAGATTGGAACTTGTCTTGATTGTTCAGGGCTTGAAAAGATTGCCCGTGAAAACACAGATGTAACGAAAGTAGTGGTACATGATCGGCTATGCCATGAGGAGGGTCTTGATCTCATCCGGGAGGGTATTTTAGAGAATCCCGGATCATCAGTATTGATTGCAGCTTGTTCTCCACGGATTAAAACAACAGAATTCAGCTTTGGCAGTGAGATTCAGCTTGAGCGTGTTAATATTCGTGAACAGGTTGTTTATTGTCAACCTGCCGGAGAAGAAGACACGCAGATGATGGCTGAAGATTACCTCAGGATGGGAATGGCTAAACTGAAATTCACACAGCTACCTACAGCCTTTATACCTGAAATCACCTGCATGGATATTCTTGTTGTAGGCGGCGGAATAACTGGTTTAACTTCTGCATTAGAGGGTGCAAATGCTGGGTATTCAGTTGTTTTGATAGAGAAAGAAGAAAGTTTAGGCGGTTTCCTGAAGAATCTGAATAAAACGATCCCAAATAAGGCACCCTGGGTCAAGGAGCAGAAAAATGATATTGATTCAACAATTAGTGAGGTCATTCATCACGAGGGCATCCGGGTTATTACAGGCTCAAAAATTGAGTCCATCGGCGGACAACCCGGCGATTTTACTGTTTCAGTCAGCAATAATGATCAGGTAGTCACTTTTAAAGTTGGTTCTATTGTTGCTGCGACAGGATGGAAACCCTACAACCCGAATAAATTAGAAAAATTTGGCTACGGCTCATCACTTGATATCATAAGCAATCATGAGGCTGAAGAAGCAATGAAAAATGGTGTTTTATTGCGTCGATCAGATGGTATGGTACCCAAATCGGTATTATTTGTACAGTGTGCCGGTTCACGGGATCCGGATCATCTCCCATATTGTTCATCGATATGCTGCGGCACATCACTCAAACAGGCAAAGATAATAAGAGAACAGCATCCTGAAACAAGTGTTTTTCTGATTTATAAGGATATCAGAATGCCTGGTATGCTGGAACAGTATTACAAAGAGGTGCAAAAAGACAGCAGAATCTTTCTAACAAAAGGTATAGTTGAAAAAGTTGTCGTATCTGAAAAACAATTAAGCGTTGAAGTATCCGAATCCTTGATTGATGAGGATATTTCTATTCCTGTTGACATGGTTATTTTGGCTACAGGCATGGTACCGAATGACAGTAAGGAACTCAATCTGGCTTATCGACAAGGTCCGGGTTTGCCAGAACTGAAATATGAATTCAGTGACTCTCATTTCATTTGCTTTCCTTATGAGACGCGTCGTACCGGGATATATGCAGCCGGAGCGATGCGGGCTCCAATGGGAATAAGCGATTCTCAGACTGATGCACGTGGAGCGGTAATGAAAGCTGTTCAGCTTATTGAGTCGGTAAAAAAAGGAGGTGCTGTTCATCCCCGGTCGGGCGACAGAAGCTACCCTCAGTTATATATGCAGAGATGCACTGATTGTAAGCGTTGTACTGAAGAATGTCCTTTCGGAATGTACGATGAAACAGAGAAAGGTACCCCACTGCCTAATCCTACCCGTTGTCGTCGTTGTGGTATTTGCATGGGATCTTGCCCTGAGCGAATTATTAGTTTTGAAGACTTCTCTATTCAGTCGGTATCTGCGATGATAAAATCCATCCATGTACCGGATGAGTTTGAGGAAAAGCCAAGAATACTGGCCTTTGTTTGTGAGAACGATGCATATCCGGCCTTCGATATGGCCGGAATGAAAAGACTGCAGTACAGCGCTTTCATCAGGATAATTCCGGTTCGTTGTATTGGCTCTATCAATAAAATATGGATCTCTGACGCCCTGTCGCAGGGCTTTGACGGGATAATGCAAATTGGATGTAAACCAGGCGACGATTATCAATGTCACTTTATTCAGGGCAGTGAGTTAACCGAAACAAGAGGCGAAAATATACAAGAGACGCTGCAAACAATGATGCTGGAACCAGAAAGAATCCGCACTGAGTTTGTGGAAATTAACGAATTCGACAGAATACCAGAAATAATAAACGATTATATAGAAGAAATTGAACTAATAGGTCCGAATCCGTTCAAAGAAATTTGATTTAATTCGGGAGTCGGGAATCCCCGATCGAAATCTGGGCAGGCGGGAGGTGGGAGTCCCCGAATAAATTCGGGGCAGGCGGGGACCCCGGACATCGGACCCCGGACTTTTTTCTGATAACTGAAAACTGACAACTGACAACTGACAACTAAATATCTATGCCACTCGAAATAAATCCTGATCTTAAGTTAATCGATTTCATTCGTACAAGGAGCGGATCAGATCTTTCAAGCTGTATGCAGTGTGGATCTTGCTCAGCTGTCTGTGATCTTTCTCCTGAAGTGGAACCCTATCCCCGCAAAGAGATGATATGGGCTGCCTGGGGTTTGAAAGAGAAACTCATGTCAGATCCTGATATCTGGTTATGCCATCAATGTGGAGATTGTTCTGCTACTTGTCCAAGGGATGTTAATCCAGGCGATGTGCTGGCCGCCATCCGGCAGGCTACCTGGGAGAATTTTAGTCGACCAAAATTCCTGGCTAAATGGCTCAGTTCTCCAAAATATTTGCCCTTGTTGCTGGCTATTCCAACTCTGATTATTGCCGGCATTATAGCTTTGGCTGGTACATTTGCGATACCTGATGGTCTGATAAACTATTCCGAATTTTTCCCTCATGCATGGCTAAACGGATCATTCTCCATTTTTGTTCTTGCCACTTTCACAATGAATTGGCTTAGTATCAGAAAATTCAGCAAAAGGCTCCATTATCCGGCAGGAAGAGAAAAAACAGGCTATTTGAAATCTGTGTTGGAGATAGTACTGCATAGCCGCTTCAGAAAATGCAAAACAAACAGAAATCGCAGCCTGGCTCACATACTGGTTTTTGGCGGCTTTGTCCTTCTATTAGTTGTTACTTTATTTGCAATACTTGCTGTGATTCTTGATAAATATCCGCTTACATTCTGGCATCCGGTAAAAATTATTGGGAACCTTGCCGGTGTAGCAATGTTATTCGGTTTAGTTATGATGGGTATTAATCGTTTCAGAAATAATGAAGGGGGCAGCAGGGGAAACTATTCTGATTGGTTCTTTCTGGTAAGTTTATTCCTACTTGCACTGTCAGGAATTTTGGTAGAAGCTGCTCGTTTTGCAGAATGGGGATCAGCTTATCATCTTTATTTCTTCCATCTGATCATGGTGTGGCAAATTGTTCTATACCTACCATATTCAAAATTCAGCCACGTAATTTTCAGAGCGATAAGCTTGAGCAAGACTTAAGATCGGGGACTGGGGACTGGGGACTGGGGACAAAACCGTTACTCCGTTACTCGGTTACTCGGATACTTGTTGGAACTTTCAGACCATCGACCAACGACCAGGGACTTTGGTCCCCGGACCCCGGACCATGGACTACGGACCCCGGACAGGGGACGGGGACCGTCCCCCTATTCTCAAAACTTCAACTCAACTTTCACTGGGAGGTGGTCTGAGAATCCACCGTGATAATCTGTTCCTCCGTAAGTTTTATTTGGCCTGTAATCTTTGTATTTTGGATTATAGAACAGCATCCATGAATAGGATACTACGCTGAAGTCCAATATTTTCAGGGATGATGAATTTAGTAATGATGGTGTAACGAGCATCTGATCAAATAGTAGCCATTTACCACGGTAATTCGTGCTACCACTTTTCGAAAGATGGATATCCCATCCCAGGTTCAGTAATGGATTCTCCGAATGCCCTTTTTTATCAAGTACTCTATATACAGGTGGACTATCAGGGGTACAATTCAAATCACCCATCACCAAAACATTGGCAACAGGGGTGTCATTCAGAATAATATCCATGTGGCTACGAAGACTTTTGGCAGCATCAAATCTTTTTACCTCAGTTGCCTTCTGGCCTTCCACTCTTGATGGCCAATGATTGATATAAATATGGAGTCCGGGCAGATCGTCAGGTTTAAGATGGACGTACAGAATATCACGGGTTTTATCACTTGGATCAGACGGAAAAAATATCGGAATACTAGTTTTAGTGACTAATTGAAAAATATCTTTGCGATACAACAAACCCACATCCATTCCTCTTTCATCGGGTGAATCAGCCAATAGAATTCCAATCTGCTCTTCATCCAAATTCAGCGAATTTACTAAATCGAGCAGAACCTTTCTATTTTCTATCTCGGCTAATCCCACTATACCGGGCATCGGGTCTTCAATTTCCTTAAGAACTTTTGCAATACGCTGTTGCTTAAGGGCATATCTCTTCTCATGCCATTCTCTCTTAGCCTCTGGCAAAAAGGCATTATCATTAGTTAAAGGGTCATCAAAGGTATCAAAAAGGTTTTCTACGTTGTAAAAGACAAGGTTGGTTTGCATCTTGTAAAGATAACAAAAGAAAGTAGCTGAAGGGAGGGAGTTCGGTTAATCTGTTATTCGGGTTATTAGGTTATTTTTACAACTTTATTAGTAAAACACCTGGCCGCATTTCACAATTTAAAATAAAAAAACTATGAATTACAAAATATGTCTTACCCTTTGGGTTTTTCTTTTCACATCGTCACTCTTTGCTCAGGATACAAGCTTTGCAGATGGCTGGGAGTACGTTGGAGTGGCTGTTGAAGAGAATGATTTTACTATCTGGGGGTCGTCTCCCATTATGGATACAGAGGGAAGAGTTCATCTTTTTGTTGCCCGCTGGCCAGCTGAGTTAAAGGTTGATCCCGGCTGGAGATCCGACAGTGAGATTGCTCATTATATTGGCGAATCACCCGAAGGACCATTTAAGTTTTCTGAAGTATCTTTGAAAGGGAAAGGCGCCGGTCACTGGGATGCTTCCGGTCCACATAATCCTGCAATTCATAAGGTTGGTGATACTTATTACCTTTTGTATATTGCTAACGATAATCCTCAACAGCCACCCCACCCCGCAAATCAGTGCATTGGTCTCGCTAAATCGACTAGCCTTTTTGGTCCTTGGGTACGTGTGAATGGGGACGGACTGATACTGAGTCCTCCTGATAATCCTGATTATTGGAATTACAAACCTTCTAATGGTGTGAATAATCCGGCCCTTCTTCAGCATCCGGAAGGAGGATTCTTCCTCTATTTCAAATCTGAAGGAGGCAAAATGGGTCTGGCCATTGCAGAAAACATTGAAGGACCATATGTTCAACTCCCGCATCCGGTGACATACAATGATCGCAGTGTTGAGGATGGTTATGCTTTCATGATGGATGGAAAATTTTGCTTGCTTACCACTGATAACCATGGAATGCTTGAGAAAGGGGGTGGGATTCTTTGGACATCAAAAGACGGAATCAGATTCACTGAAGCTGAAAAGGGATTTCATCCGGCAGTTAAATACCTTGGAGAATCAAAACTAATGAACAAGAAACGTCACTACGGAGGCAATATAGTGAAGTTTGAGCGTCCTCAGATTTTATTGATAAACGATAAACCAGCATACATGTACGCCCCATCCGGATACAATTTTTTCGGAGGAAAAGCAGCCGCAAGCTACATACTGAGGAGAAAGGGCTTGAGGGATAGAAAATAGGGAGTAGGGAGTAGGGAGTAGGGAGTAGGGAGTAGGGAGTAGGGAGTAGGGAGTAGGGAGTAGGCATAAGAATAAGAATAAGTAAAAGGAACCAGGAATTGAATAAGGGTGTGTTCACTGAACTGGGGAGTGTTCAATTGCAAACCCAAATCTGGAAAACTCCCAACCCTCGTTTGGCGATTTTTTCTGCCTTTATTCCCATTTCTTCGAATTGAGTCTGCATTCCTCCATTTTTGTAATAGTTCTTGAAATTACCATTGTGCTCTTTTCCAGCCAGGAATTCTATAAATTTTGCAAATTCCCCTGAAATAGTTTTAGGAAGTGGCACGGCATAATCGGCAATAATTAATTTCTTTGATACTCTTTTAGCCTCCCGGATGATTTCTATGCGCAATTCGGGTGGAAACTGATGAACAGCCATTGCCATTGTTGCATAGTCAAAATGCTTATCCTCAAAAGCAGAAAGATCAGAAGCATCCATCATCTTGAATGATAAATGGCTCAAACCTTTGATCTCAACGCGGTTCTGGGCAGCCTTAATTTTTGCTTCATCCATATCAATACCGACAACTGATGAACAGCCTCTTGCCAATTCGAAAACCAGAGTTCCGGTTCCGCATGCTAAATCAAGACAACTTGAACCTTCCGGGATTTGTTCCTTAATAGAGTGACGAAGGCCAGCAAGCAGAGGATCAATGAGAGTACGATAAACGAAAACAGAGAGAGTTGGCATTGGCAAGGTAGTTTATTGTTATAATGTTACAACGTTATAATGTTACAATGTTATAATGTATTCCCGAAGATCTGATCTAAGCATTTCAGCCAACAACTCTTCTTCATCCTTGTTTGTCTCGATAAATAAGAAACCGAATACTGGATATTTCACATGGTCTATTTTTCTTACCTCCAGTACATTTCTGAATCTGGCACTGAGCTTATCGAAATCAAATCCTTTAATATCTTGTCCATCAATGCCAGTTACATTATCAAGAATCAGCAAGTTGTATGCCTTATCTTCTCTCGTAGAGAAAATCTTATCCCAATCAGGTTTTTCTTTATTCAAAAACATCTGGTAAGGATTAATTCCAAATGAAAGTCCGGCAAGATCACCAGTTGTGCACCACCCACCAAAACGCAATGGATTAATCTCAACCGGTACAACTAGATTATCAGGTGTGACTCTTACTTCAACATGAACTGGGAAATTTCGTAATTCTGCCAGCTGTCCCATAGATTGAATTTGCATCTGAAATACATCATAGAATTCACGAAATGTTCTGGATTGTATTTGATACAAACGATCCCCCATGTCCTCATCCGAAGAAAAAAAGTGTTCACTAATATTCATGATAACAGCCTTACCATCAAGATCAAAATAAGCATCAATGGCAAATTCACGTCCGGGTATACAAGCTTCAAGAATGAAACGTGATGAATCGAATACCTCAATCGGGTACAAATGTCCGGTTTTAGATATCTCCTCATTAATACGTTTTTGAACCGGCATCCAATCCTGAGGCCCATCAAGTCTGTAAACTCCCATGCTAAAAAACCCTACAGCAGGTTTAAGTATCAGTGGATAAGGAAGCTTCTTTTCTGCAAAGGAACTAAAATCATCCACCTGAAGCTCCTCATAATAGTAATCGGGATATAATGATCGCGTCAGGTCTCTGAATTTCACTTTATCCTTGCAGAGATCAATCTTATCCGGAATATTGGTAAAACTAAGGTTATGTCCAATCCAGTTTATTGCATTCTCAGAATTTGAGTATAGCGAATTTTCAGGATTATCTTTAAATGCTTCAATAGCCTGATTTTCTGAAATCAATTTAACATCTTCTCTCAGACCCAATTTTTCGATCACAGGAGTATGAATAACAGGAATATCAGCCTTTACCAGACAGTCTTGTAAATATTCAGAAACATATGGGAAATCAAGAATAACCATTATATATCAATTAAGGCTGGCAAAGATAAAAATTCTACACCGAGGAAAATATAATTCATACAAGATATGGTCAGAAATAGCTTTGTGATTACTAATCAATCAGGTAAATTAGCAATTATGAAAAAAACTCTTCTTCTACTGATAACTTTTGCGCTGCTTCTCTCAGGATGCACAAATTCAAAGACTGAAAGTTCTCAAACCATCACAAATATTTCGCCACTCTCCGATCTCTTATCTGCTGATCGGGCTGCCCAATTATCGTCGCTCGCCCTGCACTGCATACACCGGGAATATCCTAATAAAACCGGACATGTGATGAATGACGAAACTGAGATTTGGTCTCCTGAAGAGATGCACCCGGCTTTTTACGGTTGTTTTGATTGGCATTCATCAGTACACGGACACTGGATGTTGATACGTCTTCTAAAGCTTTTTCCCGATATGCCCAATGCCTCCAAAATTCGTGAAGCTATCAGTCTGAATCTGACCACTAAGAATATTCTTAGCGAACTGGCTTATTTTCAACAAGAGGGACGGAATTCTTTCGAGCGCACCTATGGTTGGGCCTGGCTGCTGAAATTGGCAGAAGAATTAGCTATTTGGGATGACAGCGAAGGTAAAGAATGGAGCAACAATCTTAAGCCCCTGACGGATGAAATCGTGGGTCGCTTAATGGATTTCCTGCCTCGGCAAAGCTATGCCATTCGCACAGGAGTTCATCCAAACACAGCCTTTGCTCTGGGTTTTGGCCTCGATTTTGCTCAGGCAATGGATGGCCAAGATGCCTTTAAAGCATTATTAACTGAGCGATCACTGTTTTATTTCGCTTCCGATGCTGATGCTCCTGTTGATTGGGAACCCGGTGGTGAGGATTTTTTCTCTCCCAGCCTGATGGAAGCAGATCTGATGAGCCGAATTCTTGATGAGGATGTTTACATTGATTGGCTGGCCGATTTCTTTCCTGATCTTTTAGATCGCACGGATGCCCATATTTTAGTACCAGCTGAAGTTGCTGATCGTACTGATCCCAAAATTGTTCATCTCGATGGATTGAATCTTACAAGAGCATGGTGTATGCAAGGAATCGCCAATCACCTGCCGGATGGTAATCCTTATAAGGCATTATTTATTAATTCAGCATCAGAACACGCTTCAGAGGCTCTAAAGAATATAACCAGTGGAAATTATGAAGGTGAACATTGGCTGGCAAGTTTCGCAGTTTATTTGTTAAGTTTTGAAGAATAGGTCCGAAGTCCGGGATCCGGAGTCCGAAGTCATAAGTTATAAGTCTGGATTGGTTTGCCTGTTAATATTATCTTCCTGTGAAATATTTGTATTGACTCATCTCTTCCTCCCAATCTCTCATGCTATTTCTTAGAATGTTGAATATTTCGGGTTCAGAATCTTTGAGGTTATTTTGTTCCTGCAGATCCGTTTTTAGATTGAATAGATATTCCTGATCCTTATTCTTTATGTATTTCCAGTTTTCTTTTCTGGCTGCTGTAAATTTATTGAATCGCCAGTAGACTGTTCGTTCAGGCAGAGTTGACGGATTGAATAATTGCTGACTGAAATCGATACCATCCGGTAGGGTATAATTCTTTGAATCTATCCCTATAAGCTGAGCAATGGTGGGAAGAAGGTCCATGCTCAGAATCAGATCATCATTAATACCCGATTCAATTTTTTCAGGCCAGTATGCAATAGCTGGTACACGGTGTCCCCCCTCCCACAGGGTGCTTTTTGCTCCGCGGAGAATACCGTTTGATCCCACATTGGGTGTTGCTCCATTGTCAGAGCAGAAAAAAACAAAAGTTTTCTCGCTCAAATTATTTCTCTCCAAAGCAGCAAGAACCCTACCAACCCCATCATCGAGAGCTTGAATCATTTCAATATAGGCTCCGGCTCTGTCTTTGCGTGTTCCAACCACCGGGACCTTCCCATTAACTATACGGTCGGCTTTGTCTAACCTTCCCTGGTATGGATAATGCGGGGCTCCGTGGGCCAGATATAAAAAAAATTGTTCATTGGCATTGTTATCGATAAATGCCACAGCCTTTTCTGTAATCAAATCCGTGAGGTAGCCTTCCTCAAAGAGTGAATCAGTGCCATCCCACCAATCATAATGACCGGTTTGATCTATGTGAGAATGATAATCTATGTTTCCGCTAACAAAACCATTAAACACATCGAAGCCATTCTTTACCGGGAAATGGGCAGTATCATAACCGAGGTGCCATTTGCCAAACATTGCCGTCCTATAACCCTCAGAACTTGCAATATCGGACAGTGTCACCTCATTGGGAGACAGACCTCCGATTCTATGCCTTGCGGCGGTAACTACTCCCTCGATCCCGGATCTTTGCTGATACCGACCGGTCATTAATGCGGCACGGGTAGGGCTACAAACAGCTCCGCTTGAGTGATAATCAAGAAATTTGATTCCTTTCAGAGCCATTGCATCGAGGTTGGGAGTTTGCAAATCTTTACTCCCGTAACAGGCAAGATCTCCATAGCCCATATCATCTGCCATTATAAGAATGATATTACAAGGATCAGGGCTATTTGAACACGTTGACAAAATATATGTCATCAGAAACAGAAAAATTACATTTTTGTGCATATTATAAAGATACGCAATCCCATCATTTTTTTAGCTTTGTGGTCCATAACCACATTACATTAAAATAACAATTACTTAATGAGACCACTAATGAGAATAACCGTAGCTCTGGCTTTTACATTAATCAGTACCGGAGCATTTGCACAAATGACCACAACTTTCCCATTACATGAAGATGCGCTTCATGGGGTACTTGACAATGGGATGAATTATTATATTCTGCATAATGAAGAGCCCAAAGAAAGGGCATCATTCTTCTTTGTGCAAAATGTTGGAGCAATTCTGGAAGAAGACAGTCAAAACGGATTAGCCCACTTTTTAGAGCACATGGCTTTTAACGGCACCAAACATTTTGAAGGAAAAGGGATTATCGATTTTCTTGAGAAGCATGGTGTTAGATTTGGCTATGACATCAATGCCGGGACATCTCGCGATGAAACGATTTACAATCTGAGCAATATTCCCATTAATGCTGGTGAAGGATTACTTGACTCCTGCCTTCTTGTTATGCATGACTGGTCGGGCTATCTATTGCTGAGTCCTGAAGAGATTGAATCAGAAAGGGGTGTAATTCATGAGGAATGGAGAACCAGACGTAATTCTCAATTCAGATTGAATCAGCAAACCAGTAAGGTGATATATAAAGGCTCTAAATATGCTGAACGTGACGTAATTGGTGACCTGGATATCATCGACAATTTCAAACATCAGGAATTGAAAGACTATTACCAAAGATGGTATCGTCCTGATCAGCAAGCTGTAGTTGTTGTTGGTGATATTGACGCCAAGGAAGTTGAGAAGAAGGTAAAAGAGTTATTTTCTCAAATCCCTCTGCGCGAAAACCTGCCCGAAAGGGAATATTTCAGCATTCCTGATAATGAAGAAGTATTATTTGGATTGGCAACGGATCCTGAAGCTCAGTTCACGGCTATTATGATGATTAACAAATCAATTATTCCGCTGATTCGGAATGAAAAGAGCTATAGAACTGATTTAATTCAAAACCTGTACACTTCAATGATTAATATGAGATTTCAGGAATTGCAACAAGATCCTGAGAGCAATAGTTTGATGATGCAGGCATTGTTTATGCCATTGTCGAGACAAAGTCAGGGATTTGCTATCATGACAGTCCCAAAACCAAGTTTAGGTAAAGAAGCTTTCAGTGATGTAGTAACTGAAGTTGAAAGGGTTAAAAGAGAAGGATTTACTACCGGAGAATTGGAGCGAGCCAAGACTCAGATTCAAAGCCAGTACGACAATTTTTTACAGAATAAGGACAAGATATCAAATGATAACTGGTCTAATCAGTTTGGTAATCATTTTTTGCAGGCTCAACCTGTTTTTTCCCCTGAAACTGAATATGATTTGATGACGAGTACTTTGGCTGCAATAAGTCTTAATGAGATAAATGCTTTCTGCAACAATGTACCCACAGATGATAACAATCTGATTATTATAACCGGCCCTGAGAAAGAGGGGGTTGAATTTCCAACGAAAGATGAACTAATATCTACATTAAAAACCGTTCAGTCTACTGAAATAGAAAGCTATACTGATGAAGTTGGCTCTGAACCTTTAGTAGCCGATGAGCTGAAAGGTGGGAAAGTAATATCTAAATTTGACATCAAGGGCATTGACGCAAAAGGATATGTTTTATCAAATGGTGCTAAAGTGGTTTTAATGCCAACGGAATTTGAAGAGGATGAAATATTATTCACCTCATTCAGTTACGGGGGAACATCAAGGCTTGATCAGAAAGACCTGGCTTCAGCTGATTTAGCCACATCTATTGCTCAATTCTCAGGTTTGGGAAATTTCGACATGGTTAATCTTCAAAAGAAATTGACAGGAAAAATTGTTAACCTGAACCCATACCTTAATACTAATACAGAAGGTTTCTCTGGTTCTTCTAACAAAGAAGATTTTGAAACTCTGCTTCAGCTTATTTATCTGAACTTTGAATCACCAAGGTTCGATGAAAAGGCATATCAGGTACTGATGAACCAGATCAACACTTTAATGGCCAACCGCAAAGCTGACAACAATCAGGCGATGCAGGATACAATTGATTTATTATCATCAAATTACAATGAGAGGACTATCCTTTTTGATGAAGAAATGCTTGTGCAACTAGATTATAATACTGCTGTAAAGGCGTTTAAAGACAGATTTGACAATCCAGGCGATTTCAGTTTTATTTTTGTTGGGTCATTGACTGAAGATGTTGCCCTTCCTATAATTGAAAAATATCTGGGAAGTATACCAGGAGAAGCCCAGGAAGAAGCATTTGTTGATCATAACATTGGTCCGGCAAAAGGTAAAACTGTTTCTCACTTTTCCAGGGAAATGGAAGTGCCAAAAACTACAGTATACACGGCTTTGTCAGGGGAAATGAAATATGATCCGGGTGCAGCTGTAATGGTCTCAACTGTTGGGAAACTTCTCGATAAAAGATACATGGAAACCATCCGGGAGGAAGAAGGTGGCTCCTATGGTGTTGGCGTTTCAGCATCCCTAAGCAGAATTCCAAAGAATGAGTTCAATTTAGTAATCAGCTTTGATACCGACCCGGAAAAAAGAGACAGACTACTTGAAATTGTCTGGGAAGAGATAAATTCAATTAAGAATAATGGTCCTGACGCCAGCGATCTGGATGAGGTAAAAAAGTCATGGATAAAACTGAGGAAAGAGCGACTTGATAAGAATGGTTTCTGGATGGGATCGATCCAAAGCAATATGATGTCAGGCTATGATTTCCTTTCACTTGAAGAATACGAGAAAGTTATAAATGCAATCAGCACAAAAGATATTCAGAAAGTAGTAAAGAAAATGATGAAGAATTCAAATGTTGTTGAAGTCCTTATGAATCCAAAAAAATAAGTTATCAGTTTTCAGTCTTCAGTTTTCAGAATAAAAAAAGACAAAGATTATTATGAACTACGTTTTTTTTTAACTGAAAACTGAAGACTGAAAACTGATAACTATCTTAATCCACTATCATTCTTTTGGTGATTCTTTGATTCCCTACATTTAAGGTATAAAAATACATACCTGATTCAAGGTTTGTACTTTCAAACAGTATTATGTGTTTTCCTGCTTCTTTATATCCCTGATCAAGGAACCATACTGTGCGTCCGGTCAAATCTTTGATTTCAAGTGAAATCTCCTCTTTATTCCCCAATTCATATCTGATCTGTGTTTCTGAAGTAAAAGGATTTGGATAGTTTTGATCGAGTGAATGAGTTAGTTGCAATTGCTCCACCCCATCAATAATGTTTTCATGATTATTGATATTCAAACGAATCATTTTATTATAGTCTGATCCTTGTGTCCAAAAACCTGAATAGGATTCGAATAACCATTGTTTATCATAAGAATCCGGATAAGATTGAGTACTTCCGATCCAGAATGTATTTCCCCGGTTGATAAGATCTTCTTCTTCGATATAAGTCCAGAACTGCACGGCTGCAATATAACGTCCTCCGGCAGTCATGAATTCCCCTTGTCCATCAGCCTCAAGTGGAAGTGTCAGCCATCCATTTTGCAGCATTGCTGAATCCACCCTGAAAATCTCTGTAGTAAGCAGCTCGATAAATTCCAGCTGACCACCTTCACCTTCTTCAATCTCAAGTAAAGTAAAATTAAAATCTGCATCCAGATTTGCTCTGGCTATATAAACTGATATTGAGCTGGCTTCACAATCTGCAATTGGATTAAACTCCACCCCCATATAATCTCCTTCATGCGTATATTGATAATAGTCTCGCCATGGGCTCTCATTGGCTTCATTAATATCAGGAGTACGAGCAAAAACACTATCGCTTACATGAAAGAGAAATGATTTTTCATTATTCTCCGGAGCTTGATCTTCCTCAAGCATCTTCATTGCAAAGTTTATTTCATAATGTCCATAATCAACAGGGGTATAACTTTGTTCAATTACCAGTGTATCAGCAGGGTCAGCGAAAAACATATAACGCACTTCTTCAGAACTTTCATTGAATTGCTCAACTCCGTTTTTGTTAATCGCAACATTAAAATGAACATCTGACAAGTCAATATCACCATAATTGATTACGCTGCCTTCGAATCCGCCCATAGGCAGAATCTGCGTCTTAGGCACACTGTAGTAGAAACCAGCACCATCAAGGGGATTATCATCAATCAGTTCCACATCATAATGATTCATTTTCACATCATAATCCCATCCCTCCCGGATGGTTATATCATCAAGCATCCAGAAATACAACATAGAACCATCCCAGGTAATTTTTATTGTTACCTCCGGATGACCACCTGCAACTTCTGAAAGATTAGCCATATAAACTGCCACCTCATCATTCAACAAATTCTGTGTATTAGTAGCTGAACCGGTTCCCATCTTCAGATCAAATTCAGCCCAGTGTGCTCCGGCATCATTAGATACTTCAATCACCATTCTCGGACTATTAAAATACTTGAACATTTGCTCAAGGCTGATTATTACCGAAGGATGCTCACTACAATCTAAGATTGGTAATGTGATGGAGCTATTCACAAACAACATTTCAGTGTAAGGTTTATATGCATTCAGATAATCAAGATCAATTGCAAGGAAGCCGTTGTCCCCGGTTGTTGAATTAAGAATATATCCACCATCTCTTTCAGAAAATGGCCCTTTCATACTATCATTTGTCCAAACCCAGACATACCCGGTATCATCACCTGAATTATCTTCAATCAACCACCCTTCAGGGGCAGTCCATCCTTTGTCATCACTGGGATTACCCCAATCAAAATGCTCTTCCCAAAATACCTGACCATCACCTTTCAAACTGTGTAATTGTCCATATGACATAAGACTTACAGACAAAACTGCGGCTAATAATATTAGTTGTTTCATTGGTTTCACTGGTATTAGTGTCAATTATAACTTTTCTATAATACAAGTATAGGGAAATGGGAGAAGAATAGCAATGGGACGAAGCGGGAATCGGGAGGCGGGAATCGGGAGTGAAGAGTAAACGTGAGGCTTTTCGTGATGCCCTTCGTGACGCCTGTCGTGACGCCTGTCGTAAAGGCCTGATTTTGGAACCTGGACTTCGGACCTTGGACTTCGGACCCCGGACTTCAGACTTAGTTTTGTTGCTTTTATGAATTTGGGCATATTGGTTTCTTTTTTTCTAGCTTTGAGGAATAAAGAATTATAGCATGCAAAAAATTGACTATAAGAAGGAACTCAAATATTTGTATCGACCTTCAGCCAATAAGGTTGAAACTGTTGATGTTCCTAAAATGGACTTCCTTATGATAGATGGCATTGGAAATCCAAATACTTCGCAAGACTTTAAAGATGCAACTGAAGGATTGTATGCATTAGCCTATGCAGTAAAATTCATGATAAAGAAAGGGGAACTTGAGGTTGATTTTGGTGTAATGCCTCTTGAGGCATTGTGGTGGGTTGATAACATGACAAAATTTGATGTTGATAATAAAGATGACTGGAAGTGGACATTAATGATCATGCAGCCTGAAATTGTATCGAAGCAAATTATCGCTGAAGCACGGGAACAGGTTCGTATAAATAAAAAGCTTCCCATCTTGTCCCAAATCCGATATGATTCATATGACGAGGGTAACTCAGCCCAAACCCTGCATCTTGGACCGTTCTCAGAAGAGGGTCCGACAATTGAGAAAGTGCACAATTTCATAAGCGAAAATGGGAATAAGAATGCTGGCAAACATCATGAGATTTACTTGTCTGATATCAGAAAGGCAGAGCCCGCAAAATGGAGAACTGTAATCAGACAGCCAATTAAATAAACATTGACTATTTGAAAATATTCAGGAGGTACCCAGACTTTTGTTATTCCATCAATAGTTTCTGAATTTCTTTTTCAAGTGACGCTGGATCGCCAGCACCTATTTTATACCATCTTACTATTCCAGCTTTGTCAATAAGCACAACATGAGGGATGGCCCCTACCCCATAAGCCAGTTTATTAAGGCTTTCATCCGACAGGCCAATAGGGTAAGCAAAATCTTGCTGATTTACAAAATCCTTTATGTCTGCCTGAGATTGTGAACGGTCAATCTTAGTTAAGCCAAGAATCTGAAAACCCTGGTCTCCATATTTATTTTGAAGACGCTTCAGATCAGGGAAAGTCTTCTTACAAGGGGCGCACCATGTGGCCCAGAAATCAAGCATAATTACCTTGCCTTTGCTATTATACAATCCGGCAAATTGACCATTGAACCATTCCAATACACTTAGCTCAGGAGCTCTCTCTCCAATCAGTGAATCAGGCAGAACTTTTTCAGTTACCACTTCCTTATCCAATTCATCACTGTATTCAAGATTTCCAAAATTATATATCTGAATCTCTTTCCCTGAGAAAATCACTTCGGGTCGTTTATCTCCGGTAATATTCCCTAATACAAACTGGCTATTACTGATCGCAGTATCTTTAAATACCTGCCAGGAATCACCTGCACTTTTGTATATCCTGAAAAACATATTTCCGCGCGACAGCACTTCATTCAATCCGTCTCTGTCTACATCAGCAACTTCAATCTGACTTATTTCATACTGATATTTCACATCCTCAATCAATTCATACTCAAATAATTCACCATCCACGTGAATAATAGCTATCCTGGCCCGGGCAATTTTACCATAATCCTGGTGCCAGCCGTCGCCAATCAAGATGTCATTTTCTCCATCATTATTTCCGTCAGCAATTTTCAAGCACTTGACTCCTCGTTTAGCAGGTAGCATAGTGTTCTGGTCGTCAAAAATGTATGCGTCACCCGATATCCCGATCTCATCCCCGTACACTCTGCCAACAACACTCTGAGATCCTTTATAAGCAGGCAATTTCCCAACATCCCGTACCATTGCCATTCTACGTTGTTCAACAATTTCACCAGTCCATTCTCTACCCTGCTTTCTTATCACTGCGGTCTCCACAATGTATTTTGATTCAAAATATGAGACCATAATCTCATTCTTACCATCATTATCGGCATCGCATATCAGTAGATTAGTTGCATGCGGACGAGTTGAAAATTTTGCATATACTTTGTTGCTCACCCATTCATCACTTTCTTCAATCACGTATACTGATACGTCCGTTTTCTGATAACGCATCTGACCTGTAACAAGCACCATTTCATTAGCACCATCATTGTCAACATCACCAATTTCAATTAGAAGAACAGCATCATTGAAATCTTTACTCAATAATAATTGAGCCGTATCATCTACAATGCTAAAAACCTGAACTGCAGAGTCAGTTCCAATTACCAACTCATCATATTTTGAGGAAGTCAGATCACCGGCAGCTACAACATGGGCTGCATCCGGCAGGTTTTGAATCGGAATATTTTCAGTGATAAAATCGGCTTTTGGCTGGCATGCTACAGCAATGAAGATCGCAAGAAAAGGTATCAGTTTAGTTTGCATCAGTTTGTATTTATTTTATCTGCTCGGTTCATACTTTAAAGATACTGATCTTTTTAGATTGGGATTCAACAAGAAATATTAATTGATATATTTACACTTAAGACTAAGCGCATGAAAAACAATCTACTCACTGTCAATTTTGCATATTTTATATTGGACGGGTGCACCGTAATTAATTATTGATAGGAGGCAACTGTACATAATTTTGGTCGCGGGAGAGTGGAGAGAGAGAAGTGGAATATGAGTCCTTAATAGTGAAAAGTGACAAAGAGAGAAATCGTTCAACAAGTACTATCCGGAGTGAAGCCCCCTTATACTCCGTGGTCATTTAAGTTTACTGCTGAGCCACTCGCCTTGTTGAAAGAATACTACGGTACTGATGATATTGATTCAGCTGTTGAAAATCACATTCTTAATCTGGGCTCGGATATTGGCTTCTTTGAGGAAATCGAAACAAATCGGTTTCAGGATGTCTTTGGTGTCGTTTGGGATCGATCAGTAGATAAAGATATTGGCAATCCCAATGAACCTGTTTTGCCTAAACCATCATTGAAAGATTATGAGTTTCCTGATCCATTGGATTCAAGATTCTTTGAAGACATTCAGAAATCCATCGACAAAAAACCAGACTTATTCAGAGTGTATCAGATCGGGTTTTCTTTATTCGAAAGAGCCTGGTCATTAAGAGGAATGGAGAATCTACTCATGGATTTTTTAATGCATCCTGAGTTTGTTATGGAGCTTCTCAATACTATTGTCGACTACAATATCAGTCAATTGCAGGAGGCTTGCAGCTATGATATTGATGCTATTTACTTTGGTGATGACTGGGGACAGCAAACCGGACTGATAATGGGATCATCCCTCTGGCACAAGTTAATCTATCCACCCCTTCAACGGATGTATGAGGCGGTAAAAAAGGAAGATCGTTTCATAATGATTCATTCGTGTGGTAAAGTTGATGAGCTCTTCCCTTCATTGATTAATGCAGGAGTTAGTTGCTTTAATCCTTTTCAATCAGAGGTAATGGATGTACAATCAATTCACATGCAATACCTGGGCAAGTTAGCCTTTCATGGTGGTCTGTCAATTCAGAAAACTTTACCTTACGGATCTGTTCAGGATGTTAAGACTGAATCTGAGAAGCTGATCAAAATGGGAAGAAAAGGAGGCTATATATTTTCCCCTTCACATTCAGTTGAAGGCGATACATCACTTGAAAATATACTCGCTTTTATTGAAGTGGCAATGAGTCAGTGAGAGAAGGATAGAGCCCTTGCGGAACGAGATTGACCAATAGAAATTCGAACAATGGAATTTAAAAAGCCAGACTCTCATTGAAAATGTCAACAATTATCTACAAATTGAACAAATTACCAACTCAAACTCATATGGAAAACCTGAATAAACTGTTCTTCACAGGCTTAATATGTCTGATTAGCTGGCCACTAGTAGGTCAAAGCAAGGTATCTGCTGTAAAAGTGGGATCTCGGATTGAGGTGTCTATCGACAATCGACTTTTTACGCATTATCAGTTTGCTGATGATGAGAAGTATCCATTATTTTTTCCAGTTAATGGCCCTTCCGGATTCAGTGTAACTTCAATGCGTAACAGTTTGTATCCTCACCACAGTTCCCTATTTTTTGGATGCGACAGAGTGAACGGAGGTAATTACTGGCAGCAAGGACTGGATCGCGGACAGATAAGAACCCTCAGAGCAGAAATAATTGAGAGTGGTGATGATAAAGTTGTAATTGAAAATGAGTGTATCTGGACCAGGCCAGGAGCTTTATCTCCCATCCGGGATTATCGTACGATAACAATAACAGCTCCTTCAAAAGAGATGTATCAGATCGATTTTGATGTCACCCTGGAGATGCTTATGGATGTAAGTATTCAGAAAACAAACCACTCTTTCTTTAGCGGACGAATGGCCCCAGACCTGTCAGTGACAGGCGGTGGTACTATGGTCAATGCCGAAGGCGATCAGGGCGAAAAAGGTGACAGTGGAACTTTTGGGAAAAGATCTCCCTGGATGGATTGCTATGGAGAGCGTCAGGGTTTAACTGAAGGCATGGCCATCATGCAGCATCCATCCAATATGTGGTATCCCTCGCCTTGGTTTACAAGAGATTATGGATTCTTCTCCCCCACTCCCATGTACTGGCCTGAGAATGACGAGACCACTCAATTCAAAAAAGGAGATACCCTGACACTCAGATATAGAGTGCTGGTTCATAGTGGAGACACTAAGCAAGCTGCTATCGCACAAGAGTTTAAGTTGTATTCCAAGCAAAATTAATTCATTATGCACCAGACATGAAGAGCTCAAGACTCCTAATTTACATAATCTTCAGTATGCTGTTCACAGGCATTTCAGGCGAACTGATTATTGCACAGAATGCAGATATTTCAGATGTCCAGTCCAATGAAATAGTTTACAAACAGATCGATACGACGCAATTAAAACTTACATTATTTTATCCTCCGGATATTAAAGAGGCCAGTGCTAATCCGGCAATTGTTTTTTTCTTCGGAGGAGGATGGGTTGGTGGAAGTATTTCACAATTTGAACCTCATGCAAAATACTTCGCCTCACGTGGGATGGTTTCTATCCTGGCTGATTACCGAACAGCAAAGAAACACGGAACAAGTCCTTTTGACGCTGTTGCTGATGCAAAATCAGCAATGCGATTTATCCGTAAACATTCTAAGAATCTAAACATTGATGCCAATCAGATAATTGCTTCTGGAGGATCTGCCGGAGGCCACCTGGCTGCTGCTACCGGAATTATTGAAGGATTGGATGACCCGGGCGATGATCTCTCTGTTAGTTGTGTACCAAATGCCATGGTTTTATTCAATCCCGTTATTGATAACGGTCCTGATGGATACGGCTATGATAGAGTTGCTGAACGCTACCTTGAGATTTCTCCATTACATTCTATCAAAGAAGGATGCCCTCCCTGTATTTTCTTTCTGGGCTCGAAAGACAAGCTCATTCCTGTTGAAACCGGTAAATTGTTCAAAGAAAAGCTTGAAGCTGTTGGTAGCCGTTGTGACCTGCATATCCATGAGAACCAGGGACATGGTTTTTTCAATCTACGCAATTATTCCCAGTATGCCGAAACTGTTTATCAGGCTGATCTTTTTCTATCATCTCTGGGATATCTTGATGGTGAGCCGAGCATTTCTTGGTGACGCCGGGAACGTGACGCCGGAATACGTGACGCCGGAAAACGTGACGCCGAAAGACGTGACGCCGGAAAACGTGACGCCGAAGACGTGACGCCGAAGACGTGACGCCGAAAACGTGACGCCGAAAGACGTTACGCCGAAAGGCCGGGTGATGCACTGTAGTTGCTTCTGGTGGCTGTGCCAAGCGATCCCCGGGTCAAGCCCGAGGATGACGGTGCAGGCCACCATGGATTAACAATGTGACTCTGGGCCGTCATCGCAATACACTAATGCAACTACCAACCCACCCAAACCCCGCACATGGACAGACCAAGGACCGTTAGATTAGCACCATAGTTTTCTGTAATGGAAAATACTTGATTAATTTGAAGTATTAACAAAGAGACTCCATATGCTGCGTTATCTTTCACCAAGGACAAGTCGAAATCTATCGTTGGAATTAAGTACAGCATATTTATTGAGCTAAAAACCAGAGAGTATTTAGGGACAAAACCCATTATCACGGTCTTAGTCGCTCAACCTGGAGCCTCATAACAAAATTATTATGGTACAAATGTATGGTATAGACGTGTCAAAGATGAAACTCGACATAAGTTTTATTGACAATAATGGTTTAAAGCAGCACAAGATCATTGACAACACCCTCTCAAAGATTGCTTTGTTTTTAGAGCAACTTCCTCTTGATGCAGCCTTATGCGCAGAACATACTGGAACTCCAGGAAATTTACTGCGATTTCTCTCTCATGTTATCAACATTCCATTATTCTTGGTCACTGGCTATGAGGTTAAACATAGCCTTGGCCTACAAAAAGGAAAAACAGATAAAACTGATGCTCACCGGATAAGGGAATTTGCTGAACGATTCAGCGACAAACTAAATCATGATGTCTTCAAAGGTGAAGCTCTTTGTGAACTCCAAGAATTACTTACATTGAGAAATCAACTTGTAAAGGATCGTAAAATGCTTGTAACCCTTAAAGTTAGCAAGGAATCAAATCCATTTTCATCAACAAAAGCACATGAAATAACATCTCTGCAAATATCCAGATTTGATCAGGATATAAAAGATTTAGAAAAAGAAATGCTTAGTATTATGAAAGAAGCTCCAGAGTTGAGAGAAAATCTTGAATTAGTTACCAGCGTTAAGGGAGTTGGTCTTATTACTGCCACAGAACTAATTATCAAAACAGAGAACTTCAATAAAATTGACACAGCAAAAAAAGCAGCATCTTTTGCCGGAGTATGTCCATTCCCAAATTCCAGTGGACTCATGGTTAAGAAAAGTAAAGTAAGCCCAATGGGGGATCGGGCATTAAAATCACTTCTTTATATGTGCGCCTGTTCAGCTGTCCAGCATAATAAGGAGTTGAAGCTCTATTACCAGAAAAAAGAAATGCAAGGAAAACCTTATTTTTTGATTATGAACAACATCTCTAATAAACTACTCAGAATAATATATTCTGTTGTTAATTCTAGAATCCCTTGGGATCCTAATTATATTTGTGCAGATCCAAGAATGGCAACAAAAAACATTGCATAAAACTTGTTTTAATCAGAGTATTCCAACGACCAATGACCGTTAGATTAGCACCATAGTTTTCTGTAATGGAAAATACTTG
>Ga0233437_1001716_pt1 | contig 38178 bp, 29 predicted proteins | sample SI_122_August201_FD_182714 | JGI IMG/M metagenome (GOLD analysis project Ga0233437, IMG submission 182714) | Seawater microbial communities from Saanich Inlet, British Columbia, Canada - SI_122_August2016_200_MG | ecosystem: Environmental > Aquatic > Marine > Inlet | place: Canada: British... | reverse complement strand
GGTTGAGTTCCGGGACCGTGATAACCGGCGGAACCCTGGGGACGATTATGCCCCCCAGCGTTGTGCTCATCGTTATCGGCCTTCAGACGGAACAGTCCATCATAAAACTGTTTCTGGCGGGCATTCTGCCTGCGGTGTTGCTGGGCATTCTGTTTATCCTCACTATTATTGTGCTTTGTCGAATCAATCCGGAATTCGGTCCGGCAGGGCCCAAGGCAAGCTTCAAGGAAAAGATCGTTTCCCTTCTGGGGGTGATCGAAGCGGTCATTATTTTTGTGCTCGTTATCGGCGGCCTCTATGCGGGTCTCTTTACCCCCACGGAAGCCGGCGCTGTGGGCGTTTTCTTTGCCCTGGTGGTGACCATTGCCACGGGAAGGTTGACCTTTGAAGGATTCATCAACTCTGTTACCGAATCGCTGAAAATTTCGGCGATGGTTTTTTTTCTGGTGACCGGCGCCATTATTTTCGGCCGGTTTCTGGCCGTAACCCGCCTCCCCTTTGCCATAGCCGAGTTTGCTTCTTCCCTGCCGGTCTCCCCCTACGTGATCCTTGCGTTTATTTTACTGATCTATCTCATCGGCGGGTGCTTCGTGGATTCCCTGGGTTTTCTGGTTTTGACCATCCCGATTTTTTTTCCGTTGGGAATGGCCCTGGGGTTTGATCCCATCTGGTATGCCATTATCCTCACCATGGTGACCACCATGGGGGCCATCACGCCGCCGGTGGGCGTGAACATCTATGTGGTCAAAGCCCTGGCACCGGATATCGAGTTGAGTACCATGTTCAAGAGCGTCAGCTTCTTCCTGATTGCCTGTATCGTGTGCATCATCATTCTGATCATTTTTCCCGATATCGTCCTTTTTATCCCGGAAATGGCCCGGTAATCATCATTTTTTAATGCAACCATTATTGAGGTAGGCGAAACATGACCCAAACCTTCATGCCCCGTGTCAAGACAGCAGAAGAACTGAAAGCCCATCAGCTGAAGGGCCTCCAGTGGACCGTTCGTCATGCGTACGAAGGCTCCCCGGTTTACAGGGCCAGGCTCCAAGAAGCAGGGGTTCACCCGGAGGACATCCGTTCCCTGGAAGACCTGCAACGTCTTCCCTTTACCACGGCCAATGATCTGAAGGAAGGGTACCCCTTCCCATTGCTCTCGGTTCCCTTTGACCGGGTTGTTCGCATGCATGCATCTTCGGGCACCACCGGAAAAAGAAAAGTGCTCTGCTATACCCAGAAAGATATTGACGATTGGACCCACTTTTTCGCCCGGTGTTATGAAATGGCGGGGCTATCTCCTGAAGACCGGGTCCAGATTGCCGTGGGGTACGGCATATGGACTGCCGGCATCAGCTTTCAACTGGGCTGCGAGGCCTTTGGCGCCATGGCTGTTCCGGTGGGACCCGGAAACCTGGACATGCAGTGCCAGTTCCTGGTGGATTTTAAGAGCACGGTCATGTGCTGTACCGCGTCCATGGGCCTGTTGATGGCCGAAGAAATTCACCGTCGCGGCATCAGGGAACAAATTGCACTTAAGAAAATGATTTTCGGGTCGGAGCGGGCCAGCGATGCCATGCGGGACCGGATTCAGACCCTTCTGGGTGTGGAACATATGTTTGACATCCCCGGCATGACGGAACTTTATGGTCCGGGTACGGGGCTGGATTGTTCCTATCACACCGGCATACATTACTGGGCGGATTACTATATCCTGGAGATTCTGAATCCCGATACCTTGGAACCGGCCCCTACAGGTGAAATCGGCGAAATGGTGGTGACGACGCTCAGCAAAGAGGCCGTGCCGCTGATCCGATACCGAACCCGGGACCTCACCCGGATGATTCCGGGGCGTTGCCCCTGTGGTTCCGTCCTGCCAAGGCACGACCGGTTGCTGGGACGCTCCGACGACATGATCATTTTCAGGGCCGTCAATATCTATCCCGGCCAGGTGGATCACGTGTTATCCGGCATTGAAGGGCTCGGCAGTGAATACCAGATTATTGTGGACCGCAAGGAAGACGGTCGGGACTACATGCGCATCAAGGTTGAAGGGGCCCAAGGTGGAGACGCAACTCAGTTTGAGGACTTGGCAAACCGGATTTCCCGGGAAGTCAAAAAACAGATCATGGTGAGCGCCGGGGTGGAGATAGTGGCATACGGCATCCTGCCGCGGTCGGAGAGAAAGAGCCAGCGGGTGTTTGACAACCGGGAAGAATAATACGGAGAGAACGGATGAAACGTTACGCATATTACCAGCCCAAAAGCCTGGATGAGGCCTTCGGGTTGATGAAAAAATACGAAGGACAGGCCCGATATGTGGCGGGCGGTACCGATGCCATGATACGGGTTAAACAGAAACTCTGGCAGCCCGAAGCCCTGATTTCCCTTCGATGGATTGAAGAATTGTGCGGGATCAAGAAAACCGGGACTTTTAAGGCCCGGGGCCTGAGATTCGGCAGTATGACCCTGTGGCGGGAGGTTGAAACGAATTCCTTTGTGCAAAAACACCTACCCGCCTTGGCGGAGGCCGCAAGCCAGGTGGCCAATCCCCAGATTCGGAATGTGGCCACTTTGGGCGGAAACCTCTGCAATGCGGCGCCTTCGGCTGACGGGGCCCCGCCGTTGATGGTGATGGAGGCGGTGTTGACCATTGCGGGTCCGGATGGTGTAAGGGATGTGTCCATTTTGGATTTTTTCCAGGGTCCAGGGCAGCACTGCATGGGATCTGCCGAGGTGCTGACAGCGATCACCATTCCCGAGATGCCAGTGCACACTGGCATGGCGTTTCTCAAATCCGGCCGGGTGAGCCAGGACATTGCCCTTGCCAATGTGGCGGTATGTGTGCAGATGGAGAACGGGGTTTGTATAAAGTGCCGTGTTTCGGCCGGGGCCGTGGGGCCCGTACCCATGAGGCTTCAGGGTGTGGAAGCCTTTGCAGAAGGAAGAGAGATCACATCGGATCTGCTTCTGGAAATCCAGGATAAGGCAGCCGGTGAAGTGACCCCCATCACCGATGTGCGATCCACCGAAATTTATCGCAGAACCGTTACCGGCGTAATGGTGAAACGGGCATTGGAGCAAGCCCTTGAACAGATTAAACAGAAAACCGAAAATCAGGATGTTGCCGTTTCCGACAGTGAGACGAGCCATATGGATCGTGCACAACCCACTGTGGGGCTCTACGATTCCCCCCTTCGAAAGTTGATCCGTTTCAATTTGAATGGACATGATGTGGAAGCTGAAGTGGCAAGCCATAAGAGGCTTTCAAATGTTTTGCGGGACACCTTCGGATTTACCGGGACCAAGGAAGGTTGCGGCCAGGGGGAGTGCGGTGCCTGTACGGTTCTGGTGGATGGGGAAAGTGTTAATTCATGTCTCTACCCCGCATTTGAAGTGGATGGGAAAACCGTAACCACCATTGAAGGCCTTGTGGGTGAGGGGAACCGATTGGATCCCATACAGGCGGCGTTTGTGGAAAACGGCGGGATTCAATGCGGTTTTTGTACTCCCGGCATGATTATGAGTACCAAGGCCATGTTGAAACAAAACCCTCACCCAACGGAAGAAGAGATTCGAAAAGGTATTTCCGGAAATCTCTGCCGGTGCACCGGGTATGTGCAGATTGTTGAGTCCATCAAGCAGGCGGCTTTGAAAGATGAAAAGGGTGAGGAGGTGCGAATATGAGCCAGTTTAGTTTTATCGGTACGGAAGCCCCCAGGCCCGATGCCCCGGACAAAGCGGCCGGAAAGGCCATGTATATCCATGATATGACGCGCCCCGGAATGTTGTACGGCAAAATTAAATTCAGTGATCGTGCCCATGCGAAAATCAAACATATCGATACGTCCAGGGCCGAGAAGTTGCCGGGGGTCCGGGCGGTTATTACCGGCTATAATACACCGGAGATCCGAATCGGATTCATCAAGGATAATTTTGCCCTGAAACGGGACAAGGTCAGGCAGTTCAGGGATGAAGTGGCGGCCGTTGCGGCAACGGACCCGGACATTGCAGCGGAAGCCATTGATCTTATTCGGGTGGAGTACGAGGATCTTCCGGGCGTTTTTACGCCCACGGAGGCCCTTGAGATAGATTCGCCCATCGTCCATGAAACGGATCTTAAAGGACGGCCCAAGGCGGATAACATCGTTCCGATGCCGTGGAAATTCGAAACCGGTGACGTCCTAAAGGCCAGGGATGAAGCCGCTTATGTGGTGGAGGAACATTATACAACACCGCTGATACAACAGTCCTGCATGGGGACCGCCGGCTGCATTGCGGAGTTTGATCTCCAGAGCAACCTGATCATCCGCACCAAAACCCAGATCCCTTTTCTGGCCCAGAACGATTTCAATCAGGCCCTCAGGGATATGGGTCTCAAGGGGAAAAAAAGCAGGGTCATTGTTCCCACCCTGGGGGGATCGTTCGGTACGGGTCTGGACACCCACAGCTATGAATTCATCTCCATCCTTCTGGCGTATAAGACCGGCAGGCCGGTGAAAATCGTCTTGAGCCGTGAAGAGGAATTTACGGCCCTGTCGCCCCGTCAGCCCACGGAAACCCATATTATCCAGGGGTGCGACAAAAACGGCAAAATGGTGTTGCGGGACATCCGAATGATTCTGGACAACGGGGCGTACACGTCCTGGGGCGCCACCACGCCCAGTGTCATGATGGTTCCCGCCTCTTCCATTTACCGGGTGCCCAACGTGTTTTTTAAATCAACCATTCTTTACACCAACAATACATACTGTCAGGCCATGCGGGGGTACGGGAATCCACAGGTGGCCTGGGCCATGGAAAGCAACATGGACCAACTGGCTGAAGCGGCCGGCATTGACCCCTTTGAATTCAGGAGAATCAACAGCAACATCCCCAATGAAACCACCCCCATGGGCCTCAAGGTTTCCACCTGCGGCATGAAGGAATGTTTGGACTCGGTGGCTGAAAAGCTGGACTGGAAGTCCATTTGCGGAAAGAGCGATCTGAAACGCGGGTCAGCCAATGTGTGTACTACCCTTGTGGGAAGCACACCGGCAAAAGCACGGGGTGTGGGCATGGCGGCCCTGTTTCATGTGGGCGGTTCCGGCCGGGTATACCGGTCCGACGGCTCCGGCATCATTTTAAAGATTGATGACTTCGGAGACGTTTCCGTGGTGTCCGGTGGTGTGGAAATGGGACAGGGGTTTGATTCGGCCCTGGCCCTGGCCACGGCGGAGGCCCTGGGGGTCACTGAAGACCGTGTGAAAATTGTAACAGGCGACACGGCCACCTGCCCCTGGGATGTGGGGACCCACGCCAGCCGGGGGGCCTTTACGGCATGTAATGCCAGCATCATGGCGGCTGAAAAAGCCCGGAAAAAGATCTTTGAGATGGCCAGTGAGCATTTTATGCTCCGCGTCAAAAGTCGCATGAAAAGGATGAAACGGAAGGACCCGGATTTTGAGATCCCCGATCTGGATTACGAGACCATTTTCGATCCTTCCGATTTCGACATGAAAAAAAACCGCATTTTTCTGAAATTGGAACCTGATGACCCCGATCTTCACGTGACCCTGGAAGAGATCCTCCGGGCTGCCCACTACAAGGAACAGGGAACCATGGTCATCGAAGAAGCCTTTTACGATCCGCCGAACCAGATGCTGGATCCCCGGACGGGTCGTGGCAACATGAGTTCCACTTACATCGTCGGCGCCCAGGGAGCCGTGGTGGAAGTGGATCTTGAAACGGGAAAGGTGGATATCCTGAAAGTGGCGGCAGCCCACGACGTGGGCCAGGTGTTGAACCAGCAAACCATCAAGGGGCAGATTTACGGGGCCCTGGCCCAGGGGATCGGGTACGCCCTGTCCGAAGAATATAAAACCCATGAGGGGCGCAATCTGAACCCCAATTTTCTGGATTACAAAATTCTCTCGGCCCCGGATCTCAATTTTCCCATTGAGATTGATTGTATCGAGACCCACGATAAAACGGGTCCTTTCGGTGCCAAAGGGGTGGGTGAACCGGGGCTGGTGCCCACTGCGCCCGCCATCGGCAATGCGGTGTATGATGCCATCGGCGTTCGTATTCGGGACCTGCCCATCACGCCCGAGAAAATAATGGCCGCATTGAATCAAAAGTAGGGGCAACCCCCCGTGGTTGCCCTTTGAACCCCACGTGGTTGCCCTTTGGAGGAAGCCTGCATGTCTGAAAAAATATACCGGCTGGGCTGCGATATCGGCGGCACATTCACCGATTTTGTCCTGCTTAATGACCGGACCGGGGAACTCACCATCAACAAATGTCTGACCACGCCCAGCGATCCGTCCGATGCGGTGGAGTACGGTATAAGGCAATTGGATAAGATGGTCCCCGGTTTTGTGAAAAGCCTGGACGAGGTGATACACGGCACCACCCTGGTGATCAATTCCATCATTGAACGAAAGGGCGCCAGAACCGGTTTGATTACCACCCGGGGGTTCAGGGATGTGCTGGAACTGGGTCGTGAGATCCGTTACGCCCCTTATGACGTGTTCGCTGAATTCCCAAAACCCCTGATTCCCCGAAGCCTTCGGTTTGAAGTGGATGAACGGTTGCGGAGCGACGGCACGGTGCTGAAGCCGCTTAACCCGGATGAGGTGCGGCGCGTGGTGCGGGAAATGTTAGACGCCGGGGTGGAATCCATCGCCGTCTGCCTCATGAACTCTTTTGAAAACCCGTCCCATGAGCAGACCGTCAAAGAAATCATTTTGGAGGAAGCACCGGATATTTCCGTGTGTATTTCCTATGAGGTCCTGCCCCAGATCCGGGAGTATGAACGGACCAGCACCACGGCCACCAACGCCTATGTGAAGCCGCTCACGGGAAAATATCTCTACAAACTGGCCAAAAGGCTGGCGCAACTGGGTTCCACCGGTAAACTGTTCATTATGCTCAGCAGCGGCGGCATTACCTCCATCAAGACGGCGGCCGAATTCCCGGTGCGGATCATTGAATCGGGCCCTACCGCAGCGGTCATCTCCGGTCAGTATTACGGAAAACTCTTTAATATCCCTGAGATCTTCTGCTTTGACATGGGGGGCACCACCGCCAAATCGTGCCTTATTCAGGGGGGGGTCGCCAGTGTGGTGCCCACCTTTGAGGTGGGTCGGGTGCAGCGGTTCATGAAGGGGAGCGGCCTGACCATCCAGGTGCCGGTGGTGGATTTAATGGAGATCGGTGCCGGCGGCGGCAGCATCGCCCAGGTGAGCCGCCTGGGCACCCTTCAGGTGGGGCCCGAGAGTTCCGGTGCGGAACCCGGACCCATCTGCTACGGCAGGGGCGGAAATTTACCCTGCGTCACCGATGCCGATCTTGCTTTGGGATATCTGGATGCGGAGTATTTTCTGGGCGGCGAGATGAAGCTGGATAAAGATGCCGCCATGGAAGGCATTGAAAGGACAATCGCCGAACCGCTGAAGGTTTCTGCTGTGCAGGCGGTCTGGGGCATTCACGACCTCATCAACGAAACCATGGCCGGTGCCGCAAAGACCCATATCGCCGAAAAGGGGGGCAACCCCAAACTGGTGACGGTCATCGCATTCGGCGGGGCGGGCCCCGTACATGCCTACGGGCTCACCCGGAAACTGGGCGCCAAACGATTGATTGTGCCCCCCAATGCGGGGGTGGGTTCCGCACTGGGGTTTTTTACGGCCCCCAGAGCCTTTGATCTGGTCAGGAGCCACAAAAGCGCGCTTCTGGAAACGGATTTTTCGGAAATCGAAGAGATTTTTTCCCGTATGGAAACTGAAGGTACCCGGACTCTGGAAGCGGGCGGGGAAAGTGAAGGGATTTGCTTTGAGCGGTCCGTGGATGTACGGTTCGTGGGCCAGGGGTCGGAAACCAACGTGTCCGTTCCGGAAGGGGATTTTTCCCGCATTGATCCCCAGGAGATCCGCAAACGGTTTGATCAGGTCTATGAAAAGCTCTATGGACGGACCTATCCCGATTCCGCCGTGGAATTCATCAACTTCAAAGTCCGGGCCTCCCTGCCGGAACGCCTTTTGAAATTGCCTGAGCTTAAAGAGAGTGAATACACCCTGAAAGATGCCGTCAAAGGTGAACGCCAGGCCTACTCCGGTATTGCGGGAACGTACGTCCCCCATACGGTGTATGACCGGTATAAACTGAACAACGGCGCCCAATTTCGAGGACCCGCTATCATTGAAGAACGGGAATCCACCCTGATTGTGGGCGAGGATGCCTCTGTTTCCGTGGACAAATACGGGTTTTTGTGGATTGAATTGGATGGTCGGGAATAGGGTGCAGGGGGCAGTTGTCAGGGTGCAGTCTTAAATTCATAGCTAGTTTTTCTGCACCCTGCCCCCTGACAACTGCACCCTGGAAACTTTTACGCAAAGAGGGAGGAAACCATGGGGCATTTTGATCCCATCACCATCGAAATACTCTGGCGAAGGCTGATCTCCATTGTGGATGAGGCGGACAGCGCGGTCGCACGTACAGCCTTTTCAAGCCTGTTAAGGGACGCACACGACTATACCTGCATGTTTACGGACCGGAAAGGGCGTGAGCTTGCTCAAGGCTCTTTTGCCACACCCGGGCAGTCCGGTGCCATGGCGCTTGGCATCAAGAAACTGGTCACCCGGATACCTGAAAACAGCTACCGTGAAGGGGATGTTTATATTACCAATGATCCGTGGGCCCTGGCCGGGCACCTCAATGACGTATGCGTGTTCAACCCTATTTTTCATAAAGATGAACTGACCGCTTTTACGGCCTGCGTGTTCCACCATTCGGACATCGGCGGCCGTGTTGCTTCCGATAATCATGATGTTTATGAGGATGGTCTTTTTATCCCTCTGGTGAAACTCTATGACGCGGATCGGATTAATGAATCCGTGGTGGAGATGATCAAATGGAACGTGCGGACCCCGGACGAGGTGATCGGGGACATCCGAAGCCAGATCGCCGCCAACCATGTGTGTGCGGAAAAAATATCCCAGATGCTGGACGAGTACCGGTTGGAGGGTCTGGACCATCTGGCCGATGAAATCATCCACCGCACGGAAAAAAGCATGCGGGAAGCTATTTTGAAAGTCCCCGACGGCGTCTATAGGTCGGAAGGGATTATTGAGCAGATGGAAGGGAAGGACGATATCGTCATCAAGGCCGGCGTGCATGTTAAGGAGAGCGATATCATGGTGGATCTTGCCGGGTCTTCCCCTCAGGTGGACTGGGGCGGCAATGTGGTCTACAATTTTACCTACGCCTATGTGTTCATGGCCATGAAAAGCATGTTCGACCCGGACATCCCCAACAACGACGGCTGTACCGCGCCCATCAGTATGGAGGCGCCCCTCGGGAGCGTTGTCAACTGCAAATTCCCGGCGGCTGTGGCGGCCCGCATGCAGATCGGCCATTTCATCACCGAGATCATCTACCGGGCCATGGCCGACGTGCTGCCGGACCGGGTGATTGCCGGCAGCGGTGGAACGCCCGCCAATATGAATGTGCTCTACGGTAAACACGGGGATGGACGTCCCTGGCATTCGGTGCGGATCAGGGGCGGGGGTATGGGGGCCAGCGACCGGGCTGATGGCAACTACGTCTATATCTTTCCCGCCAACGGAGCCAACACCCCGGTGGAGATTTTTGAGAGCGACACCCCCCTCATTGTGGAAAAACGGGAACTGATGACGGACTCCGGTGGCATCGGCCGCATGAAGGGTGGTCTGGGAAGGCGTATGATTTTGAGAATCCCGGACGATGCCTACGCGCCCCTTCCGCCGGTGAATCTGGGGATTCAGTCCGGACGGCACCAGTATGCCCCCGAAGGTCTGTTTGGCGGCGGTGAAGGTGCCAAGGCCACATTTCTTGTGAACGGCAAACCCGGAAACCCTTACGGCCTCAGCCAGTTGAAACCGGGCGATGTGGTGACCATGGACGCGGCGGGGGGCGGCGGGTATGGTGAGCCGCTGGAACGTGAAGTGGCGAGGGTGGAGACGGATGTGCGGGAGGGGTATGTGAGCCTTCAGGCGGCTAAAGAAAGTTACGGGGTGATCATCGATCCCGCAACGGGCCTTGCCGATGGGGCGGCAACCGAAAAGAGACGGGAGGCCATGAGGGGGGATCGGAAGACGTCCATTTAGGCTTATCGTGTGTAGCATATTTCCATAGATACATCCGATTCTCAGCTGCCTTCCTGTGAGGATCATCTTTACTGTGATTCTGAATGCCCAATCGAGGCATACGTCTCAATAAAAAGTTCGTTGTGGCACGATATATGCTTTTTAGAATGGTAAAACCAGAAAAGGATTAAACCCGGATCAGTTGACCCTTGGCAGGCAAATAAGGATGGACCCATTAAGATTCTCGAATACCCGCCTCCTCGGACTGGATATTGTCTTTCGGAAAATGACTGCTGAGTATTTTCTAGATGATCTTTTCAGCGGCAACATCCGACTCGGTCACCAGATCAATTTCCCCCTTCTTACCGATGTTGCGAACATCTCCAAACTTCTGCTTCAACAGCTCACCGGCAGATCTTGCAGCCCTGCTCCCTATTTTTTGCTCAATTTCATACATGATCCATCTTCCCAATCAAATTCAATCTGAAACTATCCATATTGGTCTGTTTTGATAACTTTGGTTGGGCGATATGTCAAGGGTACCGAGGTGGGCGTTTCAATTTTTGTTGAAAAAGACACCCGAATTCTTTAACGTGACAGATCGTGTTTCTCAGGGAGACGGAAGAACAAAGCAATGGAAACCAACAATATTCTCATTATCGACGATGAACGGGTCATCTGCAACGGGTGTCAAATGGCACTCATGGATGCAAACTATTCAGTTGACATCTGCATGAACGGCCGGGCCGGCCTCGATGCCATCCTGAAAGGTGCTTACGATGTGGTCCTTTTGGACATGAAGCTGCCGGATCTGGGCGGCATGGAAATCCTGAAGAGTGTTGCAAAGGAAAAACCGGGCGAGCACATTATTGTCATGACAGGGCATTTTTCCGTGCAAAACGCCGTTGAAGCTATGAAATCCGGCGCATTCGATTATCTGACAAAACCTTTCTCCGACGATGAACTTTCCATTGCAGTCAAGAAGGCCCTGGAGAGCAAACGCTTAAAAGAAGAAAACCTCTCTTTACGGCAACAGCTTTCCGAGCGCTTCAATTTCAGGAACATCATCGGAGAAAACAGTAAAATCCTCAAAATATTTGAAGGGATTGAAAAAGTGGCCCCCACCGACAGCACAGTCCTCCTGTGTGGTGAGAGCGGAACGGGAAAGGAACTCTTTGCCAGAGCCATCCATGCCCGCAGCAAAAGAGCCGCCGCCCGTTTTTTGGCCGTGGACTGCGGTACGTTCTCTCCATCCCTGTTGGAAAGTGAGCTATTCGGGCATATCAAGGGCGCATTTACCGGTGCTGTCAAGGATAAGGCGGGCATTTTTGAGATGGCCAATCACGGGTCTTTATTTCTCGATGAGGTGGCTAACCTGGACATGACAACTCAGGCCAAACTCTTGAGAGCCCTGGAAACCCATGAATATAAGCCGGTGGGGGGCAACCGGTTGAAAAAGACGGATGTCCGGATTATCGGCGCCACCAATCGGGATCTTAAAACAATGGTTGACGACGGCAAATTCCGGGAAGATTTTTTCTATCGCTTAAACGTCTTCCCAGTCTTTATTCCTCCGCTTCGGGAGAGAAAAGATGATATCCCGAGGCTGTTATACCACTTTCTGAGAATGTACTGTCTCCAGGTTGAAAAATCCATCGACGGGTTTTCAGACGATACCCTCGAATTCTTGATAAACCATGACTGGCCAGGCAATGTTCGCCAGCTCAAGAATGTGGTCGAACGTCTGGTCATCATGGCCGATGGCAAGATTCTGAGCTATGGGAACCTCACGGATCATCTGGAGGCTGATCGGAATCAGACCCGCAGTACAATTCCTGAAACATTGGATGAACTCAAATCCGTCAAACAAGACATGTTGGAAAAGCAGTATGGTCAAATTGAACGTACCTTTCTTCAAAAAGCCCTTTCGGGTGCTCAAGGGAACATCACCCAGGCATCTAAACGCGTGGGAATGCAGAGATCCAATTTTTCAGCCCTCATGAAAAAACATCACCTGTCGGCAAACACAACTGAACGAAATTAGAGAGAACCGGTCAGAACAGGCTCCGTATAACATCCCATACGACCGTATAATTATTCATACACTCATAAGTGCCTGAAGTAGAACGACTAAGTAATTTAAGGGGTGCACTGTACATATAAATATTCATACGTCCTAACCTTTTCCCGCCCAAATCCGCCTTTTCCTTCATCTGACACAAGTGTTTGATATTCAACTGTAATCTAGCAGTTATACGTTTCATTGTGCAGCTTCATGGTTTTGGCATAACTATTGCTCATTCAAAATGTCAAACATCGGTGGCATCAGTTTCAAAAATCAAAACTTTCTAAGACACCCACTAGGAGGGATCGCAATGGAAAAATTACAGGAAATCAGACCGACTCAGAAAAAAATATCGCCCCACATCCTAGTGATGGAAGATGACGCCAACGTGGCTAGGGGCCTTGAGATGGTATTGACCGAAGAGGGGTATGCTGTCAATCTGGCAGGTACAGGCGCTCTTGCTTTGGAGGCTTTCAAGCAGAAACGCTATGATCTGCTGGTTGCGGATCTCAGGCTGCCGGATATCGACGGCATGGAGGTGATTAAAAAGGTCAAGGCGGAAAAACCTGAAACGGAAGTCATCGTGATTACCGGATATGGCACCGCTTCCATTGCGGTGGAGGCTATGAAGCTAGGGGCCCATGACTTCCTGCCTAAACCCTTCACAGAAGAGCAGATCAAAGCGAGTATCAGTGATGCACTGAAGGTTTATGTGGCGGAAACGGCTGAAGCCTTCACCCGGGAAACCGGCGTAGCGGAAGAAAAGCTTATCCAGAAGCGGGAGGTCATCCAGGCATTGAACCGGACAGCCGAGGATGGAGATTTCTGGCGCGATTTGATGAAAAACGGATCCGCGGCATTGGAGAACTACGATCTTTCAAGCGAAGCAAAAGCAGCGATTGCATTGGGCGATTTGAACTGGATTAATGAGAATGTCGGGGAACTTACCCAAAAACAGTTGATGTTCATTTACAAACGCCTGGAGCGGGAGGCATGGTAATCCGAGTAGCGGCATATTTCGCGGATTAATCGTCAAGTGGAAACGTAAGTTTTCCGGAACGGATGCGCTGGTGATTAAAAAAGGTGATATTCCATGACCCCCACAACAAAGTTTGAAAGCTATTTTCACGTTCTCAGGGATGTCATCCGGGCTATGCATTCCATCACCGACCTCCAGGAAGTGCTTGATATCGTGGTAACCAAAACCACCGGCGTTCTAGACGCCAGAGGCGCCCTGCTCAGAATTCTAAACAAGGAAACCAACCAGTTCGAGGTGAGGGCGGCCTGCGGATTCGGCGAGCGGTATCTCACAAAGGGACCCGTCAGCACCGAAACGCTGCTGTCAATCCAGTCTGAACCGGACAAGGTCTACATTATCACGGACATCCTGAATGCCCCCAGGGTTGAATATCCCCAGGAAACATGGAACGAAGGGGTGCGCATGATGGTCGACATGCCCCTTGCCATCCGTGAACCCATGGGGCTTATCCGCATATATTTCACCCAGCAACGTGAGTTTTCAGATGATGAGCTGGATTTTATCAAAACCGTTGCCATGCATTGTGCCTGCGTGATCGAGAGGGTGCAGCTGATAGAAAATCAACAGACCCGCTTCAATCACCTGGCCACCCAGATGGAAAAAAGATCGTCCCTGGGCAGAATGGCCGCCGGTATTGCGCATGAAATCAATAATCCTCTGACCGGCATTCTGCTCTATAGCTCCAACCTGAGCAAAAAAGTCCCGAAAGGCGGCCGCCTTGAAGAAGGTCTGAGTATTATCATCAAAGAGACCCAGCGGTGCAAAACCATTATCCAAGGCCTACTCGACTTCGCGCGCGAACAGGAACCCGAAATGACTCCAGTAGATATAAATGATATTATGGAATCGGCACTGGGGATTGTAGAAAATGAGTTTCATCTTCGGCATGTGCGGATCAAAAAGGCTTTGTCCGAAGACATGGTCAACACATTTCTGGACAAAAACCAGATTGAGCAGGTATTCATCAACCTTCTCCTCAATGCTCTCCAGGCTGTGGACGACAGGGGTCTGGTCACGGTCCAAAGTGCCGTGGACGGGAAAGCCAGGCGTGTCCATGTGGAGATTGCCGACAACGGCTGCGGGATTGCCGCAGAAAACCTCAAACGGATTTTTGAACCCTTTTTCTCCACGAAAGCGGATGGGACAGGGCTGGGACTGGCGGTCAGCTATGGCATTGTGAGGAATCACAAGGGCAATATTCAGGTTTTCAGCGAACCGGGCCAAGGGACCCTTTTCGTTGTTGAATTTCCCATGCTGCCTTCCAAGTCCCTGGAGTAGCATCAGTCATGAACCCGCTGAATCTGAATATCCTGGTCATTGACGATGAAAATGTTATCTGTGATGCCTGTCACCTGGTACTGACGGAAAAGGGTCATACGGTTGAATATTGCAAAACAGGCGAAACCGGTTTGCGTGCCATGGAGCAAACCGGATATGACCTCATTCTGCTGGACATGAAACTGCCCGATATGGATGGAATGGAGATCCTTGAAACCATCAGAGAGGAGATGCCCGGGTTGCGCGTTATTGTCATGACAGGGTATTCCACCATGTCAAATGCGGTTCAGGCTATGAAACTGGGAGCGGTCGATTATCTTTCAAAACCGTTTACCGATGATGAACTGTTGGAATCGGTTGAAAAGATTTTTCCAGGGAGCCAGTGAAAAACTTAGAAGGGAGTAATTACATGAAAAACAATAACCAAAACAGACAATTACGGGGTTCCGTTGTGGTGGTTGGCGGAGGGATCGCCGGAATGCAGGCGGCCCTGGATATGGCGAACTCGGGCTTTTACGTCTACATGATTGAGAAATCACCGGGAATCGGCGGGGTCATGGCCCAGTTGGACAAAACATTCCCCACCAACGATTGTTCCATGTGAATCCTGGCGCCGAAACTGGTCGAGGTCGGCCGGCACATCAATATCGAATTACTGACGCTCAGCGAAATCAAAGACATCTCCGGAAAAGAGGGGGATTTCAGCGTAAACGTTATCGGCCATCCGCGATATGTGGACATGGACAAATGTATCGCCTGCGGCACCTGCGCTGAAAAATGTCCGAAAAAAGTGGATGACGTCTACAATGAGGGGCTGATCAAGCGCAAAGCCATATATGTACCCTATTCCCAGGCAGTACCCCTCAAATACGTCATCGACAAAGATAATTGCATCTATTTCAAAAAGGGAAAATGCAGGGCATGCGAGAAATTCTGTCCGGCGGGGGCCATTAATTTTGATGAAAAAGAGACGGAAATCACCTTGAATGTGGGTTCCCTCATCATGGCACCCGGGTTCAAGTCATTTGATCCCAGGCTCTATGATACCTATCCCTACGCGACCCTTCCCAACGTGGTCACATCCCTGGAATTTGAACGGATTCTCTCCGCAACGGGACCCTATGGGGGACATCTGTCAAGGCCGTCCGATGAAACGGAACCGGGGAAAATCGCATGGTTTCAATGTGTGGGATCCAGGGATGTAAATCTTTGTGACAATGGCTATTGCTCTTCCGTATGCTGCATGTACGCGGTGAAGCAGACGGTCATTGCCCGGGAACACAGCAAGGTTCCCCTGGATTGTTCCGTTTTCTTCATGGACATGCGAACCCACGGGAAGGATTTTGACCGCTACTATGAAAATGCTAAAGCAGAGGGGGTTCAGTTCATCCGCTCCCGGGTCCACTCGGTGGAGCCCCTTCTGGGGACGGACGACCTTTTGGTGCGTTACGCGGATGAAGGCGGGAACCTTAAGCTGGAAACATTCAACATGGTAGTTCTTTCCACCGGGCTTGAGATGGATGAAAATGTCATCCTGCTTTCAAAACGCCTGGGAGTTGATCTTGACCCGTACCATTTTACCCAAACGGACAGTTTTCACCCCGTGTCCACCTCGATTCCGGGAATTTATGCCTGCGGTGCCTTCACCAGCCCCAAGGATATCCCCCAGTCGGTCATGGAGGCCAGTGCCGCAGCCTGTGCGGCGACCGAACCGCTGGCCCCTGCGCGCAACACAGAAACACATGAAATCCCCGTGATCGAAGAGCGCGACATCCGGCGGGAGCCTTCGAGGATCGGCGTTTTTGTATGCAACTGCGGCATCAATATCGGAGGTGTGGTGAATGTCCCGGCGGTGGCGGAATTCGCAAAAACCCTCCCCAATGTGGTGTATGTGGAGGAGAATCTTTTTACCTGTTCCCAGGATACCCAGGATAAAATGACCGAGGTGATCCGGGAAAAGGGGTTGAACCGGGTGGTGGTGGCAGCCTGTACCCCCAGGACCCATGAGGGGCTTTTCCAGGAAACCCTCATGAACGCAGGGCTCAACAAGTATCTCTTTGAAATGGCCAACATCAGGAACCACGATTCCTGGGTCCATGCAGACGATCCGGAAGCGGCCACGGTAAAGGCAAAGGATCTGGTGCGCATGGCCGTGGCCAAGACCGATCTTCTGACCCCTTTGCAGCAGACGGATCTTTCCGTAACCCAGTCAGCCCTCGTGGTGGGCGGCGGTGTCGCCGGCATGACGGCGGCCCTCTCCGTGGCCCGCCAGGGCTACCCGGTACACCTCCTGGAAAAATCGGATATTTTCGGAGGGAATGCATTGACCCTGCACAGTGCCCACAAAGGTGAAAAAGTGGCGGACTTTGTTAAGGCGCTGATGGCTGACATCCGGAACGAACCGCTTATCACCCTTCATGAAAATTCAACCATCACCCATGTGGATGGGTTTATCGGGAATTTCAAGACGGAAATCAAAAGCGAATCATCCACGGAAGAAATTGACCATGGGGTTGCCATTCTGGCCACTGGCGCCGGGGAATACAAGCCAGACGAATATCTCTACGGGCAACATGGGGCCATCGTCACCCATTCTGAGATGGATCAGCTTTTTCAAAAAGACGATCCCCGACTGGTTCAATGGAAAGATGTGGCGTTTATTCAATGTGTTGGATCAAGGGATGAAGATCACCCCTATTGCTCAAAGGTCTGCTGCACCCATACGGTGCTGAGCGCGCTGGAAATAAAACAAAGGAACCCGGATGCAAACATCTATGTCTTTTACCGGGACATGCGGACCTACGGTGTTCGAGAAAACCTTTACCGAAAGGCACGGGCTGAAGGGGTCCTTTTCATCCGTTATTCCAAAGACGAAAAGCCCGTCGTGAACCGTGACGGCGACCGAGTGAAAATCATTTTCAGGGACCCGATCCTCAATCGGCAGCTGGCCGTTTTTGCGGATATCCTTTGTCTTGCCACGGCCATCGTTTCCCACAGGGACCAGACCCTGGCACGGTTTTTCAAGGTCCCAATGGACGAAGACGGGTGGTTTCTGGAAGCCCATCAGAAACTGCGCCCCGTGGATTTTGCAAATGACGGGGTTTTCCTTTGCGGCATGGCCCATTATCCAAAGCCCATGGATGAGAGCATCGCGCAAGCCCAGGCAGCAGCAGCAAGGGCCTTAACAGTCCTTTCCATGAACACCATTAAGGTCGGGGGCATTGTCTGCTCCATTGATGCCCATCTTTGTTCGGGATGTCTTGCCTGCATCCATGTCTGCCCCTACGGGGCCATCTCCTTCAACCCCAACAAAGGTGTTGCGGAGATCAACGAAGCCCTGTGTAAGGGTTGTGGGGCCTGTGCCGCCACATGTCCTTCCGAGGCAGCCGTTTTGATGGGGTTTAACAACAAGGAACTGTATGCGCAAATCAGGGGCGCTCTAGCCGCCTGATCACACTATAAAGGATGATAAGGAGAGTATTGTGGAAGAAAATGGATTTGAACCCAAAATAATTGCATTCATGTGTAACTGGTGCGCCTACGGAGCGGCGGACCTGGCCGGCGTGAGCCGGTTGAGTTACCCCCCCAATATCCGGCCTATTCGCGTCATGTGTTCCGCTACCGTATCGCCCCACCATATTTTGAGGGCGTTGCAGGACGGCGCCGACGGGGTGCTGGTGGGCGGCTGACACGTGGGTGACTGCCATTACCTGTATGGTAATTATATGACCGTTAAACGGATCACATTTCTTCAGGAGATGCTGGGGCTTCTGGGCCTTGAAGAGCGCCTGGGACTGTCATGGATCTCGTCCGCGGAAGCGCAGAAATTCGTCCAGGTGGTCAGCGATTTTACGGAAAGAATCAGATCACTGGGACCCAATCCGCTTCACGCCTATAAAGAAAATAGAAAAGCGGCCGCAGCGGAACTGATGCCACTGGATTTTATAGGAGAGGGTTATGATCAACAACGTCAAAGCATGGCTTGAAGACGGGACTGTTGATGCTTTCCTGGGCTACAGGGAGATGGATCATCATCCCCTGCCCCACTGCTTTACACGGGAACACATGGAAGAGGTGGATGATCTCGTCATCAGCCCGGTGCGCTATCCGCTGGAGAAAATTGCCACCCATATGACGGAAATGGAACCGGATATCAAAATCGGAATGTTGGCGCGTGACTGCGACGACCGGGCGCTGAATGTTTTATATCTCTGGAATCAGCTGAAAAGCGAAAATGTGAGAACCCTGGGGGTTAACTGCTGCCCATCAAGGCTGAAGGCCCATGGCGATTGCTCCTATCTGGAACCTGAGAAAATAGGCGCCTACAAAAAACAAGTGGGCGTGGATAATAACCTGAGTCCGGAAGCGCTGGATTCCTATGGGCAAAAAGAACGTCTTAACCGGTGGATGTACGAATTCCAAAAATGCATCAAATGTTACGGGTGCCGGAATATCTGCCCGGTCTGTTTCTGCAAAGAGTGCAGTCTGGAACATGATGAGCTCGTTAAAACAGGGCCACTTCTGCCGGAAATACCGGTCTTTCACATGGTCAGAGCCGTCCATATGGCCGGCCGCTGCATTGACTGCGGGCTGTGCGAAGCGGCCTGCCCCATGGACATCCCGTTACGGCTGCTTTACGGGAAAGTGAATCAAATCGTGAAAGATGTGTTCGACTATGATACCGGCAGCGCCGCGCTGGATTCCCCTTTCAATATATTGGGGGATACGGTGACACTGGAACCAAAACCGATTGAAACTGCGCAGGCGGTTAACCCATAGACAAGTTAAGAATCCAAGGAGTTGGAAAATGGAATGTCATCTTGTGCCATCGGTCTGTTCATACTGTGGAACAGGTTGTGGCGTATTGTTTGAAGTAATCAATGGAAAAATTGTGAGCACACTCCCCATGAAAACCCATCCGGTCAACGAGGGAAAGCTCTGCATCAAGGGGTGGAATCTTCATGAACATGTGAACAGCTTCATGCGGCTGAAGCAACCCCTGGTGAAAACCTTCGGCAGGTTCATCAAAACCGACTGGAATGAAGCCATCCAGCTCACCGCCGATCGTTTCCGGGAAATTATCAACAAATACGGCCCCGACAGCATCGGTGTGCTGGTATCGGCCAAAATCACCAATGAAGAGAATTATCTGGCCCAGAAATTTGCCCGCGCGGTCATCGGCACCCATAACGTGGATCACTGCGCCCGTCTCTGACATTCCTCCACGGTGGCAGGTCTTGCCGCCGCTTTCGGAAGTGGGGCCATGACCAACGCCATTTCGGAAATTGAGGATTCGGGCTGCATTTTTGTCATCGGAAGCAATACCACCGCATGTCATCCGTTAATTGCCAGGCGAATCATACGGGCCAAGGAAAAAGGGGCCAAACTGATTGTGGCGGATCCACGGAACATTCAGCTTTCCCGCTTTGCGGACATGGCGGTCAATCAACGCCTGGGAAGTGATGTGGCGCTACTGAACGGCATGATGCACATCATCATCAAAAACGGTTGGCACAACCAGGAATACATCGCCCAACGAACCGAAGACTACGATGCCCTTGAACAGATGGTGAAAGGATATACCCCCGAGAAAGTACGGGATATTACCGGCATCAGTACCGCTGATCTTGAGAAAATGGCGGAACTCTATGCCTGCCATCCGCCGGCAAGTCTCTTGTACGCCATGGGCATCACCCAGCACACCACCGGTGTGGACAATGTAAAATCGTGCTGCAATCTCGCTATGCTGTGCGGAAATGTGGGGGTGTACGGGGGTGGCGTCAACCCCCTCAGGGGACAGAACAATGTGCAGGGCGCATGTGATATGGGGGGGCTACCCAACGTCATGACAGGCTACCAGTCGGTTGCCGATCCCAATGTACTCGAAAAATTCTCCAAGGCGTGGGGGACAACCCTATCAGACAAGCCGGGTATGACCATCACCGATATGGTCCCGGCCATGTTGGAGGGGAAATTGAAGGGACTCTATATCATCGGCGAAAACCCGAAACTGAGCGACCCGGACTGGAACCACCTGGATCATGCCATGAAAGAGCTGGAGTTTCTGGTGGTCCAGGAGCTTTTCCTATCGGAAACCGCCCAGGTGGCGGATGTGGTCTTTTCCGCCGCATCCGTGGCCGAAAAAGAAGGTACGGTGACCAATACGGAGCGCCGGTGCATGCGAATCCAAAAAGCCATAAATCCCATTGGAAACACATTGCCCGACTGGGAAATCATTGCCAGGCTTTCAACGGCCATGGGTTACGAAATGGATTACGAATCCCCGGAGCAGATATTCAATGAAATGGCTGCTTTGACCCCAAAGAGTTATGAAGGCATGACCTATGAACGGTTGGGGCTTGACGGACTCCAGTGGCCATGCCCGGATAGGGACCACCCAGGAACCCCATATCTCCACAAAGATCAATTTGCCCGTGGCAAGGGAATGTTTTTTGCCGTCGACTACAAGGATCCCGCGGAAATGCCGGATGAGGAATACCCGTATTTTTTGACCACCGGACGGATGTTCGCCCATTTCCACACCGGCACCATGACGAGGATCTCCCCCCACCTGGATGTTGAGCAGAAAACGGCTTATGTGGATATTAATCCTGAGGATGCCGAAAGTTTGGCTGTAAAAGACGGTGATATCCTCATTCTTTCGTCTCGGAGAGGTCGCATAGAGGCACCGGCAAGGGTTACAACTTCAGTGGAGCACGGCACCGTTTTCCTGCCCATCCATTTCGGGGAAACCCCCACGAACGTTCTGACCGATGCAGAAGCCTTTGATCCCCTGGCCAAAATTCCGGAATTCAAGGTCAGTGCTGTAAATATTGAAAAATTCATTGGAAAAGGGGTTGCTGGTGATGCTCCTCCCGCATAGCGGGAGGCCTCAGGAAGCCCCCTAAGAGGGGGCAAAAAAACAAGATAACCCTTTTACACGAACTCTGGAGCAAAAGGTTAAGGTCATCGGCCGCACGGAAAAGAGCATGCGGGAAGCCATTCTGAACGTTCCTGACGGGGTGTATGCGTCGGAAGGGATTGTTGAACAGATGGAAGGGAAGGATGACATTGTCATCAAGGCCGCCGTGCGTGTTAAAGAGAGCGATATCATGGTGGATCTTGCCGGGTCTTCCCCTCAAGTGGACTGGGGCGGCAATGTGGTCTATAATTTTACCTACGCCTATGTGTTCATGGCCATGAAAAGCATGTTCGACCCGGACATCCCCAACAACGACGGCTGCACCGCACCCATCAGTATGGAGGCAACCCTCGGGAGTGTGGTGAACTGTAAATTCCCGGCGGCCGTGGCGGCCCGCATGCAGATCGGACATTTCATAACGGAGATTATCTATCGGGCCATGGCCGACGTGTTGCCGGACCGGGTGATTGCCGGAAGCGGTGGAACGCCCGCCAACATGAATGTGCTCTACGCGCGGCACAGGGATGGACGTCCCTGGTATTCGGTGCGGATTCGGGGCGGCGGGTATGGTGAGCCGCTGGAACGGGAAGAGGAGCGGGTTGAAGCGGATGTCCGAGATGGTTATGTGAGTCTTGAGGCGGCTGAAAACAGTTACGGGGTGATCATCGATCCCGAAACGGGCCTTGCCGATGCCATGGCCACTGAAAAGAAACGGGAGTCCATGAGAGGGGATCGGAAGACGCCCCTTTAGCCTTATGCTCTCAGGCTTTCATCAATCAAGCTTTCATAAGGAATACCCATACCGTGATGAAGTTTGACAATTTGTTTCATTGAAAGAAGCCGCTTCCGATTTAATACGTCGCTTACCCGGCTCTTGGGGCCGATAAACGCTTCAAGATCTTTTCGCCTCAAGTCCATCTGTTCCATCCTGAAGAGGATTGCTTCAACCGGATCGGAAGGCGGCATCGGGTACTGATTGTCTTCGTAGGCCTCAACAAGAATCATCAACACATCTAATTCGTCGCCCTCCGGCGTGCCGATTTCAGACCCCCAAAGCAACTCGATCCGTTTCAGGGCGTCGTTATAGGATTTTTCATCCCGAATCGGTTTTACCATGGCTATTTTATCTCCTTCGCATTTATGGCATTATATTCATCATGTGTCCCGACGAATTTAATGTACATGGCCTTTCTGGGGTAATCCATTGCGCACACGATACGGTAGTTATTCCCCTTAACATTAAACACAACCCTGTTGTTGCCCAAAAAAGAAGCATGGCGGAAAGTATTTTTGACATCCTGCGGTGTGGCCCATTTCATCTTTACACAAAAGTGATACCACTCATTTAAGTAGGGTTGCGACTTTTCGTTTCCTGATTTTTCCCAATATTGCCGAAGTCGGCTTTTGGCAATGATTCTCATCCATTCATCATAGTGTTCCCAATATGGTAATGCAAGTTTTTTCCGCAGGGCTATCAGTTCCGGGGTGGTCATCGCCATACATTCTTTCGGCGATTTCCTGGGATGGCATCCCCATCTCCATGTTCTGTGCACAGACGGTTGTTTTTATGGAAATGGCATGTTCCGCGTGGCGCCTTTATTTGGAGTGAAACAACTGGAGGAGATCTTCCGGTACAAGGTTTTCAAGATGCTGCTTAAAAATGAGAAAATCACAGAGGAACTGGTACAAATGGTTATGGGGTGGCGTCACTCCGACTTCAATGTTTTCTGCGGTCCCAGAATTGAACCGGGGAGTGAAGACGGCAGGGCAAACCTGGCCCGATACATTATTCGGGCTTCTTTCTCTCAGGAAAGAATGACATATGTTCCAGAAGAATCAAAAGTGGTTTATAAGTCCAAAGATGGCAAAGAAGAGAAGATATTTGATGCCCTCCAGACCAATACCAACCATGTTGTGGTCTTTTCATCTTGATCTACAACCCGTTTTTCTCTATAGTCGACCCTTAAAAAAAAGCAACGTTTTATCACCACTAGGAGGTCGAAATGGACGCTGTTGACAGGGTGATCATAACAACTCTTATTGACAACTACGTTGATGTGTTTATCCCCGGAACGAAGAACGTCGAGCGCTGGGGACCGCCGGAACTGGTCCAGGGGGCGACCGTATCCTACGCCACCACTCCGCCGCTGATAGCCGAACACGGGCTCTCTCTCCTCATTGAAACCTTTAGGGAAGACCAGAAGCAGACCTATCTTTTCGATGCGGGTTTCACGAAAGACGGTGTACCCCATAATATTGAGAAACTGGGAGTCGATCTGAATAAGATAAGCTCCATCGTGATCTCCCACGGGCACCCCGATCACACCGGTGCCCTGGCTGAAATCTTGAAGACCGCGGAAAAGAAGATTCCCGTGATCACCCACCCCAGCGCTTTTCTGAAGCGATACCTCGTCTTCCCGGACGGCACCCGGGTATTGAGCAACACTTTTACGGAAAAAGCACTTGATGACGCAGGCGCTGAAGTTCTCCTCAGCGGGGATCTTGCGATTCTGGGTCCCGGAGTGGTGGCGACGGGGGAGATCGATATGGTCAACGACTTTGAGCAGCACTTTCCCCTGGCTTACTATGAACAGAACGGGGAGATGGAAAAAGATTTTTTCCCCGACGAGAAGAGCCTCATCATCAATCTAAAGGATAAGGGCCTGATCGTTCTTTCGGGATGCGGTCATCGCGGCATCATCAACACGGTCGAATATGCGAAAAGAGCCACCGGGATCGAACAGGTCCATGCGGTGATCGGCGGCTTCCACTTAACCGGAACCACACCCATGGAAAAGATTGAGAGGACCGTGGAGGAGATGAAGAGGATAGAGCCCGATTTTATCATTCCCACACACTGTACCGGCTGGAAGGCCATGAACAGGTTTGCAGATGAGATGTCCGACAACTTCCTGCTAAATGCGGTTGGCACCCGGTTTATCTTAGCGTAAAGAATTCCGGGGACATTAAGGGAACTTCCAAAAAATAATCTACGCATCCTGTTTGCCCTTTTGCCCGTCTTCTACGTTGTGATAACAGGCACATAGCTCACTATGCACCTGCCATCACGCCTTGATGACGAACAAAAGCTCTGCACGATATGCGTATATTATTTTCTTCCAGTTCCCTAACTGTGGGATTGTTATCGATGGTGAGATTATCTTCCAGGAAATCCTGGACACGGCCTCAGGGAAAAAAACCAAGAGCGAACACTTCGGATTCGGTGATATTGATTGTGTCTTGCAGTTTTCTATTTTGTGCCCGGGTTAACGATTTCAAAAGAATCGAATAAGGGTCAGCCTTATGCCAAAAACTTACACGTCCAGGCTGAAAGATTTCATCGACAGAAGGACGACCCCCACTGGCCTTACTACCGATGACGGAATAAGGTACTGGCAAGAACGTTTTTTGTTGGTGTTTATTCTTGTCGGTGCTGTTTTCGGGCTTTTTGTCTATCTTCCCAGCGTTGCACTTTCCATTAAGGAAGATCTGTGGATCGTGGCGATTGCTGATACGATTATATATGCCTGGCTTGTTATCCTTTTTTTCCGCCGGTCTATTCCCTTTGTGGTTCGCGCTGTTACCGTTTCCCTTATAGGCTATATCCTCGGAATGGTATTATTGCTGACCATCGGGCCATCCGGCGGCGGTCCTGTTTGGCTATTTGGTTTCCCGGTTATGGTTGCCATACTTCTCGGGCTCAGGATTTCCCTGATGGCTCTTGCAGTAAATGCAGGGACACTTATCATCATTGGTATCTTATTACAATTCAGTATCATGCAATGGGATTACTCCGTAACGAATCCTGCTGAAAAATGGATCGTCATGAGCCTGAATTTCCTGCTCTTGAACAGCATCGTCACCATATCCATTGCCCTTATCTCAGGAGGCATACAGGATTTACTGAAACGCCAAAAGTCAATGCTGGCATCATTGGAAAAAAGTGAAGAAAAATTTAGAGTTCTGTTTGAATTCGCGCCTGATGTTTACTATTTGAGCAATTTAGAAGGTACTTTAATAGATAGCAATAAAACTGCGGAGGAGTTACTGGGTTATAAAAAGGAAGAATTAATCGGAAAGAATCCTTTTGAGCTGCATATTCTTCCGCCCGACCAATTGCCAAAAGCAAGTGCGCTCTTGGGCAAAAATATGGAGCGAAAAGCTACCGGACCGGATGAGTTCATTCTGAATAGGAAAAATGGCGAAACAGTTTTGGTAGAAATAAGGACCCTCCCTACAGAAATAGATGGGCAAGACATTGTTTTGGGTATTGCACGGGACGTTTCAGAACGTAACCGGTTAGAAAAAAACCTTCAAAAGGCCCAAAAGATGGAGATCATCGGAACCCTCGCAGGAGGGGTGGCACACGATCTCAACAATATCCTTGGCGGTCTTGTAAGTTACCCTGAACTGTTACTGTTACAACTCCCTGAAGACAGCCCTTTAAGAAAACCGATTCTAACCATACAAAAGTCAGGAGAAAAGGCAGCCGCGGTTGTTCAGGATCTATTAACATTGGCTAGGAGAGGGGTTGTTGCCACTGAAGTGGTTAATCTGAATGATGTTATCGCTGAATACCTGAGAAGCCCCGAATATGAAAAGCTTCAATCGTACCATCCCGGAGTTCATATGGAGACCCATCTTGACAAAGGCACCCTCAACATACCAGGATCACCCACTCACCTTTCCAAGACCGTCATGAACCTGGTTTCCAACGCTGCCGAAGCCATGGCCGAAGGAGGGAAGCTAACCGTATCCACGGAAAACAGATATATTGATGGACCCATAAGGGGTTATGACGATGTAAAGGAGGGCGATTACGCAGTTTTCACTATCTCCGACACCGGGACGGGTATTCCGCCTGATGATATAGAGAAGATATTTGAACCGTTCTATACCAAGAAAAAAATGGGGAGAAGCGGAACAGGGTTAGGCATGGCTGTGGTATGGGGAACGGTTCAGGATCATAACGGATATATCGATGTCCAAAGCACTGAAGGTAAGGGGACAACGTTCACTCTTCATTTTCCCGTCACTCGTGAAAAATTACCTGAAGATGAATCCTCGTTAAACGTTAAGGCTTATAGCGGTAACGGGGAATCCATTTTGGTTGTGGATGATGTGGAAGACCAGAGGCAAATAGCCTCCGGCATGTTAAAAAAGTTGGGTTATTCGGTCGTATCGGTTTCAAATGGGGAAGAGGCCGTTGAATACCTGAAGACCAACAAGGTTGATCTATTGGTATTGGATATGCTTATGGAGCCGGGTATGGATGGTGTCGATGCCTACAAAAAAATTCTTGAACTGCATCCTGGGCAAAAGGCAATCATTGCCAGCGGATTTTCTGAAACAGCCCGTGTCAAAGAGGTTCAGGGACTGGGAGCAGGAGCTTATATAAGGAAACCATTCTTGCTGCAAAAGATAGGACTTGCCGTTAAGGAAGAATTGGAGAAATAGTAATAAAGAGAAGATCAAGTTAAGGTGGACCCCATTGTTTGGACAGCCCAGAAGGGGAAATAAGCTCTGATACGGTATTAATATTATGCTGCTTACTACCTCTTTTTTCTGGGGGGGCCAATGTAAGGAGCCCGTAGGGCGACTGGAGTTGGCCCTAAACGAATATTTTGTCTCATGTCAAGGGCTGACCCCATATTTCCACACTGAGGAGGCGCCCGGGTGACAAGGTGACTCATACTTTAGAAAAAGCTGCTCTTCGACAGAAGCATTGGTGAACATCTGGCCCTTGATATTATTTTCGCTCTGGCCGTGGAAATATGTTCAAGATTTGCGGATTTTTCAATTGACCCAACAAAGGGGATGTAGACAATCAATTGAAAAAAGTGTGCCCATTTTTTTCTTTACTTTCCTCGAAAATATGAATATAGACTTCAAATATGCAAGGAATAATTAACAGGCATCTCGCTGGCACGGTCAAGAAACGATTGCACAATAATCCGGCTGTAGCGATTCTGGGACCGCGGCAATGCGGAAAGACAACATTGGCCGGTCAAATCGTAAAAAGAATCAAAAAGGCGCTCTATCTGGACCTTGAAAATCCCGGTGATCTGGCAAAACTCTCTGATCCCCTTGCCTTCTTCAGTTTGCACAATGATGACCTGGTGTGTCTCGACGAAATCCAGCGGGCCCCTGATCTCTTTTCAATTCTTCGATCTATCATAGATGAACGCGCAAGAAATAGTCAGTTCTTAATCCTTGGTTCTGCGGGGCCTGATTTAATCCGCCAAAGTTCTGAATCCCTCGCAGGACGAATTGCCTACCTTGATCTCACCCCGTTTCTTATCTCAGAGCTTGAGGCTGCGCAAAAGGATGATATGAGGCTGCTCTGGCTTAGGGGCGGGTTCCCCAGAAGTTATCTCGCGGAAGACCATGATATCAGCTTCGAATGGCGGCACGATTTCATCCGAACTTTTCTTGAGCGGGATGTTGGGATGCTTGGGTTTCGCATGCCGCCGGCCCGGCTTGGCCGCTTTTGGAAAATGTGCGCCCATATTCACGGGTCCCTATTAAACGCTTCAAAGTTGGCGGATTCCCTGGGGGTAAGCTCTCATACCGTTCGTTCCTACATCGACCTTTTAGAGCATACATTCATGTTGCGGGTACTCTTGCCTGATGTCCCGAACTTGAAAAAGCGTCTGGTCAAATCACCCAAAATCTATATCCGTGACAGTGGAATTCTCCACGCGCTGCTTGACATCCGCACGCATGACGATCTGCTTTCCCATCCAGTCCTGGGAACATCTTTTGAGGGATTTGCCATGGAGAACATTTTAGCATCTGCAAACCATTATGAAGCATCTTTTTACAGGACAAGCGCAGGTGCAGAAATCGATTTAATTTTAAGACGAGGTCGGCGTACCCTGGCTTTTGAGTTGAAATCATCATCCGTCCCCAGAGTTTCCAAAGGTTTCTGGAACGCACTGGAGGATATTTCTCCGGATGAGGCTTATGTGGTCGCACCGGTAAAAGAATCCTATCCCATGAAAGGTGATGTGATGGTGAGTCCGCTTCAAGAAATCATAGCCAAGCTTAAGGAAGAATAGGCGCCGATAATCTGAATCCAACGATTGTCAGCCTTTAACGCCTGAAGTGGGCGAAAGCATCTTGGATTACTTACGAAAATTCCGCCCACTTTACTCCTGTCCTCACGTTTTTCTAACCTGCCGCGCACCCTATCACCCTTTTCTCTGTTCCAGTTCGCTTTCTGCTGTCGTGGAACGTCACATCCGGGTTGCAGGCATTGAGATTTCAAACAAAGGCGCACATGCCTTTCGTCATTGTTTTGCCACTCGAATGCTTCACAAGAGTCATTCTTTGAAAGAAATTGCCGATGTACTCGGCCATCGCCATCTAGGGACCACTTTCATCTATACCAAGGTGGAGTTCAATGCTCTGAGGCGAGTGGCCCTTGAATGGCCGCGGGAGGTGCTACAATGAATCCACCCAAACTTCAAAGTCTCCTGGCCGACCAGATACAAAACTTCATCAATCTACGCCGCCTCTCGGGAACAGATTATCACTCTCAAGCACAACTCTTGGGATATTTCGACCGCTTTCTGGTCGAAGGACAAATGGTTGAACCGCGCATTACCAGAAAGCTCGTGGAGTGTTATTTGGAAAACCTTTCGCATCTCGCCCCACACACCCGCTTCAACCGTTTCTCCGTGGTCAAACAATTGTGCCAGTACCTAGCCCGGGACGATCCCCTCGGCTATGTGCCCGATTCATTGAGAAGCATCCCGTCAAGAGGAGTTCATCAGCCCTACATCTATAGTAACTCTGAACTCCATACCTTAATGACGGCAGCCTTCCGGCTGCCACCTGAAAACTCCCTTCGGCCGTACACTTACCGCACTCTTTTGGGCCTTCTTTACAGCACGGGTATCCGTATAGGTGAAGCATCGGCCTTGAACCTGGAGCACTTCTATAATGAGGAGCAGCTACTGCATATCGCAGAAGGCAAATTCCGAAAGGCACGCTGGGTGGCCCTGAGTGATTCCACCTGCCAGGCATTGTAATAATACAAGCATAAGCGCTTGCAGATGCTGCCACGCTCGCCCGATTCTCCTTTCTTTATCAATCAGCGATCCTGCCGCTTGCACCACTGTGCTGTCAATCAGGCCTTCAGGCAATGCTGAGACAGTGCCATATCCATCACAGCTAAAACTGTCACACCACACACCATCCGCCACACGACGGCAATGCATCTGTTACGCTCAGGAAACGATGTCAATATGGTTAGCTACTGGCTTGGACACGCAGATATCAACACCACACATATCTATGTGGAAATCGACATGGAAATGAAGCGGAAGATGCTCCAAAAAGCCGGACCTCCTAACGTCAAAAAACCTCTCCCATGGCAGAAACCAAATGTCTTACAATGGTTGAATACGCTTGCCAAAGCGCCCCAATTATGTGTAGTGAATTTCTAAACAGGTGAAGAAAATAAGGGGAAGGTGAGGAATAGGGGTGTTCAACTTCACATAACATATTCATCTGGTTGCTGTTCCTGGAAAGAAGGAGAATCTCAGGCTGGCCATTGGAGAGGCACATCGTCGATATACCCGTCGTATCAATTTCAGGGAAGGCTGGCGTGGACATTTGTGGCAGGAGCGATTTTCTTCTTTTGTGATGGATGAGCATTATCTTTTGGCATGTACCAGGTATATTAAGAACAATCCTGTTCGGGCAAAACTGGTTGGACAAGCAGCGCAATGGGGTGGAGCAGCGCTGCCGCCCATATATCCAGCCAAAATGATAAATTGACAAACGTAGCCCCTTGCTTTCGATGATCAAAGGCGACTGGGGGGTTTTTTGGGCGGAAGCAATATCGTCCGCAGAAATAGATAACATCCACAAACATGAACAAACGGGTCGCCCTTTGGGCGATGTGACGTTTGTGTCGCACTTGGCGCGCTTGCTTGGCAGGAAATTGAGGCCCCGAAAACCCGGAAGAAAACCGAAAAAGAGCGATAATTGATATACTGTCCCCAGGATTTAACGAGCAAAAAAGAATTAAATTCTACAATCACCATAGAAAGGAAAAGGAGTGCTTAGGGCGACTCTCAACATATTGTTACCAAAGGAACTATCCATGTCACCAAGACCTATAAATACCTACATTCAAAATGGCTTTTCCCCAAAAAGGAGCCGATAAATGAAGAAAGGTGAAGTGTAAACGATTCGATTGAATAAAAGGGATAATGTTGTCGTCGCCATACGTGCACTGGATTCGGGTGATCACCTGGACAGTGAAAATCTGAGTGTCAGCGGCCCGATTCCCGCCGGTCATAAAGTGTCTTCTTGTGGAATCCAAAAAGGAGAATATATCCTGAAATACGGTCAGATTATCGGCATGGCATCCGCCGAAATTAAAGCCGGAGAACATGTTCATACCCACAATGTCGAGATGTCCGAATTCAGTCGTGATTATTCAGTGGGGTCCGATGTCAGCCCCACGGATGTTTTACCTGAGAAAGAGCGGGTCACTTTCGACGGCATTATACGCAGTGACGGCCAGGTGGCGACCCGAAACTACATCGGGGTTTTGCCCAGCGTAGCCTGTTCCGCTTCTGTTTGTCGTTACATTGCCGACGCTTTTACGCCGGAGATTTTATCCGAATTCCCGAATGTAGATGGTGTGGTCGGTATTACCCATACCGCTGGATGCGGTGGACCCGCATATGGTGACGGTTTTGATATTCTGCGGCGCAGCCTGACCGGTTATGCCCAACATCCAAATTTTTGGGGAGTGCTGTTCGTCGGATTGGGCTGCGAAGTCAACCAGATCATTCCCATGCTGACGGATGCCGGGATTGAAACAGGATCCCGGGTACACCTACTGACCATTCAGGACACCGGAGGAACCAAACAGACCATAAACCGTGGTGTCGACATCATAAAAACCATCCTGCCCGAGGCCAACCGAGTAAAACGGCAACCTGTATCGGCCTCAAACCTGGTGCTGGGAATGGAGTGCGGTGGTTCGGATGCCTATTCCGGCATTACTGCCAATCCGGCACTAGGCGTAGCTGCCGACCTGGTGGTCCGCAACGGTGGAACGTCCATTTTGAGCGAAACAACCGAAATACACGGGGCTGAACATTTGTTGACCCGCCGAGCATCCAGCCCTGAAGTCGCTACCAAACTGGTGGATCTAATCCACTGGTGGGGAAACTATGCGGAAAAAAACGGTACTACGATCAATAACAATCCCACGCCGGGCAATAAAGAAGGCGGCTTGACCACCATATTGGAAAAGTCCCTCGGAGCTGTTGCAAAAGGAGGATCCACTAATTTAGTAGCGGTATATGGATACGCTGAAATCGTTTGCCAAAAAGGTTTCGTCTTTATGGATACGCCTGGTTATGACCCTGTATCCATTACCGGTATGATCGCTGGAGGGGCGAATGTGATTTGTTTTACCACCGGTTGTGGTACTGTTTTTGGATGTAAGCCCACACCGGTAATCAAGCTGGCATCAAACTCTTCTATTTACAAAAAACTTCTTGGGGATATGGACATTAACTGTGGGATTGTTATCGACGGTGAGAAAAATCTTAATGAAATGGGTGAGATTATCTTCCAGGAAATCCTGGACACGGCCTCAGGGAAAAAAACCAAGAGCGAACACTTCGGATTCGGTGATAATGAATTCGTGCCCTGGCAAATAGGTGCGGTTTTATAATTGTGGAATTTGGCGAATGGCTCTGGGAAGAAGTTCTCAAATAGGTTTCTACGGCCTCAGGTGACGATCACTCAATTTCCCCCGGATTTACCTGCAAACGTATGATGAAGGTAGTCCCTTTTCCCACCTCGCTTTCCACACGAATGGAGCCCTTGTGCTTCTGGATAATATTATACGACACGTTCAACCCGAGGCCTGTTCCTTTCCCAACGGCCTTGGTGGTGAAAAACGGATCGAAAATCTTGGGTAAAACGTCAGGAGCGATGCCTTTACCTGTGTCGCTGATCTTAATTTCCACATTATCGTCCCTCGCCCTGGTCGTGATTCGAATCTCACCCTTTTTTTCAATCGCCTGGGCGGCATTGATCATAATATTCATAAAGACCTGATTCAGACGTTGCGGATGACACATCACGAGAGGCATATCGCCCAAATCTTTGGTCACATCTGCTTTATATTTAAGCTCGTTCCATACAATGTTGAGAGTGCTTTCGATCCCCTTGTTAAGATCTGTTTCCTCCATTTCAGACTTATCCAAATGGACAAAGTCCTTGAGGTCGGCAATAATCTTAGTGATTCTTTCCGTCCCTTCAAGGGATTCGACCACAATTTTTTGGTAGTCATCCAGGATAAAATCAAGATCAATTTCCGCCTTTAGTCGGGAGAGGGTTGCGAGCAAACTGCATACTGAACTTTTTTCATCCAACCCCTTCTCATTTTCAAGGGCTGTTTCAAGCTCCTGATATCTATCTAATAATCTTATCAGATCTTTACAGTATTCGTTCAGGGCTCCCAAGTTGCTTTTGACAAAACCGACAGGGTTATTAATCTCGTGCGCCACGCCGGCCGCTAACTGGCCTATGGATGCCATCTTTTCCGATTGCATCAACTGGGACCGGGTGTCTTGAAGGTTTCCCAGGGTCTTCTGCAATGCTAGAGTCTTTTCCCCGGCCATCCTCAAAAGATCCTGTTGGTATGCTCGGTTGGCGATTTCCAGACTCTGTCGACGCAACGCATTCTTGATATTAATGATTAACTCATTGGGGTTAAAAGGCTTAATGATATAACCATAGGCCCCTGCCTCTATGGCGGCCTCGGCAGTTTTCGGATCATCCACCCCTGTCAATATGATGACCGCCGTATCTCCGTACTCGGAGGCCATATGCCTGGCCAGGTCAATACCGGACTCTCCCGGCATCAACACATCGCAGAGAACCAGATCAAATGTCTGCTCATCAAGGCATTTTCGTGCCGCTGCCGCATCAGCCGCCAGGGTGCAGGTGTATTCATTCCGCGATAGCACTCGGTTTAGCATGCGACGGATTTGTTCTTCATCGTCTACCACCAAAATGTTCGCCATTTTTCACTCCTTAATTATTAATGCGATTGGCAGTATTCCCTCAATCGTCAATCATCAATCTATTTGTCCAGTATCCCCCTGATTTTACGGGTCAGCCTTTCCAGTGAAAACGGCTTTTGGAGAAAATCAGGTCCATCTGTCAAAACACCGTGATGCACAATGGCGTCTTCCGTGTACCCGGACATATAAATCACCTTCATGTGGGGATAAAGTGGTTGCAACCGTTCTACTGTTTCTTGACCGCCCATCTTGGGCATAACCACATCAGTTATCATCAAATCAAACGATCCCTCGTACGCTTTGCTGACGTTTAAGGCATCTTCACCATTTTCAGCCGTCAATACCTTGTATCCATGACGCTGAAGCATCCTTTGCCAAAGCTTACGGAGTGAATCATCATCCTCCACAATCAAAACGGTCTCAGAACCGCTAAGATTTTCCACAGAGATGCGTTTTTTTTCTTCAGGCGCCGTATCTTCCTCTACCTTGGGAAGATAGACTTTGAAGGTAGAACCCTGTCCGGGTTCGCTATGGACCCATATAAACCCATTGTTTTGTTTGACAATACCGTAGACAGTGGACAGACCCAATCCCGTTCCATTGCCCATCTCATTTTTGGTAAAGAATGGGTCGAAGATTTTCCTCTGAGTTTCTTCGTCTATCCCGATGCCGGTATCATTCACCGCCAGCATCACATAGGGTCCCGGTTGCCCTTCAATACCGTGCTTGCGAAAATAGATCCCGTCCAGATCCACGTTTGTCGTCTCAATGGTGAGTTTTCCCCCCTTGGGCATGGCGTTTCCGGCATTGACGGCCAGGTTCATGATGACCTGCTCCATCTGTCCGGGGTCCACCTCTATCTTCCATAATGCAGGCCCTGAAATCGTCAACAGTTCAACATCCTCTCCAATAAGGCGGCCAAGCATCTTCTCGATGTCTGCTAATAGTTCATTAAGGTCCAGAATCTCAGGATGAATAATCTGTTTGCGGCTGAAAGCCAGAAGCTGTCGGGTCAAAGAGGTTGCCCTTTCCCCGGCTATCTTGATCTCTGCTATCGCCTCTTTCAAGGGGCCGGCCTTTTCAACTTCCATTAACGCAAGACCGGCATTGCCGATAATAATGGTCAGTATGTTGTTGAAATCATGGGCAACTCCGCCGGATAATATTCCGATGGCCTCCATCTTCTGGGCTTGCTGGAGCTGGGCTTCAAGTTTTTTTTGTTCGGTCATATCACGAAATATCGCCAGTTTGCCGATGCTTCCATCCGGCAATGTCATCGGAGTGTCTATCAGGTCGTAGGTTTTTCCATACTTAATGGAATGCCATTCCCAACGCACCGTCTTGCCGACCAACACATCCTGATTTTTGCACCATGGGCAAACTTCATTCCGGTCGTGGAAATATTCGTAACACTTCCGCTCTTCGTAGGCCCCGAACCCCTTTACCAGAACCGGGTTCACATATTGAATGTCAAATTGCCGGTTGGTAATGCAAATGCCATCTTTAATCGATTCAAAGGCGTTTTGCAGGTTATCCCTTTCAATTCGGAGCGCTTCTTCCGCCCGCCTGCGCTCGACGATTTCGGCCTGCAATTCGGCTGTTCGTTTCTCGACCATCAATTCAAGATGTTCCCGGTGGTGCTGCAATTCCTTTTCGGTTTGATTGCGTTTAAGTGCCAGTTCCACGGTGGTCGGAAGGGTTTTGATATAATTGCCTTCAGGATCTTTTATGATATAATCGCAGGCGCCTGATTTCATAGCCTCTACAGCAACTTCCTCATTACCGGTACCGGTTGTGACAATAACGGGAAGATCCTTGAACTGATCAACCGGTTCAAAGGATGTTCCGTCTCCAAGCATATAATCTACAATAATGACATCGAAGCTTATTGATTTTATAATCTCTTTGGCCTCGGCAATGGATCCGGCAATGGAGTAATCATAAGGCAGCTTCTTGTTTTTGATGTACCTCTCAAACGCCATCTGGTCGATCTTGCCATTTTCAACAAGCAGGAGCCTGATCTTTTTTCCCCCCATCATCTTCTCCCTCTCCTCAGTCACCTTAATGGATCAGTCCGGAATCGAAAAAATACACATATCTGTAAATCTGCTTCATATTGATTTGGCGCAAAATGGAATCAGGAAATTGGAGACGCGGGTCCTTTCACAGAAGAAGTGTCTCAAATCCCATAAGAATAGTCAATAATTCAAATTCCGGCCTTTGATTTTCTAACTTGACACCCAATATATGCCATCACGCCATACAGCAAGTAGAATTCCGGGGACAATATACTTATTTCTTGACTTGAATGTAAGATTGGTCTTATGGCCTCTACATGGCAAGAATTGCAGGAGTTGTGGCGGAAGGCATGCCGCACCATATTACACAGCGTGGCAACAGACGACAGAAGACCTTTTTTTCCGATGAGGACTATGCCGCCTATATTGATCTGATGGCGCAATGGTGCCGGAAATATGCAGTGGAAATATGGTCCTACACAGGGGTCGCCCGCCTTCGTTTCTGAAGCAAATGGGTGATGGGATCATGAAATTGGTAGTGGATTTCATACCGAGCAATATTGGTGGGGCACATGTTGAGTAAAGCCGGGTCGCCGAAAGAACGCGTGGATGGGTTCCCTTCTTGTGTTCAATGGAAGGTCACATGTTACCCCGGTTTTATCAATTCATTTTTTACCGCCATTCCCAATACTTCAATGGCATACGGCTTTTTTACATAGGCGCCGGCGCCCAATTCTAGGGCTTTTTTGACACGATCAGATTCAGTAAATCCACTTGCGATGACGGCTTTTTGGCCGGGATAAGCCTCAATAATTCTTCTATATGTCCCAAGACCATCGATTCCCCCCTCAAGAATCATATCCAGAATCAATAGATCGACGGAATGATTTGACAGGTATCTAATGGCTTCTTCCCCACTTGAAACAGAGTGCACCGTGTAATTCAGTTTCTCCAACATCGACGTGCAGAGTTCTCTTTGCAGTTCAACATCGTCAACCACCAAAATGGATTCGCCGCTTCCGGAATAATCGTTAGAATTCAATCCGGGTTCTGTGATGGATTCCGCTTCCCTTGTTGAAGGGAAATATAGGGTGAACGTCGTACCTTGGCCTTCTACGCTTTGAACATCAATATAGCCTTTATGGTCTTTAACGGTCCCCCAGACAATGGCCAGTCCAAGTCCGGTGCCACTTCGGCCCATGGCTTTTTTGGTATAGAAGGGTTCAAAGATCCTATTTAGATCTTTTTCCGGTATGCCTTCCCCGTTATCCGAAATTTCAAGGGTAACGTATTCGCCTTCCGCCAGAGCATCATAAGTTCTCGTGAGCTGGTCCATATAGAGATTTGAAGTGGAAATGATGAGTTGTCCCATGCCTTTCACAGATTCCATGGCGTTCGCGATCAAATTCATGATGGCCTTTGAGATATGGACCTCGGAGCCATGGATATTGAACAGGTCCGCTTGAAAGTCTGTTTTAATGTCCGTGTCCGAATGATAAGCGGTAAGTTTCAGGAGCTCGGGAGATTCGAGTATGTCTGATAAAATATGATTTATATTGAGGACCCGGGTATCGATAACGCCTCTTCTGGCCAGCGTCAGCAAGTCCTGAACGACCGCGGCAGCCCTTTCTCCTGACTTCTGAATGGTGAGTATATGTTTCCGCAAAGGACTCTCTTCGGGCAGGTCTAATAAAATAAGCTCAGGATAAGTTACGATCCCGCTTAAAATATTGTTGAGATCATGGGCCACACCTCCGGCTAGAATACCCATCGCCTCCATTTTTTCAGCCCGTTTAAGACTGGCTTCCAGTTTTTGATTTTCTATGCCGGCCTTCTCTCGTTCTATCATTTCTTGTTTGAGCATTTCATTGCTTTTTAAAAGCGCTCTTGTTCGGTCTTCTACCCGTTTTTCCAGCTTTTCCTTATATTGCTGCAACTCCTTTTCGACCCGTTTGCGCTCTTTAAGTTCATACCGAAGGCGTTTGGTCAGATCACTCATTTTTCCAAGTCCAGCAGCAACTATAAAGGTGGAAATATAGGCGATGAGCCCATTAGGAAAAAAATTATCAACAGTTTGCCCTGCCGCCTTCGCTAGAAAAGAGAGTAACAAACAATGGAGGCCCCAATATAGAATCCCCAGCCGGAATCCTAATAACCATCCGGCAATTAGGGGAAGGATACCAAAAACGAGGAAAGCACCTTCTTTGATCACCGCGAAAAGAGGCAAGAACCCCACCCCCAAAAGAATCAGAAAGCACAAAATGATTGAGTAGGGTTTCAAATGAGGTTTTTTTCCTGGTAGGGTTTCTAGATGGATCATTTCTTTCCCTTATACGGGCCTTTTAGGAAAACGAGAGGGACTTTTTCAGGAATATAATTGCGCTTTATTAAACCAGGTGCTGCGCCCGTGCGACCCTAAAGGTTCTAAGGGCCTAAAAAAAGATTCTTAATAAATATAGTGAAAATGGTTTTTGGGGTCAATGGGAATCTTTCGGAAGGATGTTATAATCAGGCGCCTCCCCATAGAGGAATACGCTTCATAATTTTCAGAAAAGGCATCTGGATTTTAGGGACATATATGTCTTTAACAGGACGAAATTTCGCTAACAGACCCCCACCCATTAGAGATAAGCGAACTTCCAAAAAAATAATCTACGCATCCTGTTTGCCCTTTTGCCCGTCTTC
>Ga0233437_1001715_pt1 | contig 38249 bp, 42 predicted proteins | sample SI_122_August201_FD_182714 | JGI IMG/M metagenome (GOLD analysis project Ga0233437, IMG submission 182714) | Seawater microbial communities from Saanich Inlet, British Columbia, Canada - SI_122_August2016_200_MG | ecosystem: Environmental > Aquatic > Marine > Inlet | place: Canada: British... | reverse complement strand
CCTGCCAAGAGCGTATTTTAATCAGAGAACATTGGATAAATAAAAATAAGACAACTTCACGCGTTCCCATCATTAGACAGTACCAGCGTGAACGGTTGAAGCTTAACTTCCAAGTTCGGAATGGGATTGGGTGTGACCAACAACCTATGATCGTCTCAAAATTAATGATTGATTTGGCTTTTTAAAGCTTTTTATTGCTTCCAGGATTTTGTATTTTCTTTTTTCCAAACCTTTCCTTTAACCTTCATAGCTTTCTTAATTGTGTAATTTATAGGATTTTTCATTCCAGGTTCTGGAGGCCTATTAATTCCAAATTCCTTATAGATTGCCTTATCATAATTCGGAGGCAATCTCTTATTTTTTGAGTACCAATCTATTTGGGCCCTAATGTAACCGGCTTTTAAGGGATGGTAATTTTTCTCATTCCATTCTTCAATTTTTTCTTGCATATACTCCTTGGGAAATTCAAGGGAAGAATAAAAAGAAAGTAAAAGCGAGAGGGCTCTCTTCCTACCATCGCTCGGAATCCCCTTTAATATGATCTTTATTATTGGAGGGAACATAGCTTCAGTAATTGTTAACCCTTGAAGATCAATAGATTCCCCGGTGAATTTTTTTGTAGGGGCAACAGGCTCGTTTTCCCTTCCCCACTCAATTGCCTGGACAAGAAGTTCTCTAGCTTCACCAGGTTCAACATCTGGCATAAAGGATTTTACCTCTTTTATCTTAAAAGGATCAGCATCAGATGGTTTGAAATTTTCGATATCTTCCTTTTCAATTACAATTGAGGAAAACGCGGTTTTCTCGTGGAGAGAGTAAGGAGCCCTAAATAAATGACGAGAAGAAACCAAAACAATATCTACTGCATCCTCTGTTGATTTGATGGTGTCTTCAACATCGAAACCTTTAGACTGGTTTTTTCTAACCTCTCCTCCATAAGAACTTGTTATCTCTAGCTTGGCAGTATTAATCTTACAATTATCACAAAATTCTATCTCCCTTTGAGAACTTCTATCCATTTTTCCGTTACAAGAGGGGCATTGCATCTCTTTTCTGTTAGACTTCATACTTTCAACTTCTGTTTTACATAGGGGATCTCTACACTTATACTTCCCAACCTTCTTTTTTGTTGTAGGAGTTTTGCAATTTGGGCACACACTATGGGATTTCAATTCTCCTTTCTCTTCTAATTTCTCCCTGCCAGTTAAACCCAGAATCTCCTGATTCATTGGCCCACGAATTCTACTAAATATATAGCCGGCAATCAACCTTGGCCATTCAGGAAACATATCTTTTGTTTTGGTATCCCCAATTGTTTCAGGAAATGCCTTAAACGGAACGATAATATGAAACCCCTTAGAGCCTGAGTTATGGAGGAGAACAGGGTAATAATTACCAAAAAAAGACTCTGTCCCTCTTACAGAGATATCAAATACTCTCTCGTTATCTTTTCTTATAATGTTCTTTACAGTTATTATTCCCGCGTCAGAATCCTCTAATTTTCTATAATTTTCTATAATCTCCCTGGATTCTTTATCCATTTTAATTGAACCTGTTTTTTCAAACCAGAGGATTACCTTTTTTATTCTTTCTATATTTGCACATTTCTTTCTTAGAGTCATTTGTTCCGCTCTATGGTGATTAAAAAGCTTTGGTTTAACCTGTTTGTAAACATGTTTTAGACCATCAATTGGAAATGTCCTTTCCTTGGGATATGGAGAGAATTTATTCCTTTTTCTATAGAATTCTTTGAAAAGCTCAGATTTGGGAATCTTGATAATATATGCCAAACTTCCTTTGAATTTCGTTCCCTGAGGTAATAAGTGCTCTTTATTCTTTTCCCAAGATTGGGTACATGAAATATTATTTAATTTACATAACCATGTAAGTTCGGTTATTAGTTTTTTAGAAACTGATTTTGCAGTTATACTATACTCTCCCTTCTTGTGCCCATCCCCTCGGATGTACCCTCTTAGTAATTCAATAAACTTTTCTCTCGGAGCCTTCCATGCGAATTCTGGAATGTGTTTATCTTTCTTTTTACCGCAATAATCATCAAAGAAAGTTGCCCACTCTTTTGAATGTATAAGGATTTGTGTTGAACCGGAGTTTGGATGCCTGATGGAAATTTTTCTTCCGGTTAATTTTTTGAGTAGGGAAACACAGTCACTAATATATGAAGTTTCATTTTTATTAAAAGTAAACCCTGTCTGATTAATAATATTTGTTACATGGCCCTCTGCAAGGAAATATCCTATAAGCCTCATCAAATTTCTTGTTATCTTAATTTCCCTAGTTATTAAATTTTTATGATATTGGTTTTTATTTAATTCAAATTTATTTTTGATGATCTGTTTTTCTTCTACAAAAGGATTTTCCTTGGAGTTAAATGTAATTAAGAAATCCCCCTTTTTAATTTCTTCGACTTTTTTCTCAATTATCTTCCCCATGTCCCAAACAAAAATAGAGTGATGTTTTGTTGCTTTCACCGGGAGTTTGCCTTGGGTGTGGTAAATTTCATAAATTCTATCTTTGTGTTCTAAAAAATCATAAATTTTTGAGAATGTAAGCTTTTTTTCTTTATTCAGAGATAAAACTCTTAATTTCTCTTTTTTCTTAAGGAGTTCTATTACTTCTTCTATTGGTTTAAGTTGAATAGCTTCTTTTCTCTTTATTAAGATTGGTGTATCTCCAGAAACCGAGAACTTAATTCCGTAATTTTTTATCCCGTGTTTTTCTAGCTGTTCTATCAAGAGTCTCGCGGCAATCTTACCATAATCTAAGAAGGGAGAATCAATATCAATCAAAAAATCCCAACCCGTTCTAATCTCACAATACTGTTTTGGAGTCATTTCAGTTTTAATTTTCAGTGGATCTTCCCAAATCTCTTCTGAACAATGAAAAGAGGTTGCTCCCTGCTTAACAGAGTTTAAAATATCTGTTGGATAATCAAAACAATCTGGCCGTTTTGCAAAGAATTCATTATTAAAATTTCCAACAGTCTCCCTATTTTTACAAAAATCAAACATCGCTTGTTGGACATTCTTCCTAGAATAGTGAGAAATAGCAACAACCTGCACTTTCTTTAAGGGTTTTTTAGTGAATTTCTCGGCCATTGAATTCTGAGGTGGGAGGAGTTTTTATAGCTATTTATGGGAGAAAATAAAGCCCCAAAAGACTTAAATAAAATATTATTAACTGAATATTATGTTTAAAAAAAGAGGACAACAAGAAATTGTTGGATTTATTTTAATTGTTGTACTGGTCGTTTTAGGTTTGATGTTTTTTATGATTCACAATCTTACAAAAGAAACAGGAGTTATCAATAATGATCTTGTTCTAGGAAATTTACTTTCCTCTGTTATGCACTATACAACCGATTGTAGCATAGATAATAATAAACAAGAAGTTGCAGGAATGTTTAGGGCTTGTTTCCTTGGAGATAGTTGCGATAATCAAGAAAAGGGGTCTTGCGAATATTTAAACGGAGAATTGACTTCAATTCTCGAAAGTATTTTCTCAACAGAGAGCAAAACTGAAGGATTAATATTAGACTTTTATTCCTCCAATGATTACGGCGTTGTCGGAGTTCAAGGTTTTGAAACTATTGCAGTTGGGAACTGCAATGGAACATCTTTCAGAGCTTTCGAAGAAGAAATAGCAGGATTGGACGATGTTTATGTTATACTAAAGGCCTGTTAAAATTTATTTCTAAACACTAATTTCTAAAATCATTTTGTTAACGGTTAGAAAGGGCCTATGGGATGTTTTCTTCCCAACCCTCTTTGCTTCAAAATCAACAAATCCAAATCTTTCCAATATTTTGAGATCTCTTCTAACGCTCTTCTGATCTCTTTTCAAAATAGTAGCTAAATGATAAATTGAACTTGGATTTTGGGACTTAATTGTGGCCAAAATCCTGGCTTTTTCCTTTGTGAGAATATTCCTTAATAATTCAAGGTCTGCATAGGGGGTTTCTCCCTTTTCATTTAGGAGCTTAGAAACAAAACTTCTCTCTGTTGCATCTAATTGAAAATAAAGTGTCTTTGTCCTCGGTGCCATACAGATTATTATGGTCTCTTCTTTATAAATTTATCGGTAGGGGGCATTTTTTGCCAGAGGTTATAAGTTTCAGTTTACTTAAGTGTTACTTTTTGGCCCGATACCACAAGCTTTATAAAGGGTGGCTAGGTTTTGGGGTTAGACAAGGGTCTTTACCGAGGATATAGAGGAAAAGCTTTATAAAGTAAAGATTTTTGTTATGTATATCGTTAGTAGTTTACTACTAGCGTTGAACTAGGTGTTTTAACTTCGGTTAAAACAAGTGATGACCTTATAGCACTCCCTAGTTATAAGATCCGACCGGGCTATTAGAAAATGCTAACCTGAATTTTTCAGGGCCTTGAATAAGGCGGTTAATCTGATAGTACTGAAAGGAGGTTTAATAAAAATATAATGAAAACAATGTTTAGAAAAGCTGTTAGTGTTTTGACTAGTGCTGCTTTAATCGGTTCAACTGTAACTATGGCTGCTGCTGTAGCTTACCCAGCTCCTTTCAATGCCGGAAATTCCGCTGTTGTATATGGTGCTGATTCTGCAACTGCAGATATGACCGCTGCTGCTACAATTCAAAATAACATTAATGCGGCTTTAGTAAGCGATGGTTCAGCTGATACTACTGTTGAAGGTGGTGATTCTTATCAATTAGAAAGAACATCCACTAAACTTCACTTAGGAGATAATATTGCTACGGCTGTAAGGTCTACATTAACAGACGATCATTTACCAACTCTTTTGGCAGATGGAAAATTCATTGATGATGATAATGATGAATTTGACTATACTCAAAAGATTGTTCTTGGTCCTACACTAAATTCTAGTATGTGGGAAGATAATGATTATGCTGATGATACACCTACAGTAGGTTATAGGATCCCTGGAGGACAGACGGTGTTAAATTACACATTGACCTTTAGTGATCAACCTTTATTTGCAGATTTACCTACTACTTCATTACCTATAATGGGTAAAGAGTATTATGTACTTTCTAATAGTAGTGGTAATAGTGTTCTTACTTTGTTAGACTCAGCTACGGATGCTGTTTTAACAGAGGGTGATACTACAACTCTTAGTGTTGGTAAAAACTCTTACGATGTTTCTATATCTTATATCAGCTCTGCTGCTGTAAAATTAACTGTTAATGGAGAGACTACAAATTCCTTAGCGGCTTTAGAAACTTACAAGCTAAGCGACGGTTCTTATGTTGGTATCAAAGAGCTTTTATATAATGCTAAAGATACTGGTATAAGTAGTGTTGAATTTAGTATTGGTAAGGGTAAGTTAAAACTTACAAGTGGTTCTGAGGTACAGGTTAACGATGTTGCTGTCCCAGGTCTTGAAGCTACAATAACAAATGCTAGTGGTGTGCCAAGTGCTACATCTGCATTAGCAAGTATTAGGCTTGATTGGAAAGCAGATACTGATTTGTTCTTGACTGAAGATACTGAGATAATTATGCCACAATTTGAAACTGTAAAGATGGCTTATACTGGAGCAACTTATCCTGTAGAGGAAGTTATTGAGATCAAGCAAGGTGGAGACACTTATGCTGTTCTTGAAGACTTTCCATTGAAGGATGGTACTGCAGATATTGCATTCCTTTACGGAGATAGTAATGGTTTCAATGGAACTGGTAAGGATGCTAACAACAAGTTAATTACATCTAATTTAACAACTGTTACATATGATGCAGATACTGATGAATACTTTATTGTATCCTACGCGGCTACAACTGAAGGTGAATCTTATTTGATGAGAGCAAACAACTTTGTATTGGACGGTTCAGATAATGAAACAAATATCCAATATTACAAGGATGGTGTTTGGACAGATAAGAAAGCTGGAGGTAAAGAAGGAGATACTTTCTCTATCGGTAATGCTGAATTAGGTATTGGTGCTGTTGATCGAGCAGGTAAGAATGTGGTAATAACTGCAAATAGTTCATCTACAAACTTCTATCACTTATATAGTGCTGAAGGTTTGAGGACTTACTTACCTTTTGAGATAACTACTGCAACAAACGTAAGTACTGAGGTTGGTGCACTTAACTTGAATCTTAGTGCTGTTGGTCCTGTTTCTACAGGTCATAATGGTACTATGTTCTATCTTAACTTCTCAGAAGAAGATAAAGATGGAAATATAGGTTCTGGTGCTGCATTCACAGTTAATGTTGGATGGGATTCATCCACAACTGCCGAAGTAGAAGTTAGTGATTTAGTAGGTAACAACGATTCAGAGATTGAAATTCAAGATACTGATGTATGGAGAACATTTATGTACTCTGCATTAGCTACTGAATTCTTGTATAACAAGCCATCTTCTGGCCAAGATAGTATAAAAATCATCTATCACGGTGATGAAGTAGAATTAGGTACATATGTTGTATCTTCTGATGCTGTAATTGGCTCTGGTGAATCAGGTGTTGCTATCTTAGATGATAGTGCTGCTGTTACTGGAAAGAACGTAGTTGTTGTTGGTGGTTCTGCTATCAACGCAATCGCTGCTGAATTAGTTGGTGCTGTTCGAGGACCCGCATTTACTGAAGCTACTGGCGTTGCTGCAGGAGAATTCTTAATTGAAACTTTTGCTTACAACGGAAATGTCGCTTTACTAGTTGCTGGTTACGATCCTGCTGATACTACAAAGGCTGCTACTTACTTAACAAATACTGATGATGAAATCATGGTAGAGGAAGGTAAGAAGTATACTGGAAGTTCAGCTACTGAAGCTACTTTAGTAACAACTGCATAAATACCAAAAATGGGAATTTAAATTCCCTTTTTTTTCTTTTTTCTTTTTTCTTTTTTCTAGTTCTTTTGAAATTTATTAATCAAAAGAAAGGTTTATAACATAAATCAATTTTAAAATTCCATGGAACAAAATTTAAAGATATTAGTGGCCTCTCCAACTTATGGGGGAATGAAATACTGCCTAGATGATTTTTTAGAACACCTTCTAAACATCAAAGGATTCAAAACTGACATTTTGCTTATGGACAATTCTATGGAGGATAATTTTTTTGAGGAGATTAAAAAGATTAAAGAAATCAAGGCAATAAGAGATAAAACAACAGAAGAAGATCCTATGTTAAGGTTAATCAACAGTAGGAACAGAATTCTTAATTATGCTTCCAAGGAAGATTACGATTATCTCTTAATGATGGATGGAGACGTAATGGTTCCACAAGATATTTTAGAAAAATTAATTTCTGCAAATTTGGATGTAATAAGCGGTTTATACTTCAACATTTTCAATTCAAATGGAAAACAAAAACTACTTCCGGTTTGTTGGAGGGAAATTGAAGAGGATGTTTTTCAAGAAATGAAATCAAAAAGACTTCTTCCAGAATTTATAAAATCTAAAAAGGATTTAAGAAGAAATCTTACTCCTGAAGAAGTAGAAAAAGGTGAAATTCTTGAAGTTTTAATTCCTTCTGCAGGTTGTCTTCTTTTATCTAGGAAGGCTTTTACTTCGGGTGCGAAGTATGGCTTAATTAAGGAGACAAACAAGTTACAGACCACTGACGATATTTATTTCCTCAATGAATTGAAAAAAAAAGGTTTTAGTCTTTATTGTAATCCCTCGGGGTATTGTAAACATCTTGCCTTAAAGAAATATGTTCAAAATGAAGGGTCCCATCCCCTCTTCAAATAATCTTCCCAAAATCTTTAAAAACGTCCTTACTCTTTTCTTCTTATGAGAAAAATAAAGATTAAGACAAAAGAAGATAATCTCCGTAGAAACGTAGCAATTATCTTTCTAATCTTACTAACTTTCTCAACAGTAGGATACTCAATCGTAAATTCCTTCTCAAATTCATCTAAAACTTCTAATGAAGGATTCACTAGGGAAGGAAATTACTGGACACTTGAATTCTCAAATAATAAGTACTATTTCACAAACCTCCCAAACCAACTTGAAAACATAACAATTGAAGGAAACTTTAGTCTAAATAATTACTACTCAAAGCCCTTATATTTCACTGAAGAAAATCAAGGAGCTATTGAAATATTAAACAATCTTCAAGGTTATATTCAAAGATACCAAAGAGCATGTATTGAAAACTGTGAAGGAGATTTTCCAATAAAAAACTGTTCAAACAATGTAATAATCTTTCAAGAAGGAGAAAACTCAGTTAAAAAGGTAAACAACTGCGTTTATCTCTCAGGAGATCCAGTCAAAACAGCAGATAAATTCCTATACGAAGTTTTAAAAATAAAATAATACTTAATTTAAAATGGTAAAAAAGAAGGTAAAAAAGAAGATTTCAAAGAAAGTTTCAGACAGAGAAACAAAACAACTAATTGGTTTTTTAGTAATCACAGGATTAGTTTTCATTCTTTTCTTCGGAACTTATTTCGGAGTTAGAGCACAAAAACATTTCGATTATGAAGGAGCAGAATGGTGGATTGAAGGAGAAAGAGAGGGATGGGGAGATCTAACCCTATACCATGGAAGATACCAAGTTAAAACCTCTACAGGAAAGGTAATAACAAACATGAATCTCTGGTTAAGAAACGACCCGAGAGAAAACAATATATCCTCCGAAGTAGATTTCTTAGAAGACAAAATCGCAAGTAATGTAATAATAACATTTACAGATGAATTAATGGAATGTAAGGGAAGAGCACTAATAGTTCCACAGCTTTCACAAGCTTTTGGAATAGGACTTCCATGGACAACAACCTCGGGGGCAGTTGCAAACCAGACAACAGCAGAAAACCTAAACTTAACTTACGCAACTTGTGAAGATGTAGGTGAAGAAACTTCAGTAATCTTAATTCAAAAAGGCGAAGAATCCAAAGTTTATTCAGAAGAGGGATGCTACACTATCCAATATCAAGATTGTGATGAAGCAATAAAGGTTAGTGAAAAACTAATCTTAGAATTAATTAAACAGCTAAATCCCTAAAATGGATTGGACAATTTGGAGCGGCCTACTTCTAACCCTTCTTCCAGGTGCAGAATCAAGAATGGGTTTACCTGCAATAATTTATTCTGTTCTAAAAGAAGGAGGCTCAATTTGGCCCTGGTTCTTCTTAGTCGTTATTCTAAACTCTCTTCTGGTCCTAGTAATCTTCTTTTTCCTAGAATTCATCCATCATAGATTGGAGGGATGGAAATTATATCATAAAACAGCAGGAAGATTCATAGAAAAACACAAGAAAACCGCAGAGAAGGTTCAAGAGAAAATGCATAATTTAGGTTATATTGCCTTAGCCTTATTTGTAGCAATTCCTTTCACTGGAACCGGAGCTTACACGGCAACAACAGTAGCCTGGATTTTGGGTCTTTCGAAAAGAAAAAGTTTCATCGCAATTTCAATAGGAGTTTTCTTCGCAAGCTTAATTACGCTTTACATTACCCTTTTTGCTCTTGGATTGATAAACTAATCTAAAAAAATATAAAAAATCCTTCTGGAAAGGAATCTCCTTCAACTTAAAAATAAAAACAATAAAAAAGAATATACCCAAGACAAAAACTGTTGAAACAAAATTCCAAAATATCCAATGAGCAAAAACAAAATAGCTCTTCTCAAAAATAAAGATAAGAAAAAGAATCCTAAGAACATTTACAACATAGAGTAAAAAAAACGAAAGTAAAATAATAAAAATCCTCTTAAAAAATCTAATATCTTGAAAAGACATAAATAAAATAAACAAGAGATAATATGCTGAACCAATCACACAAGCATTCACAATTTCAAAAACATTAGAATTAAATATAATTGTCCTACCAAAAACAAGAACATTAGAAAACAAACCCAAAACAAACCCAGTTCCAAAAACTGTCAAAGGACCAAAAAGATAATAAAAAAGTTTCAAATTAAAAAGACCCAATAAACAAACTATTAAATAACGAAGAATTATACTCAAAATTTTACTATTCTTCACCACATTGCCGAAGGAGAAGAGTCTCCAACACCAAGTTTTTTCTCAATTACTTCAAGCCGTTGTTCAACTTTAGAAATTGTTTTGCTAAGTGCAGTTATTCTTTCAACAAGATTTGTATTTTCAACAGGAGGGGAATCAAAAAAATTCATTGTGCTTGGAGGAACAGAACTATCTGATGAAGAACCACCAACATTAACAAAACCGGAGCTATCCGTCTTAATGGCCTCATTACCGCGTGTAGGAGTTATCTTTCCTTGCTTAACCATCTCTCCAATATCAATCATCTTATCCTTTTTTCTAAAAATCATAATTTTATCAGGTTAAAACTTTATTTAAGTTTTTGGGAAGCAGTTTCAATAGGAGAAATCATTTCCACAAATATTTATAAAGGGGAGTTTCTTATTTATTAAATGAGAAAAGAAGGTGTTATTATCTTATTATTTTTGGTATTAAGTTTACAGTTCATCCTAGCAGATGTTAACCAGACAGATGTTGACAAGGCTTATTCTTGTTTGGAAGAAAAAATAGGCGATTGTTCAACCCTTCCAACTACGGAAATTTCATTATCTATCTTAGCAACTCCAGAAGATTCATTCGATAGCTGTGTAACTAGTCTAAAGAACAGACAATCTTCAGGATATTGGGGAAATATAAAAGATTCTGCACTTGCAATTTTAGCATTAGATCATGCAGGACAAGACACCACAACAGAAGAAGAATGGTTAAATTCTTCAGCAAAAGATTCAAACGAATTAGTATGGTATCTACAAATAGATAGTGATGAAGACACAGTTTGTTCAATTATTTATGATAATAACACATATTCAGATATAAAGATTAACGAGGACAAAACCTTAAGTTCAGATGCAGGAAGTTGCCTAACAAGGGCAAATAACAATTATTTTCTTTCAGTTAATTCTGGATGTTTTGAGAAAACATTTGAAATAAAATGTGAAGATGATTTCATAGTTGCTCTCGCCTATAAAACTTCTACCCAATCTCCAACATTAAATCTTTTAGATGACACAAAGAGTGCATTGGCCTATGAAAATGTGGAAGTAGAAATAAACTCAAAATGTTTCGGAGAAGGAAGTGAATGTGATTTTGAAACAAGTGCCTGGGCAGTTTATACATTGCTAAGCCTGGGACATGATGTTAAAGAATACTTACCTTATCTAATTGCAACAGCAGATAGTAATGAGATTTATCGTTCTAACGCCTTCCTTTATTTAATTACAAAATATGAACCTTATGCAACAAGTCTATTATATGAAAGAGGAGAATCTCCTTATTGGGAAATTGACCAAAGCCCATACAACACATTCTATGATTCTGCACTTGCAGTTTTAGCCTTAGGAAAAACAAATAATAATATTGATGACACTTTAAGATGGTTTTATTTTAGTCAAAATAATGATGGCTGTTGGGAAGACTCCGTAAGGGATACAGCAATAATTCTATGGGCTACCGAACAAAAACAAGGAAAGGTTAGCAGTGGAAGTACAGCATACTGTGAAGATGTTGAAAATCAAGATTACTTCTGTGTAAACTCAGAAACTTGTGAAGCAGAAATTCTAGGAAATTTTTATTGTAGTGGTTCAAATATTTGTTGTAGTGAGGAACCAGAATTAAAGACCTGTGAAGAAGTGAACGGAACTTCTTGCGAATCTGGAGAAACTTGCGTAGGTAACAGTGTTCCCTCAAGTGATGCAATTTCTTGTTGTCTTGGAGAGTGTAGGGAAGAAGTAGAAACTTTAGAAAGTGCTTGTGAACTTGCAGATTACTCTTGTAGAAGTACTTGTGGATCAACACAAGAAGAAGTTTCCAGTCTTGATTGTGATGATTCTGGAGATGTCTGTTGTAGATATACTTCAGACCAACCAACAAAGGGAGGATCTAAATGGTGGATTTGGTTAATTTTAGTTGTTGCAATTATCGGAATAGGAACCCTAGTTTGGCTTAATAGAAACAAGATTTTCAAGAAAGATAAACCCAAGGCAGAAGGCGGAATGCCTCCAAGAGGTCCCGGAATCCCTCCATTAAGGCCTACAGGGCAAATACCTTCAAGACCTTCGACAATATACCAAAAACCGGGATTTCCACCAATTAAGAGACCTTGAAAAGACATAACTTTATAAACCTAAATCTATTTTTCAAAATATCAAATACTAACGTATTTTTATAAAAAATGGAAGATATCAAACATCAACAAATGGGATATGATAGGGCAGCAACAATGTTTGCTCCAGATGGACACATTCTTCAAGTAGAGTATGCTGAAAAAACAATAAGATTGGGAAGTGCTTCAATCGGAATTGTTTGTAATGGTGCCGTGATAATTGTTTCAGATAGAAGACAAGAAGATATTCTTGTAGTTGAAGATTCTGCAAATAAAATTAGTGAAGTTGATGAACATATTATTGCAGTTAGTGCAGGAATTAGCTCAGATGCAAGAGTTTTAGTAGACAAGGCAAGGGTAATCGCTCAACAGCACAGGGTAACTTATGATAGTCCAATAAGCACAGAAGCCCTTGTTAAGGACATTGCAGATGTCAAACAACAATTTACACACTATGGTGGCGCAAGACCTTTCGGAGTTTCAATGATGTTTGCAGGAATTAATGGTTCGGAATCACTTTATACTACGGATGTAACTGGAAATTATCTTAAATTCAAGGCTAATGCAATTGGAGAGAAAGATAATGAAATTAAGGAATTATTAAGGGCAAAATTCAAAGAAGATTTAACTGTTGATGAAGCAATAAAATTAGCCTTAGAAATCTTCAAAGAAGTTCAGGGAGATAAATTTAATGCCTCTAAGTTTGATATTGCAATTTTAGAAAAAGAAAAAGGATTAGTTAGAAAAAACGGTAAAGAATTCTAAGAATTTTCTGCTCCCAAAACATTAATAAACCTGAATGATTTAATTATAATATGGCACAAACTACAGCACGATTAACAAAGCAGGGAAAACATTTTGAAATTCTAGTAGATTTAGAAGAAGCATTAAAAGTTAAAAAGGGAGAAGGAAACATAAATAGTGCAGTTTTAACCGACGCTATATTTTATAATTTAAAAAGTGGGGAACATGCTTCAACAGAAGATTTAAGCAAAAATTTTGGAACAACAGATGCAACAGAAGTTGCAGAAAGGATAATCAAAACGGGGGAAGTTGTAAAAACAACAGAATCAATAAACAAAGAACAGGAACAGAAGTATAAAAGGGTGGTAGACCTTTTAGTAACAAGTGCTGTTTCACCTGAAGGAAGGCCATATACTCCTGATAGAATTATGAAGGCTCTTCATGAAGCCCATATCCAAGTTAAGAATAAACCAGTAGAAGAACAGATTGGAGAAATTATGGATCATCTAAGGAAAGTCTTGCCATTAAGTATCGAAGTTAAAAGAGCAAAATTAAGAATTCCAGTTCTTTACGCAGCAAAAGCATATGGTGTTGCTAAAGAATACATAAAGGAAGAGAACTGGCAGAACAATGGAGATCTTGAAGCAGTAATAGAAGTGCCCTCTGCATTAATTACGGATTTTTACGAGAGATTAAATAATATGACTCACGGATCTATAGTTAGCGAAGAAATTAAAAATTAAAAATTATTTTTTCAAACTTTTTCTTTGTGTAACACCTACATCAACTTTCTTTGGCTTTGCACTTGTTGTTTGTTTCATTGCCTTTGCAGATTTTTCCTGTGCTAGTTCATTTCTTTCAGTTCCAGCTTTTTCTTTCTCCTTTTCGGCCCCCTTATCCTGACTATCGGCTCTTCCTTCTTTAATCTCCTCTTCAGCAGCTTCGGCCTTCTTTACTTCCTTAACGGCCTTCTTATCAACTTTCTTAAGTTTCTTCTCATCCTGAGCCATTTTAAACTTAACAATTTCAGGAACATCAGCTAACTTTACATAAACAATACCTTCTTTCTTCTCCGCAATTACCTTAATACGTGGTAAAGGTTTTCTAATTCCTCTGTGCCAGATTTCATTATTCAAATATTTGTCAATCTTAACTTTGTTAACATCTCGATCCTCAACCTTCATATGTTTAGCCAAAAATTCCTTCAAATATTTAACAGCCTTCTTGGCCTTTCTATATTCTGGAGCCTTCAAAAAAGCCCTTCTTAATGGAACAACATATTCACGAACAAGCTCAGGTTTTACATCCTTCGATTCTGTTTTCTTAACTGGTTTCTTCTTCTCTACCTTCTCAACAGGTTTAGGCCCCTTTTCAACTGGAGCCTTTTCTTCTTTTTCAACCGGTTTTTTCTGTTCATCAACCATTTAACCAAGATAACTTTTCTTATCCCCCCTTGGTTTAATCTTCAATTTTCTAGCTCTCCAATTTCTCTTAACGTGTGTATGTGCAGAAGGATGTACTTTCTTACCCTTTCCATATTTCTTAAGAACTGTCCAAAAAGGAGCCCACTTTGTTTGCCTTCCAACTTTTGCTAAATGTCTCTTTTTACTAGAGGCAACTTTTTGTTTCCTACTTGCCATCTTTATTTTCCTCCACTACAATTTCTTCTTCAATAGTTTCATTTTCTTCAACATTTTCCTGGACTTCATTAACATCTTGCGCTGGAACCATCTTGACAACTGTCTTTTCCAAATCTAAAGATTCTTTTTCTCCAACTTCAATTGAATCCAAGAGATTTCTTCCAGCTTCAGTTAATCTTCGACCAAATTGTAACTTACTTAACTTTTCAACTAATCCTGCAGCTTCTGCTTGTTGTAAAATTGTTCTAATAATCTTTCCAGAAGCTTTCTTAAATTTATCAGGCCTTCCACCTCTATCTTTTTTTGAACCATATCTTATTCTTAATTTACCAACACCAATAACACCCTTAATATAAAGTTGTCTCAAAATACTTGCTGATCTAATATGCCAAAAATCTTCCTGTGCAGGAGGTCTAGCTTTGGAAATACCACTCTTTACAAAACCTGCCCACTCTGGAGCCTTAAATTCGGGGAGCTTTTTTAAAGCCTCCGCTAATTCTGTAATATATTTTCCAGTATCTTGTGTGTATATGTTTTTTCCCATTATTCTTAATTGGCCTTCCTTTCGGAAGTAAATCGCCCTAAGGCTTTAACCTATTCTATTTGCACATTTTTCCTTTTTAAACTTTACGGACAAGAAACTATGCTCTGAATCACAATAAACTTTATAAAGGAATAAAAATACTTCCTAAGATGAATCAAGGACAAAACAGAGTAGAAAATTCTCCTGAAGAAACTCCCGAGGAATTGGATAAGATGTTTATTAGGGAAATTACTTCAGGCAAGATAATGCCTCGTTCAGGGATTCATGTTCCAAAATATGATCCTTCTAATCCTGCATATTGTCAAGCGGATAGAAGTGAAGACAGATATTGTGAACAACACGGAATTTAAAAAATTCAACCGTAATCTTTTAAACCAACCTTCCTTCAACATTTAATGAGAGAATTTATTTATTATTCCAAAAACGCAGTTACTGCAGGGAATTACATAAAAGACAATTTAATGAAGGCGGGAAGAATGGATATAGTTTGTAATGTTATTATTGCCATATTCTTTATATCAAACGAAATGAGGGATGATGTAAAACTACACTTGATTCTTGATGGCCCTCCAAATGCTCCAAGACATTTAGTTCTAGAAAGCAACCAAGAGATGCCAATTTCAAAAAAGAATGTTGCAGGACTAATAAAAAAACTACTATACAAATCCCCAAACAAAGAAGGACTAAAAGAAATAATGCCTGGATGCTCTGCAGAAAAGAAAAGCTTTGAACACTTAGTAAAAGAATTAGATAAAGAAGGTAAAAACGTCTTCCTGCTCGACGGAAAAGGAGAGGACATAAGAAATCTCCAACTAAAGAAAAATGAAGTTTTCATAATTGGAGACCACGAGGGTTTCCCTAAAGATAAAAAGAAATTTTTAAAGAGAATTGATAAAATCTCAGTTTCACCAAGGACACTATTCGCAAGCCAAGTTATAACAATAATCAATAATGAAATTGATAGGCAAATATAAAAACTCCGCAATCATTATATATTTATGAAACAAAAAATAATTATTACCTTGGAGAAAAGAAAAGAAAAATTAAGAAAAATGGATGTAAAAGAAATAGGTCTTTTCGGAAGCTATTTAAAAAACAAACAAAAGAGGGGGAGTGATATTGATTTCTTAGTTACCTTCGATAAAATATCCTCTAAAAATTACTTTGGATTAATATTTTATTTAGAAAATTTATTCAAAAGAAAAGTTGACTTAGTAATCAAGCAAGATTTAAAACCAGAATTAAATTATGTTAAGAAGGAAGCAATATATGTCAGAATCTGATCTTTATTTAAATGATATTAAAAGAATGATAAAATCTATAGAAGAAACTACCAAAGGCAAAAGCTTTAATGACTTCTTAAAAGACCCAAATCTTTCAGACGCCTCAACATTGAGATTGCAAATAATTGGAGAATCAATAAAAAAACTGTCTAAAAAGTCTAAAAAAAAGCATTTAGAAATTTGGAGAAACTTTGAAAAAACAAGAGATGTAATAAGTCATGATTATTTCACCTTAAATCCCCAAATTATATGGGACAAAGTAACGATTGAGCTTCCTGAATTAAAAAAGTTCATTAATAAAACAAAATGGTAAAAAAAGCAGCAAAATTCATAATACAAGGAACTGTTCAAGGAGTATTCTTCAGACAATTTATCAAGGAGAAAGCAGACCTTCTGGAGCTAACAGGTTTTGCAAGAAATCTTACAGACGGAAATGTTGAGGTAATAATCGAAGGTGATAATGAAAAAATTCAAACATTTGGGAATATGTTGAAAAAAGGACCCGAACATTCAAGCATAAGAAATTTACAATTTGAAGAAAAAAAATGGACGGGAGAATTTAAGGACTTCAAAGTATTAAGGTTCTAGACAAATAAAATATTGTCAAAACCCTTAAAAATACATCTTTCTAAGAATAAATATGGAACAACCAAAAGGACGTGAGGCTCAAATTATCAACGAACGAAAGAAAAAGATAAAAGAGCTAAAAGGGGACAATATTAATCCTTATCCTGCAAAATTTGTTTTACATAAAGATAGAACTCTATCCGAAGATATAAAAAAAGAATTTTCAAATCTAAAAAATGAGGAGAGATCTAAGAAGGAAAAAGTTCTAGCTGGAAGAATAATGACAAAGAGGAGCTTTGGAAAACTAAACTTTATTTCACTTCAAGATTCAGCTGGCACAATTCAAGTAGTAATTCAAAAAGAAGAAACTCCAGAAGACGCAATTAAACTTTTCAAGAAAATGGACTCTGGAGATATAATTGGTGTTAAGGGAAAGGTAATGAAAACAAAAACAGGAGAGGTTTCATTATTAGCACAAGAACTTTTTATCCTAACAAAAGCTATTCTACCACTTCCAGACAAACATGCAGGATTACAAGATAAGGAAGAACGATATAGAAAAAGAAATCTAGACCTAATTATGAACCCTGAAGTAAAGGAAGTTTTCAATAAAAGGTCTAAAGCAATCTCTGCAATAAGAAATTTCTTAACAAAAAAAGGATATTTGGAAGTTGAAACTCCTGTTCTTCAACCAATCTACGGTGGAACATCTGCAAAACCCTTTGAGTCAAACCTTAACGCACTAGATATGAAGGTATATATGAGAATCTCTAATGAAATGTATCTAAAAAGACTTATTGGAGGAGGCTATGAAAAAATATTTGAATTTTCAAGAGACTTTAGGAATGAGGGAATTGATGCAACTCACAATCCCGAGTTTACCTTAATGGAAACAATGTGTGCTTATGTAAGTTACGAAGAGAATATGGATCTTGTAGAAGAAATGTTAGAATTCACAGCAAAAGAAGTAACTGGCTCAACAAAAGTTAAGTATGGGGATGAGGTTTTGAATTTCAAAAGACCTTGGAAAAGAATAAGGCTTGTAGATTCTCTCAAAGAGTATGCAAAATTGGACGTTGAAAAAATGTCAGATGCAGAATTAAAGAAAGAATTAAAGAAAAACAAAATAGAGATTCCAATTTTTAAGAGGGGAATTGCCATTGAAGAATTATTCGGAGAACTGGTAGAACCAAAATTAATTCAACCAACAATAGTTTATGATTATCCTTTTGAAACTTGCGGCTTAGCAAAACCAAAAGAAGATAATCCAAAATATACTGAAAGATTTGAACCTTATGTAAATGGATGGGAATTAGGAAATGTTTATTCTGAGCTAAATGATCCGCAAGTACTAGAAGAATACTGGAAGGGCCAAGAAAAGGATTTAAGCTTAGATGAAGAGTCTCAAAGATTGGACGAAGACTTTCTTAATATGTTGAAGGTGGGAATGCCCCCAACATCAGGAGTTGGAATTGGAATAGATAGGCTGATAATGATTTTAACAAACCAACCTTCAATCAGAGATGTTTTGTTCTTCCCTTTTATGAAGCCTGAAGGTAACTAATTAGTTTTTAATTTTACAACATTCGTTACAAGACCATATTCTTCAGTTTCAGAAGAAATCTCAAGAGTTATTTCCTTTGTTCCCCTAGATCTAAGTTTTAGGTTTTCAATACTAAATGTTGTCGTAGCACCAACACCAATTGGATCTAATGGAAATTCTTTAACAAGCCTATTATCTCCATAAACAATAAGATCAACTTCTTCAGCATCAATAAGTCCGTGATTACTAATCTCAACATCAAAATTTAAATAAATTCCACTTTTTTCCGCAGAAACATTACCAAAGTATAACTCTGCTAAGGGATCTAGAGAGTAAAGCCGAACCATATCGTCTACAACTTTATCACCAAGTGTTTGTTCACAAGAAAAATAGGGATAAAGAACTGAAGATTTATTGTTTATGTGGTCATAACCAAAGACATGGAGCAATTCATGAATTTCAATAACTGGCTCACTACACTTAACAGTATATAGGTCTTCATAAAGGATGATTTCTCCTTCAATAATAAGTGGATAAAATTCTAAATTCAGAAATTTACTTGGACCACCCTCTCCAGTTATAAAAGTATTCTGATTTTTCTGTTTTTTATCCATGGAACAGATGACAATTATATCGGTCCCCTTTAGGGGAGATTCTTCAAAGGTAATTATTCCAGTTCTAGACGATAGGGTATCAAATGCCTTCTCCATTTTTAAAGTTTTATCCTCGCTACAGGCATTGTCAATATTATATGTAAGATTATTGTGATTAAATCTCATATTGGGATAAAATTGGGAAACACTATAAGAAACATTTTCATCAACAGTTGGAAGGCCCCCTATAGTTCCTTGAAGCACTAATTCCTTTAGCTCTCCAGGAAAATAGAGATAAACATAATTAATAAGAATTCCGGCCATAATCAAAACCAAAATAAATAATAAAATCTTCTTAATCGACATAATTTTCTTTAGAATTTAGAGTTTAAATAGTTTTAAGATTACTTCTTTTTACTAATTTTCTTTTTGGGGCTAGGCTTCTTCTCTTTTTCTTGAAGTTGCTTAACTGCAGAGGGAAGTAATTTCCCGTCCTTTGCTAGTTTGTTCTTCTCCAGAACCTTTGTTGCAATATTCACTTGTCCCATTAGGTGATCTATCTTAAACTTAGCCATTCTAGCAATCTCATCGTATCTGTGAAGTCTACCTGCCAAATTATTAAGTAGGCCTGTTAACTCCTCACTTCCAATATTATTATTTGTAGGTTCTAGAACCTCAACTGAAGCAGGCATATAATCTAAAATAACTTCGAAGAGATTTTTAGTAGTTTCAACTTCAATTTCAACTTCTGCAAAACAGGTAAACATTCCCCCAGAATTTTCCATTTCCTTGGGATCGTGGAGTCTACTAGACTTAAGGGTTACAATTTTGCCCTCGCCAAGCTGGTCAATATGGTTCTTTAATGACACCTTAAGGTGTTCTGCAGGTTTCCCCGCCATTTCTATTATTAGTGATGCTATTACCATTTATCTAAAAAAAGAATACACAAGAATCACAATCAAAAAAAATGAAAATATGGGAAATGAATATTTCCTTATTTTCTCAGTTTTAGATTCGTAAATCACTTCTGCAGTTCTTTCTAAAATCTCTGGGGATTTTAAGTTTATAACCTTTTTGGGCAATTTTTCAAGATTGAATATTACTCCCGGATCTTTCTGAGAGTTTCTTTTTCTTATAAGATTCTTCCTTTCAAAATTTACTTCTATTGGCCTCTCTTCAAAAAATACAATCTCTTTGGTTTTTTTATTTCTTAACTTAATAACTAATGTAGCTTCACCTTCAAAATCTCTATATATCCTCGACCTTATCTTTCCACCACCAACTCCTATGAAATCCTTCAAAAACCAATCTGACCTAAACCAAGACTCACCGTCCCAGTTCCGATTAAGAGATTCCTTGTATTTCCCCAAAATCTGGAGTTTCACATCATATCTCATTTTGGATCCAGAAATATAAATCTCGCAGCTAAAGTTATCTTCATAATAAACCTTCGAAGGGCAAGAACTTTCAACTTCTAAAGAACAAACAAAACCAATTAACAAAATAAAAAGAAAAAATATTCTTTTTTCCATTATTCAAAATATTTCCGATATCTCTCTGAGAAGTCTTCATATAAAACTTTTATTTTCCTTCCTTCTTTTCCCTTGCTGGCAATCCAGATCTCATTGAAGATACCCTTCTTTAAATAAAATGCACACTTTTCCTTTTCAATTTTAGAAAGCTTATTGTTCTGTTTAACCTCTACACCAATTAATTTATAATATTCACCCATTTTCTGAAAACATATAAAATCTGGAAATCCCGTACCAATCGTCATAACTTTATTGTAAGGATTAAACTTCCTTTTGGCAGAAGTAACTTTCATTAAATCAAAATCAACATTATTGCTCCATTTATCAACAATAAAACCTTTTTCTTCAAGATCTTTTCTAACTCTCAGTTCAAACTGAGATCCACTAGAACGGCTTTTACCGCCCCTCACGATATTCTCTTTCTTCTTAAGAATCAAATTACCTTTTTCATCAATTTCAGGCTTATATTCCTCTATTTTGCTAGGACTTTTTAATTCCATAATTATTATTAGATTACTTATCTTCTCAAGTTTTCTACAAATCTCTTGCGAATAAGGTTTTTCTAAAGTTTGACTCTGCTCTTTGTTCTGCTTTCTTAAGCAACGAGCTAACCTTCTTTTCAAATTCTTTTAAAAATTCTTCACTTACAGCAAACTCACTTTCTTTTTTTACATTACTTTTTACAATCAAAGACATAAAATATATTAGACACCACACTTTTTAATTGTTTTTATCAACTATTTCCTCAATGGAACTTTCTTATACCTTTGGAAAATAAAATATCCTGCCACTCCTAAAATAATCAAAATCAAAATTCCAATCATAGGGCCATAACTATCCCCCGAACTGGCCTTTTTTTGAACGCAAGTTCCAAGACAGCAATAACCGTCGCTAGCCCAGTCATCTTCCCCTTCACAAGTTAGATCGTCTCCACAAAGAACTCCTCCAATTTCTGAACACGTCTCGTCAAGAACTTGAAGTGTAGTAGAAAGGAAAACAGGTATTTCAAAATCAGTTTTAGCAAAACTTACAACTATTTTACCATCAGAATCATTTTGTCTAAAATCAAATGTAACTTCCTGTTCAGCACCAACGCCAAGATTAGAACCATTCCAATCATAAATATATTCCGATTGAATTGCAAGGTCTTCAATTGCAAGGTCACCAGTATTCTTAATAACCAAGGTAAAATAATTATGATTGTAGGAATTCAAACTAATATTTATCCTCTCTGGTTCAACTTCCAAACTTTTAATGAGGAAAAATCCCGAATTCTTCTTTTCTTCGGAATCTTCAGAAGAATCTGGCAAATCTCCAGAGCCTCCAGGATAAATTACGGGAATTTTAAAAGTTTTATAACTTCTTATTTCATATAATGAGAAAGTATAGGCTGGAGTAAATGTAATCTCTTCATACTCTAGGGATTCTAGTTCAAATGAACCTCCAAGAGAATCAATATTTATTGTCGAATTACCAACATTAGTTAATTTAATGGTTGCCTCCCCACTAGTAAAAACAAACCCTGGTTTAACAGAAAGAATTTTTTGCCCTTCAACAATCGAGAAGTTCTTTTCAAAATCTATAGAATTTAAACCGAGAGTATCATTGTAGAGGATTCCCTCAATAGACAAAGAATATTCTCCTAAGCTTTCAGGATAAAAGTAAAAATAGAAATTACCTCCTCCCTTAATCATATCTTTTGTCCAATAAACTTCTTTCCTCCCCCCCTTAATAACTAAGCTTAACTCCTCATTCAAAATATTTCCAGAGGTTATCTCAACAACCCCCAACACGGTTTCCCCAATAGAATGGGAAGAATCCATAACCAGGCTTGGCTCAGAAATTACAAAACTAATTAAAAATAATCCAATAATAAATAATAATTCTTTTTTCATAAAAATAAGGAGCTTATTTAATTTATAAAACTTCCCAAAGACCTTAATTATTCTCGACTCGTGGAGCCAAAACAAAACCAATACCCATTTTTTCTCCAGGAAAATCTAATCTCAAAGGATAATCATCTGAATACTTTAATGAAACCTTATCGCTAATCTTTGAAGCCTTGATGAATTTTAATAAATACTCTAATGAATATTTTGATTTACCAATTCCTTTCAATGTTGTCTCATCTCCTGAAAATTCTGCCCTAAATGAATTAAGTCCTCCCATTGCCTCAACAATGAAAAAGTTTTCTCCAGTTAGAAAAGAACAAGCATCAGAGACAATTGCGGAATCTTCTATTGCCTGGGAAAAGCTAGAGCTCTCCATTTCAACAGAGCAAGAGAATTCCAAATCTGGTTCATCCTTATCTTCATTATCAACATCAATTAAGGACAAAACAAAGTTTCTCTTAACACTATCATAGATTGTAATATTCAACTGATTATCTTCTTGTTCAAAAACTAAACTGGAGGAAGTAGTTGCTCTTTTCAAAATCTTCTTAAGATCTCCAAGATTAACTCCCCATACAGACTCTCCAGCCTCATACTCTGAAAAACTTTCCTTAGGTAAACGGAAAATAACCAAAGCAACATTTGCAGGGTCAACAGCCACAATACTCATACCTTCATTTTTCAATTTAATTCTTACCTCGGTTACTAGTTCAGAAATAATTCCAATTGCATCAGAAAGCAATTTTGGTTTATCTAATTTAAGTATCATACAAATATATCACGAAAACCCTATTTAAAGATTATTACACTGGAAGAACTATATCCATTGAAACTGGAGGATACAAATCCTTATAAATAAAAAATGCGAGATTTTAACAATGACAGATCATTTTGAAAACGAGGTATGGACTGAAAGATATAGGCCAAGAAAATTTGAAGATATGGTTGGACAAGAGGAGATCATAAAGAGGGTAAAATCTCTTGTTGGTTCAAATAACATACCTCATTTATTATTTGCAGGGCCTGCAGGAATTGGGAAATCAACTTTAGCATTGATTGTAGTAAGAGAATTATTTGGTGAAAGCTGGAGAGAAAATTATCTAGAGTTAAATGCAAGTGATGAGAGGGGTATTGATGTTGTTCGACAGAAGGTAAAGGATTTTGCAAGAACAAAAGCAATTGGAGATGTACCCTTCAAAGTGATTTTTCTAGATGAGGCAGACGCATTAACCAAAGAAGCACAGCAAGCGTTAAGGAGAACAATGGAGAATTATACTTCTAATTGTAGGTTTGTTTTATCTTGTAACTATTCTTCTAAAATCTTAGACCCCATCCAATCACGTTGTGTAGTTTTCAGATTTCAATTACTTGAAAAGAAAGATATCAAAAGAAGGATAGACTTAATTTCGGAAAGAGAGGGATTAACCATAAGTTCAGAAGCTTTTGATTCACTTTACGAATCAAGTGAAGGAGATTGTAGAAGAATAATCAACTTATTGCAGGCAACAGCCTCTATCTCCCCGAACTTAACTCCCGACCTTGTGAATACCATTGTATCCAAAGCAAAGCCAGGAGATATAAAAATAGTTTTAGACTATGCATTAAGCGGAGATTTTGTAAATTCTCGAGAAAAACTTCTAGATATCATGCTAAAGGAATCTATCTCTGGACAGGACGTAATCAAAGCGATTCAAAAAGAAATTTGGAACCTAGAAATTGATAATGCTCTAAAAGTAACACTAACTGAAAAAACAGGAGAAGTAGAATTCCGGTTAGTTGAAGGAAGTGACGAGTTTATACAATTAGAAGCACTTCTAGCAGGGTTTGTATTGGCAGGCCAAGGATTTAAACAAAACGGGAGGATTTAAATTGAGAACCTTGGAAGGTAAATTATTTTAATATGATAAATAAAAAGAATATTCCTTGGAGCGAAAAGTATCGAGCAAAAAATTTTTCTGAACTTAAGGGACAAACATTTGCAATTGAAAAAGTAAAAGCCTTTCTAAAGAGCTTTCCAAAGAAGAAAGCCCTAGTTCTTCACGGAGCACCAGGTATTGGGAAAACCTCTTTGGCATATGCTCTCGCGAATGAAGAAGATGCAGAGATTTTAGAGATGAACGCCAGCGATTTTAGGAATAAAGAAAAAATTCATTCAGTTATAGGTCCAGCAACAAAACAGAAGAGCCTATTCAAGGAAAAAAAGGTAATACTCGTTGATGAGGTAGATGGAATAAGTGCTAGAAGGGACAGAGGGGGGCTTGCGGAATTATTGGGATTAATAGAAAAGAGTGCATTTCCAATTATCATCACTGCAAATGATATTTGGGATAAAAAGTTTAGTTTACTTAGAAAAAAAGGAGAATTAGTTGGTTTAAAGGAAGTGGATTACAAAGAGGTTTTAGAATTACTTGTAGAGGTATGCAATTCAGAGGGATGTCAAATCAATAAAGATCTCTTAACTTCCATTGCCATAAAAGCAAGGGGAGATTTTCGTGCAGCACTTAACGATCTTCAAATAATGGGAAACATGGATGCTCCAGAACTTATGAAAGAGGTTGGGGAGAGGAATAAAGAAGAATCAATTTTCTCAGCATTGCAGCACGTCTTTAAAAATTCAAAAATTGACGATAGAATGACTAACATTTTTGACGAGGTAAATATGCCAATCGATGAAATCTTTCTTTGGATTGAAGAAAATATCCCTCTTGAATATGGTGGAGAGGAACTTGCAAAAGCTTATGACGCCCTAAGCAGAGCAGATGTCTTCAGGGGAAGAATTTATCGGCAACAGCATTGGAGGTTCATGGTTTATGAATATTTTCTTCTTGGTGCTGGCGTTGGCGGGGTAAAGAAATATAATCGTGATGGATGGACAAACTACAAAAAACCAACGAGGATACTCAAGATTTGGCTTCAAAATCAGCGTGCTGCTAAAAAGAAAACAATTTGTCAAAAATATGCAAGGGAATCTCACACTTCTGTAAAAAAAGCAATGAAAGATTTTATGTTATTAAAGGTAATTCTTCAAAAACCCGAAATTAGGAGCCAACTTAAGTTGAACGGTGAAGAGATTGCATACTTGGATAAATCAATTTGATTTAAAACTTCTAAAAAATTTAACAACTTCCAGCAGCTGCAGCAGCTTCAGAATCTAAAACTTCTCCACATTCTTCAGGAGCATCATTGAAAGCAGAACAGATTGCAGTCTTATAGGCTTCTGCCGTTCTTGCAGAATTAACCTTAACACCATTAATAATCAATGTAGGACTTCCGCTAACTCCATTTTGAGAAGCAAGGGCTTTTGCATCACTAAATAACTCATCACCTTTAGTCTCAACACAGGAAAGAACAGCAGCAGAATTTATTCCTAGGGAATTCATTAATTTTACAGATTCACTTTCATCACATTCAGCATCTCTTGTAGCTCCACAAATGGAATAAATATCTTCAACAAATCCGGTAGCATAATCCCAATACTTGGAAGAATCTATTTCTTGGATACATGATTGAATTTTGTTTTGTTGATTTTCATATTCTCCATGGCCATCGTGGAAAGGAACTGCAACAACATCTATGCTTCCCTCTAATAATGAGACAACTTCAGATAATGGGCTTTGTGCTTGAACGCCATAAGGACAATAAGACCATATATATAACTCAACTTCAGGTTTATCTGATTTAGGAACTTCGGTAGGTTCAGGTTGGTTTGGTTGTGCAGGTGTTTCTGTCATTTCAAGAGGAAGAATCATTGAAGAATAATACTTACTATCCTTCGTAACATAAAATTGACCTTCCTGGCCTTGAATTTTAACTGTAATTTCATAAAGTCCTCCGACTTCTTCAACACCAACTAGTTCTAATTGGGCACCCTGTGCAGCGGCAAAATCAATTAAATTCTGGGCAGCAGTATCTCCACTAACCTCATTATCAAAAAATAAATCAATAGCAAAAAAACCTAATACAATAACTGCCAAAACAACAGTAGATATAATCCAAGGATTTTTCTTCATAGCCTTATAGGCCTTAACGCAAGGCCTGTCCTTTTTTTTCACATCTTTTTTCGTAACCATTAATATATTCTAATTATTTTTCTTTATAAGTCTTTTGATGAAACTATGCGCGGACCGGGGATTGAACCCGGATCACCTGGTTTCTCCTAAGAGATAATGGAAGCCAGGTATACGAACCATTATACTATCCACGCCTGATTAATGGAGTTTTGGTACTTTTTTAAATGTTTTGGGTTGACTATTCTTAGTGTTTTAAATAAGTTATACAGCCAGATCTCTCTACTAGAAAATCAACCACCAAACCAACATCCCAATTAATGCACCGCTTGAAATCCAAGGCATTGCAGGATAAGCTTTATCCTTTTTAGTAACTAAAAGTAAATGAACCAATGCAATAAAACTCCCTGCAAGTATGAAAAGTGCAGGAATTAAACCTCTAATTCCAAATAAACTGGCCAAGGGAAATGCCCTCATAAAAACTCCCATTGCGATTATTGGAAAAACAACATCTCCTCCACCCAGAATAGCAAGCCTAATTTTAAATTTCTTATTCTTAAATTTCTTAGAGAGTTCTTTTTTAGTATATTTTTGTTTTAATTTTTTTATTTTCTCTCTTGTCTTTTTATCAAGATGGGGAATTAAAAATCCTCCAAAAATCCTTGCCTCTTCCATTTGATATTTGGCCATCTTCTGCATTATTCCCGAATGCCAAACAGCCCAGGCATCATACAATGCTATAATAATCAATAGGATAATAATCCCAGTAACATTAATTAGTGGAGCAATAATTGCAGCAACCCCTGGGTAAATTAAAACCTCCGTTCCATTATGAATTAAAATGCTTGGACGGAATATTTTCAAGATAGTAAAGACAAGACCAAGAATCCCTGCCATAATTAAGGAATAAACAAAAGTACTGGGGATAAATGAATTAAAACTAACAGTCAAGGCCAGTAAAATAACGAGGAAGAACCAAGACCTAATTATAAATTTCAAATCATATTTCATAAGAAGGAAAAAAATAACAACAGTCAAGACAATTGAAAATATCAAACTAATTATATCAGAACCTCCGCTTTCTCCAAGACCAAAAGGGAGTGTTAAAGCAGAACTTCTTTCCCCGAGACCTTCACCATTATAAGCATCTATAACAAAAATTCCAACAATCTGGGCTAAAAGAAACATTCCTAAAAGAATTAACGTAATAGATATTTTGTGTTTAATCTTTATACTCCTTTTCTAATCAACTTCTCGTCTTCAACTTCCCAGTATTCAACATTCCCGCCTTCAGAGATTCCTTCAACACCTTCTGGAATTGGTAAATCAAAATTTTCAAAACTTTCAGAATCCATTAGACTCGCACTGTTTCCAGAAATTGAAAGAACTTGTGCAATCTTCTTATTAATCATTGGAACTTCAAACCTATCGTGTCCTGGAATAACTGCAACCTTTTTTTTACCAGTTACAATATTTGTAGCTTCATAACGCACTTTAGCATGACCGTGTTTCCCAGTCTTAGAAATATCCATCTTTTTAACTTGGTGGGCAGCACCATCTAATAGAATAAATGTTCCAACCCTCATCTCTGTTGCGTCAATAACCTTTGCTACCATGGAGAATAAAATTAGGGTTGCTTTATAAATGTTTTTATGGAGTTAGCGAATCTTTTATTGTCAGATATCTTAATTTTCTAGTTTAATAAATTTAAACACACCCCTAATCTTATAAATCCCTTTCTCTTATCACCCTTATGAATCAAATAAAAAAACTAAACCTAAAACCTGGTGATTTTGTTTCTCTTAAAACAAAAGAAAAGATATGGAAAGGAAACATTCTTGAAAGCCACGATCCAGAAATAATTCTTTTGAAGCTCGAATCCGGATATAACATTGGAATTAGAACAAATAGCATTATTTCTTTAGAAGTAAAAAAAGAAGCAGAAATAAAAGAAAAAGAGTCGTTCAAACTTAAACAGGACAAAAAACTTCCAAATATAGCCATGATAATTACGGGGGGAACAATCTCCTCAAGATTGGATCCAAAGTCCGGTGCAGTGAAATGGACAAGTGTAGGTGATCTCTTCAAAATTGCACCAGAACTTTCTAAAATTTGTAACATAACCGAAATCAAAAAACCTTTTATGAAAGGTAGTGAGGATATGTCTTTTAAATATTGGAAAAAAATCGCAGAAACTGCAGAAAAATTACTAAACGATAAAAAAATAGATGGACTAATTATTACTCACGGAACAGATACCCTACACTACGGGGCTTCAGCTCTAGCTTTCTTCTTAAGAAATCTGAATAAACCTATAGCATTTACTTACTCTCAGAGATCAATTGATAGGGGTTCAACAGACGCACACCTAAATTTAATCTGTTCAGCAAAGTTTGCAACTAGCGAAATAGCAGAATTGGCAATCATAGGTCATAAAGATCTAAATGACCATATATGTGTAGCACTACCTGCAACAAAAACCAAAAAATCTCACACCTCAAGAAGAGACACGTTTAAAGTTATAAACGATGTACCTATTGCAGAGATTTCAAAGGAACATTTGGAAATAACAAGGGGGTTTAATGTAAAAGACATAGATAAAAAAATAGAACTTGATGCTAAATCCCTTGAAAAAGTTGCATTAGTGAAATTTGTCCCGGGAATGCAACCAGGCGTCTTAGAATTCTATGCAAAAGAGGGTTATAAGGGAATTGTGATTGAGGCAACAGGCTTAGGTCATGTCGCAACAAATGCATCTGATAATAATTGGTTACCAACAATAAAAAAACTGGTCAAAAAAGGAATTACAATTTGTATAGCTCCTCAGACAGCAAACGGAAGATTAAATCTCAACATATACTCAAATGGAAGAGCACTAAAGGAAACAGAGGTAATCGTTCTGGATGATATGCTCCCTGAAACAGCCTTGGTGAAACTTTCATGGGTTTTAGGTCATCCCTCCTGGGCAAGGGACCTGGAGAAAGTTCGGGAAAAGATGCTGGAGAATGTGGCCGGGGAATATAATGAAAAGCTCGGAATAAAAGACTTTAACTGAATCACAATAATTTTTATAAAGGACTAAATTCTAATCTTTAAATGGCACAAGATCAGTATAAATGTGATATAAGACACCTTCCAAATCTTACAGAAAGGGATAATGTTGGTTCAGATTGTTACTTGGGAAATTGTAATGGTGATTGTACACTAACTGGAGAGTATTGTACAATCCTTCAACAAACACAAGAATGTAGAGAACTAATTTGAGGTTAATTAACACTCGCCCTAATTCTATTTGCAGAATCATAAGCTTCTCTTAAAAAACTATGCGCTTTTAAACCAGCATGCGCAAAATCTGTAACTTTTACAGACCCATCGTAAGATCCATAATGGCCCCTTGCACATTTCCTAACTGACAGGGGGGTTCCAAGTAAACTAATTCTATATCTTTGAAGATCGGAAACACTTAAACCGTTAATCTCTACGGGTGCCAATACTCTGTCAGAATCAGAATCCCTTACAACAATTCCTGGGGAAGCTTTCCCCGGAGCAGACTCCAAAAGACTTCTAAATTTGACTTTCATAAGAAAATAAAATAAAAAGGTCTATATCCTTGAATATTCTAAACGCCCCAAGTAACATTATCTCTTCTCTTAATTTGCGCAATCTCCTGCAAAACGCTTTTTTCTTCACTAGTTAACAATTCCTTATTCTCCTTAAATTTCCTAAACTGGCTTTCACCTAAATTGGTATACATTGATTCTCCGACTTCAATCTGTCTTTCAAAATTAACACCCGGCATTGAAATCGCAACCTCTTGCCCTTTAGTGGCCTCTTGAACATTATTTTTATCATACTGAATCTCCTTAATGCTTCCAACTTTTTCATCACTCTTATTGATAAATTTCAAATTCTTTTTCAAAACACCCCCATCAACATTTACGCCAAAGACAGCAGGATTGGAATTTCTAAAACAGAAATCAAGAACAGTAAATTTACCTATAGTCGGCAATTCAGACAATTTCTTTCTTTCAATTTCTTTCTGCTTATTTGATTTCCAGTCTCCATAGTTTTCAATTAACTTATAAACCACGGGATCCATCAAAATTTTTATTCCATCAAGATCATTTCTACTGTTCATCAAACCTTCCAACTCTTCACCCAGGGCCACATTAAAACCAATGATAATTTTATCCCCATCTGGCAAAGCATTGGCTGTATAGAGATCTTTTTTTGTAATGGGACCAATACCTGCTTTCAATACGGGAATTTTATTTTCCCTAAGTAAAACTAACAAAGCTTCCAAACTTCCAAGGGAATCAGCCTTAACTAGAATACCTTCTCCATCTAACTGAATCTCCTCACCAAGCTCTTTTGAAAACTCTTTCCTTATATCCTCTAGATTATCTTTAACAACTTGGAAAGGCATCCCCGGCAAAACATCTTCCTTTGTGGCAACCTGTAATCTAACTCCTGTCGCTGCGACCACACAATCTTTAGTTTCATAACCTTTATTCAACGGCTTAGCCTCGCTGATATTCCTAATTCCCGTAGTTACAACACCCTCAAAACTTGCAATCGCAATTTCATCTTTCACAGAAAGTTTACCATCATGAATTATACATTCAATAAAATTCATAGCCTTTTCTTTTTTAACCTCTAAAACAACTCCCTGACATTTATCTGATAAGGCAATTTTATCTCCAAGATATTTTTGAGAGAGCGCAGAAATCATAGCAAGAATTTCGTTAATACCTTCGCCAGTTATGGCAGAACATGGTACCACTGCTATATTTTTTGTGAAATCTTGAACCTTATAATATAATTCAGGGTTGAATCCATAGGCATTAAGAGCACCAACGAGAGTATAGTATCTCTCCTCAAAAGTTGTCTTAACATTAATGGCCTGATTCTCAACACTTTCAAAACTAAGTTTATTCTCTGAAGCCCTCCAGCCAGAAATATTATCAATCTTATTCAATGCAATAATAAAAGGGGTTCTGTTTGCCTTCAAAATCTGTAGAACTTCCGCAGTTTGTGGCTTTATTCCATCATTAATATCAATTACAAGAACAACAATATCGGCTAAACTTCCACCTCTCTTTCGAAGATTAGTAAATGCAGCATGACCGGGAGTATCAATAAATAAAAATCCGGGGATTTCTAAGGGAATTTTAAATTTTTCAAGAACTTCTCCAGCTCTTTCTTGAATAACTTCCTGCGGCATTTTTGTAAATGAAATTTTCTGAGTAATTCCTCCAGCCTCTCCTTCTTGAATCTTGGTTCCACGAATAGCATCAAGAATACTTGTCTTTCCATGGTCGACGTGACCTGCGACAGTCACTATGGGTTGTCTGATTTGTTTTTTCATAAAACAGCAAATAGAATTAGATTTTTAAGGGTTGTTATATCTTATCAGAGAAACATTATCTTACTCCGGTTCTCCAGTTCCCAATTCAATATAAGGTTCTAGCCCAGGAATTTGTTCCACAACTTCCTTATGTGCATCCCTCATATGCTGATCATATCTAAAATGTACCCCCATACTGGTTCTTAACTCAGCGACATATGCAAAGTGAGATGCATTTGTATGCAACTCAAAGGGGGTCTGGTCTCCAAGTAATAAACAGCCGACATAACTTCTTGGAGCTTCTGAATTAACTATTTCTGTCATAAGTTCTGCCCGATTTTCTAAGAATTGAGAATAGTTTCCAAATAATTCACCTTTACCCTCCCTCATTAAATCAATTGAGATTTCTGGCATATATGAGCCAATTGGGGCCAATAGAGTATCTTTTGTACATGGTCTTTGCCTATTAATATCTCTTGCCTCCGCAATAGACATGTTATTCCATGCAACTAAAATCCTTATTTTTTCCGCTAATCCTTTTGCAAAATCATATCTTGTTTTTTTACCTTCAAAATTCACTGCAAGTTCTCTAGGTAAGGATAATCCTGGATGTATGTATGGTGGTCTGGTTGGAATATTGGTTTCTACAAAAACCTCATCTTCAACAGATCCTGTGTAAATTCCATTTTTAAGGATATACTCAACCCCCCTATCTAAAAAATCGTTAGCGAAGCTCAAGGTCCTATCTGTTGGCATACTGTGATTCATTAGTCTAGGCGTAACTCTAGAAATTTGTTCTCTTAATCCTGCTCCTAATTTTTTTGACTCAGGAAAATCAAAACTTCCCATATATTTAATGGTTTCTGCCCATTCTCTAGATGTCATTACAAGTCCAAAATTAGTTAATCCAGCCATTGGAATTGTATATCGCGCCCGATCAAGACCAAAATTCTTAAGCATTCTTTCTTGAGTTTTTTTAGGGAGGTTGGGATCAATTTTTGTTAATTCTGGGTGCTTACTGGCCAAATCATCTAATACACCCACTAATTGCTTATTTATCCTAAATCCTTCCATCATTACATCATACCATCTAGAATGAAATCTTTCTGGAATTCCAAAAGACTCGGGTGCGGCAAGGCCCTCTGGTTTAAACTCTACATATCTAGTACTAGTTTCCTGGCCATCTTGTTTTGGTTGTAAGAAAAAAGATAAATAAGGGCTTAACATTGAAACCCTGTCCATGGCTACGGGAATTGTTCCAGTCAACCCACCTATACTTGCATGACCAAAGTCAAGAAATTTCCAAACAGTTTCTTCAAATTTTTCATTTGGAGTATTTTCTAATTGTTCAAGAATAGCATCAAGTCCTTCGCCCTGTCGGCTATATCTTGCAAAAATTGCAGCAACCATCTCAGGAGTCATTTGCAAATTATGGTCTTCTGATTCATACGTTGGCGTAAACACCCGGAGTTTCATTAGAAGATAAATCAAACTTTCTTTATAAAAACTATTACACTCAAACATATACTTTTAACAAAACATATGCTCCAGAACATACAAACTTAAAAATCATTAAACAAATTATTAATCATGATAAAAATAAAAATAAAAAAACTAACTCCTGATGCTATAATTCCACACTATGTCCACGAAGGGGATGCTGGAATGGATGTTTATTCGACAATTTATTTTAATCTAGAATCAAACCACCGAGCAATGATTTCAACAGGATTGAGTTTTGAAATTCCAAAAGGATTTGAACTACAAGTTAGACCAAAGTCCGGAATTGCAATAAAAAAAGGAGTAACTCTTCTGAATACTCCAGGGACATTAGATTCTGGATATAGGGGAGAATTAAAAGTAATAATGATAAACCACTCAAGTGAAGATTATGAAATCAAAAAAGGTGAAAAGATTGCACAAATAGTGCTAGCCAAATACGAAGAGGCAGAAATAGAAGAAGTCAAAGAATTATCTGAAACCACGAGGGGAAGTGGAGGTTTTGGTTCAACAGGTTTAAGAAAGAATTAGATAAGCTGAAGAAGACCTTGTTGAGCATTGAATTTTTCTTTTTTTCTCCCTTTTAAAACTGGGCCTAACATCTTCCTTCCCTTATCAACAAATCTCTTAAAATACGCTTCACGGTCTAGAAAATCTATAGATTCCTGTCGAGACATGATGTAAATTCTTTGTTCTCCTCCCTCTTCAACAAAATATCTTCTATTTCCATCCAATAAAATTTCTGTATTTTCTGGAACAGAAGAATCAGATTCGACAAAATAGGTTTTAAAATCCTCTCCATTGGAAAAAATAGAATATTTTTCTCGAGATTTATTATAAAAAATTAATTCATCCCCTGAAATATTTCCCTGCTCCAAGGTATCTCTTGCTCTAGCATAAATTTCTTTTGCTTTTTGTGAATCTCCCCCTAGTAAACAATCTAAAATCGGTTGAAAATTTTTCATTTCAAAAACACTCATATTGAATGTGGGATCATCACTGACCTTCAGATGAGCATAGTAACCATTCTTTTTATAATAGGGATTATCTGCAACATAAAGTAAGGGAATTTCATCTACTGCCACTAGGGGACAATTTTCTTCATAAATTGGTCCTTTCTCACCATTTAAATAAAGATAATGGCCTTCCTGGGCTAAAATTGAAATATTATTCTCTGAAAGAAAGTCATGTATTCTACCAAACTCAGACCTTAAAATATCGTTGATAAATAAGGGCCGTTCACCAATTTCGGAAATACAGTTCTGCATCTTATCTGGAAAAACATCAAAGTTCCCAATCAATCTTCTGGTGATGCGACCTTTTCTTGAAAAAGAATTAAGCAGAATGAGAAATCGGTCCTTCGTTAGGCCATGTTTTCTTATAAATGGATAGGAGAACTCACTTAGGGATCTTTCAAGGCCCTTCATACTTAGTCTTCCCTCAGATAGTGACCTTCTGTAATCGGGATTATCCTCACTCGCCGAAGCCTTCACAGCCTTGTAAGATTGTTGAAATTCTAAAAAGGGTAAATTTCCCATTAAATCCTTAAACTTCTTTAATTCGGTAAGGTGCTCTCCATAAGATTCAACCATCCATCCAGATAGGGCTGAAGAATACTGTTCAATAAAAAAAAGCCTCTGCTTATCACTTTTGTGCTGGTCCCTATACTGGTAAAACTCTTGTGCTTGTGGAAATCTATGGGAAACCAAATCCCTCATAATATTCCCAATCGGGATGTAGGCTTTAACAACATTTGTAAACAATCCTTTTTGTTCTTCAAAATCGACTCCCCTTTCAATAACCAATTTTTGGAATGCATTTCTGGCCCTTGTTCTTTTTTTCTGCATTTGTTTTGTTTTTTGATTTGGAGGAATCTCTTCCCGATAAGTTCCCAATTCTTCAAAATAAACTCTTTCTTGAGCTTCATTTACACATTTTGGAGAATGTAAAAGTCTCTCAGGGCTAACATTGGACCATTCCGCAATAAACAAAAGATCCCGAATGTTTTTTCTAAAGTCATCTGAAAGCAAAACACCTTCAACAGGGGCACGAATATCTTGCGTCAAATAGTTAGCTATCTCCAGTTTATCCTGAAGAGTTCCCTCTTCTAATTTTTCCATTTCATCATAAGAAATAGATTTTTTCATTCCTACCATCATTTCAAGTTTTGCATTTATATCATATGCTCTTGCCACCTTCTGCCACCTCATCGTATCTAAAACAAACCTGTCTCTCACCCCTAGCCTCTCAAAGAAAGGAGTAGTAACCTTGTATAGTGGGGGACTTCCGTCTTCTCCAATTGGAAATCCTGCAGAGGACCCTTCCAGTTTTTTTAGATCAAAGTTTGAATTATGTGCAGAAATTAGCAAAGGATTTATTTGATGAATCCACCTAGCAAAAGAATCGATTTGGACTGGTTCTCCCGAATGCGAACGAACAGCAAAATTTTCTAAATATTGAATTCCAAGTTTGTAAATAGTATCAATTGAATACTTCACATCCTCTCCTCTGATAAGCCCCGAACCAATCCAACTAATCAAAGGATTTTCTCCTCTGAAACCGGGGATTTCTATATCTAGGAATAAAAGGGGTTCACTCATTAATTCTTCCAAAGTTATCATCCTCCCCCTTCGAAGAAAATCCCAATTGTTCGCATTAAGTTTAACACCAGAAACATTATTTCCTTTAATGTTGTATGAAATTTCTCCTTCGCTGTCTAAAACAGAATTGGTAATGAGAATTTCCCTCTGTATATCAAACATCTGTTCAAAAATCTCTGTAGGAATTTTCCCAGCACTTTGTTCTCTAACTCCTTGGATTACCTTTTCATTATTTGAACCATCATACGCGCGCATTTTATTCGCTAGAACATTAAATTTTCTCGAAGCAGAACTTTTGCTATAAAGCTTTCTCAATCCTGATTGAACCTCTGCCAAATTTCTTGTAATCTGGTTCTTTGCAAGGAGGGATGTCTGTAAGTTTGTTGGAAGGTTCACATAATGCCAGGAGGATTTTAATTTAAATCGCGCCCCCTTTGTATAATTTCCCCTAACAAACTCTTTGGGTAATGCACTCTTGGAAGAAACCGGTAAATCCATTTGGTAAACTAACCAGTCTTTAGAAAAAACTCTTGATCGTCTTTCATCCCTAACAGCTCCAGAAATCTCAACAGAAGAAGAATTCGATAGACATTCCTTGGTTTTCTTAAGAGCTTTTCTGGCTTCTGGCTCCCATTTTCTTCCAAACTTAATACAAAAAGTATTCAACCAGGCCGGAAAATTCATTTCTCCCAAATTTCGAAACCCAGCAACCAGTTCCCCCGAAGGGGAAACTTCCAACTTAGTTAAAAGTGCCTCTATACCTACCATAACAATTAAATCCAAAACAAGCTTATAATTATTTATGTTCTCGAATATATAATCTTATAAACCAATAATTACTTCTAAAAATATGCCAACCTTAAAAGAATTAGAAGAAAAATATGATTTAGAACTAGACAAGGTTATAAAAGAAATAGAGACCAAAAAGCCAAAAACAGTTCTCTTGCAATTTCCTGACGGACTAAAACCAATTTCAAAAGAAATCGCAGGTTTCATTGAAGAAAAGACAAAGATAAAACCTGCAATCTGGCTAGGAACTTGTTTTGGGGCTTGCGATATTCCAAAAGTAGAAGCAGACTTACTAATACAATTCGGACATAGCAAGTGGGGAAAGAAAGAATTTAATGAGATTTAATTATCCGTCGCTGCCACCCTTAAATCCAATATCTTCCAAACCCCAAACACCGTCGGTAGCCAAATCATCCCGAAACCTTTATAAACCCATTTTTTCCAGTAATATTACTTTATGAGTACTTTGGAGATAATATCCAAAGCTTCATATCATATTTATGAAGCTAGAATGAGTGCCAAACTAAACTTTGGTATGAATTAATTCGGTTCTAGTTATGTTCTTAAACGTCAAGGATAGATCTTTTTAAATTTCTCAATATTCAGTGCGAATATTATCATAGGAATTTAAACACATGACATATACAATATAATTAAGATGATTTTAAATCAATCAATAAATGTGGCAAAGTTTTTTTGTTTAACCTTTTTACAAGGAAACGCGAAAATAGGATAGACTCTCTTTCAAGAGTCGAAGTTAAACGTTTCGTTTAATTCCAGTTGATCCTGCTGGAGGATGCTGCTATTTGGTTCGGGCTTAGGCATGCAAGTTTTTTCTTTTGATTTATCAATAGGAAGGCGAACTGCTTAGTAACACGTAGTTAATCTGCCCTTAGGTGAAGGATAAGCACGGGAAACTGTGTCTAATACTTCATAAGAGTTTAGTGCTGGAATGCTTTTACTCTGAAACATTAGGCCTAAGGATGAGACTGCGGCTGATTAGCTTGTTGGTGGGGTAACTGCCTACCAAGGCAATGATCAGTAGGGGCTCTTAGCGGAGTAGCCCCAAGAAGGAATCTGAGACACTATTCCTAGCTCTACGGAGTGCAGCAGCTGCGAATTTTTTACAATGCACGCAAGTGTGATAAAGCGAGCCAAAGTGCTATCTATTTTATAGTTAGCTTTTCTTCAGTTTAAAATGCTGGAGGAATAAGGACTGGGAAAGATCGGTGCCAGCCGCCGCGGTAATACCGACAGTTCAAGTTGCATCCACTTTTATTGGGTCTAAAACATCCGTAGCTTGTTAATTAAGTCTCTTGTGAAATCTCACGTCTCAAGCGTGAGGCCTGCAGGGGATACTGATTAGCTAGAGACCGGTAGGCGTAAGGAGTACGGGCAAGGTAGTGGTTAAATACGTTAATCTTGCTTGGACTAACAATTTAGCGAAGGCACCTTACGAGGACGGATCTGACAGTGAGGGATGAAGGCCAGGGGCGCAAAACGGATTAGATACCCGTGTAGTCCTGGCAGTAAACACTGCTCACTAAACATCGGGCCCTCTTAGGGAGGATTCGGTGCTGAAGGGAAGCCAAAGAG
>Ga0233437_1001713_pt1 | contig 38258 bp, 26 predicted proteins | sample SI_122_August201_FD_182714 | JGI IMG/M metagenome (GOLD analysis project Ga0233437, IMG submission 182714) | Seawater microbial communities from Saanich Inlet, British Columbia, Canada - SI_122_August2016_200_MG | ecosystem: Environmental > Aquatic > Marine > Inlet | place: Canada: British... | reverse complement strand
GGATTGCGAGCCCTGCCCTGGAAACACAAAAGCTAGTTTTTTCATAACGTTATCCGTTAGTATTTAAGTAAAACACCGCCCCAAGTTATCCCGCCACCGAAGGCTTCCAACAACACCGTATCGCCTCGTTTGATTTTTTGACGTCTAACGGCGTGATGAAAAGCTAAAGGAATGGAGGCTGTTGAGGTGTTGGCGTGTTCATCCAAGGTGATGATGACCTTGTCTGGATTAAGTTTAATTTGCTTCGCTATCATATTGATAATTCTGATGTTTGCTTGATGAGGCACAAACCAATCAATGTCCGCTTTTGTCATTTTTGTTTCTTCAAGCAGCGCTTTAACTGAGTCAGATAACCGCTTGACCGCCAATTTAAAAACATCCCGTCCTTGCATCGAAACCAGGCTTGGCTCACCGGTAATACCTGTTGGCAACTTTAAAACCTCTTGCTGCGTACCATCCGAACCTATTTTGCTCGCAATGATACCGGGCTCATCCGACGCTGAAACTACAGCAGCGCCCGCCCCATCGCCAAAGAGCACACAAGTGCCGCGATCGGTCCAATCCAAAACGCGCGATAGCACTTCACTGCCAATGACCAAGACATTTTTTGCAGCGCCCGAGCGTATAAATTGATCGGCAATCGTCAGACCATAGACAAACCCTGTGCACGCTGCGGAAATATCCAATGCAGCAGCATTCACGGCTTTAAGCGCCGCTTGAACCACACAAGCCGTACTGGGGAAAAAGTGTTCTGAGGTACACGTACCCACAAGAATTAAATCGAGATCTTCTGGCGCAATGCCCGCATCCGACAAAGCTTCGCGTGCGGCAATTTCTGCCATCGTCGCTACATTTTCGTTATCCGCCGCAATATGACGGCGCTTAATGCCCGAACGCTCTGTGATCCATTCATCTGACGTATCGACCATGCTTTCCAGATCATGGTTCGTCAATATTTTTTCGGGAAGATAGGCGCCTAGGCCTGCGATGCGTGCGTATTTCATTAGATTGAGCTCTGCGCAGATAAGAGCGCTTCGACTTTTTGGCTGATTTTCTCTGGAACATTGTGTTCGACTTCAAGCATAGCGCGCTCAATGGCTTTCACCAGACCAATGACGGAAGTGCCGCCATGGCTTTTAACCACAATGCCCTGAAGGCCGATAAAACTCGCACCATTATGGCGCGCGGGGTTCAAGCTTCTTCTCAACGCCAACAAGACAGGCGAGGCCGCCAATGCTGCGATTCTAGTGAAGATATTTCTTCTAAATGCTTGAAAAATCATTGTTCTTACAAAGCGAGCTAAGCCTTCGCTTGTTTTTAATGCGACATTACCCACAAAGCCATCGCAAACAACCACATCGGCTTTGTCATTAAAGATATCATTCCCTTCAACATACCCCACATAGTTCAGACCCGGAGTATCGTTGAGCAATTTATTGGTTTCTTTGACCTGCTCGTTGCCCTTCATCTCTTCTTCGCCAACATTCAGCAAAGCAACACGAGGAGACACAATATTATCAACTTCTTCCGCCAGCAAAGAGCCCATTACCGCAAATTGAAATAGCTGCTTTGACGAGGAATCCACGTTAGCGCCAAGATCTAACAGCCTGATATAACCGGAACTTTTCTGACTAGGGATCATGCCGATAATGGCAGGACGGTCGATGCCAGGCAAGGTTTTTAGCACAAACCGTGCCGTCGCCATCAAGGCGCCCGTATTGCCCGCGCTCACACAAGCTTGCGCATGACCTTCCTTCACTTGATTGATCGCTACGCGCATGGAGGAGTCTTTTTTGTAACGCAGTGCCTGAGATGGCGCCTCGTTCATTTCAACTACTTCAGAGGCGTGTTTGAGCGTAAGCCTGGGATGATTAAGGGCTTTTCGACGCTGAAGTTTTTTCGTTAAAACGTCTTCCTGCCCCACTAAAACGATGTGCAATTGCTTAAACTTTGCCAACGCCGCAATCGCCGCCGGCACCACAAGATCCGCGCCTTTGTCCCCACCCATCGCATCTAGCGCAATCGTGACCTGTTGATCAGGGTTGACGGGGGATGCGTTTGGAGACAAGTCGGCTTGGGTCAAAGCTTACTACTCTTCGTTCTCGTCATCAACAACGACATTTTTCGGTTCAATGACTTGACGACCACGATAATAGCCATCAGCTGAGACGTGGTGACGTCGGTGCTTTTCGCCTGTAGTTGGGTCGACAGAGAGTGTCGCTGAGCTTAAGCTATCATGCGAACGACGCATGCCGCGTTTTGAAGGGGTTTTACGATTCTTTTGTACTGCCATTAGTTAGCTCCTGTTTTTTTCTGTTTCAATCCGGCCAATTTCGCAAAAGGATGTTCTCGATCTGCGAGAGCGCCCTTCGTTGAAGTATCGCCATATTGCCATGCTTCTTGCTGCACTGAGCACTCATTAAGCGCATGTGTCATTACAATTGGGGTGCATAGTATCAATTCTTCGCCAATGATGGAAGCTAATTCCACCTCTTTATTCTTTATTAGTAACGGTTCATACTCCGAAGGAAGCTGCTTCATCGACACCTCATCATGCACGATGCCCAGTAAAAAGGTATTATCCACCTTAACGTCACAAGATTTCATGCACCGCTGGCAGGTACCCTGGAGGTTGGCCCGTATAGTTCCGCATAAAAAAAGAACATTTTGATGCTCGTCAAAACCGCCTTTTAAGGTGTAATGGATGATGGCTCCTGACTCAAAGGCGTGGTCGAAGGTAAATGCAGATAGGGGCAAATCGCCTTGGATTTCGAGGCCGGCCTGGGCTAGCTGTTCTGGATTGATGGCGTGGGATGGCATAGCGCGAGCCTTGTGGTTGAAACGGTCAGTTTACTGTATGGTCATTCGTTGTCAACAACGCGGAACGAGGCAAGTATAACATTCACCAACGTGATGACGACTTAGATCAAAATTGCTAAAAATCGCAGTTTAAATAACCTCCGCCTCCTCCTGTAACAAAGATAGAAACCCAAGCATCGGCTGAGAAACCGGCACACGTGAATTGAGTAATGGGATGCACAGCGCTCCATGGCGCTACGAAGGTGTATTTACACGTTTTCCCACCTGTTGTTTTATTGAGAATCGAGGCCTTGTAAAGTAGCCCGTCTTTTTTACTGGTTTTAGCAGACGTCAGACCATTGGTGTAGGTTGCTGCTGACTGCTTGCACTCGCCCGGCCCGAGATCTAAATAGGTTTCCACATATCCGACCTCATAATGCGGCCACTTTTTAAGCTGCAACACTGCTGACCCAGAGATGGAAATGATCAATGTCTTCGTCGCTTTAGTTTTGGTGGAAGCCTGGCTCGCAGCAAAGGCGGAAAAAGAGACCGACACGCTAGCAGCACACATCAACAAAATTAAGTATTTCTTCACCACACAACTCCTATTCTTTAGCTCTCACAGGTAATATTAGCTCAACTTCCAGCAATTGCCACAAGATCACGACATTGATTCAATCGCCGAAGCGAAATGATTAACTCAAACTTAGCACATTCTCTCGTAAATGCGCTGGATTCATCGTGCCAATAATGACACTAGTAACGCCTGGCACATCAAAAACAAATTTGAAAATACCTTTCGTTGTACATTCCTTTTTATTAGCACACAAGTGCCCCGAGGCAAATGCTTTTTTAATTAAAATACCTTTATTCTTCGTATACGCATAATCAATCACAGATTTACATTCCGTCTCCACGGGGTTATAAGTCACCATCGCAAGATCGGCTAAATCAAGGCAGCGCCTTCCACCTTCGATGGTTTTCGTTGACATGCCTGTTGCTCTGATCAGCCCTTCTTTTTTGAGCTCGGCCAATGTGTCTAATGCGCCCTCTTGATCAATGATCGTCAAATCATCGCCGTTGGAATGAATCAGTACGATATCTAAATAATCCGTTTTCAATCGCTGCAAACTTCGCTTTACACTATTAGTAAGATGCTCGCGTGAAAAACAATACGACGATTGTCCATCAACAAAATCCTCGCCGGCTTTACTGGCAATGATCCAGTCTTCGCGCTTACCGGGTAATAGCTCCCCTAATCGCTCCTCGCTGCTGCCATACGCGGGTGCTGTATCAATAAAATTAACGTCCAAGTCTTTGGCTGTATTTAATAAAAGCTGAACCGCTTTATCATCAGGGATCACAAAGCTTTTCGGGTATTTTACCTGCGTGTTACGCCCCAACTTCACCGTACCCAAACCGATCACGGGCAATTCAATACCTGTCTGTCCTAACTTTTTTCTTAACATAATGAATTCCATAGAGGCGATGCTATCTCTGCTTTCGGCCAATCCGCCTGAATTTTCAACCACCCTACGCCACCGTCATCCCGCAGCGCATCACTGTCATCCCGCGGCTTGACCGCGGGATCCACAGTCAACCCAGAAACAGCCTCAGCCACCACCGGCGCAAACGCCAACTTCGTCGGCCAAACAACCGTCATGTTTTGATGCTGTTTAACAAAGAAGTTATCCGGTCGTTTTCCCGCAGACATTTTAGGCTCAGCCCGATTAATAATAAAACTGTTGATCTTAAAGCAATCCAATGGGATCCAAGGTAACAAGGCTTTCAATTCTTCCATAACATGCTGATGGTGCGTTGCTTCGTTTTTTTCTACGCCCTCTTCTGCCACCTGTCCACCGATGTACCAAACCCAACGCCCCGCATCGTCTTGATGACTGGTAATCGTCATGCGCGGCACAGCATATTTCCCTAGTGCGTGCGCATAAACCGGCGAAATTCCTTCAAAAGATAGCATGGTCATTCTTAAAGGGCGCGTTTGCATGGCGGGTGCTTTGATCGCATCTTGCAACAAAGAAGCATTACCCTCGCCCGCAGCAAATACCCACTGCTTGGCACGCAATCGTACGGTTTGTTGTGTTGGCAACGTGTATTCAATGAACTCGAGCTTCGAGTCATTAAAATGTAATTTTAAACGATCATTGTCTATTTTTAAAATACGATCTTGTAACGGCGCGATCAATGCCTGAAGCACGCTGTTCACATCCAGTACCATTTCATTTAAACGATACAGCTTCCCTGTAAATTGTTTGTTTTGAAATAACGCAGGCGCTTGGTCTTGATTAACAGGTTCACAGCGGCTTTTTAATAACTTGCTGGCAAAAAAACTTTTGATTTTCGAGGTGACTTTATCATCCGACCATAAGTATTGGGCTTCTGACAAAATCGTTGCGCTCGACAAATCAACCTCACCTTTGCCATTTAAGCAATCACGCCATCGTGCTGGCATTTGTGCGATCGCTTGCGATGCCTCGCTTAGTTTACCGGTTAACGCGTATTTCATTCCGCCATGCACAATGCCTTGAGACATACCGGTTTGGCCGGCACCGATAGCTTGGCTTTCTAATAAAATGACTTGGCGACCTTCGTTGTGCAGCTTATTCAGCGTCCACAAACCGGCAATGCCACCACCAAAAATGACCGTATCAAGCGAAACATCGATCACGAGTGAACATCCTCTTGCTGTTCCAACCAATCAGGTAAGTGCCGAATATCGTCCAAGAACCCGCGCACATTATCATGCTGCAATTGATCCTTATCATGCACACCATACGTCACCGCAAGCGCATCCACTTCAGCGTTCAATGCCATTTGAATATCGAAGGTCGTATCGCCGACCATCAAAACATCCGCGGACATCACACCTGTCACATCGATTAATTCTAAGAGCATTTGAGGGTGCGGCTTGGACCGTGTTTCATCGGCGGTTCGACTCACCATGAAATAATCATCTAAAGCTAGCAATTGTAAATCCCGCGCTAAACCTCGACGACTTTTGCCCGTAGCAATCGCAAGCCAATAACCTTGATCGTGCAATGTTTTTAAAACGGTTTCTGAACCCTCGAAAAGCATGGGTTGATCCAAGTTCACATCATCAGCGTGATGACGGTATGTCTGCGTGAACTTCGCCATTTGTACGGGTGATAAATTGGGAAGCACACGATCAATCGCCTCTTCAAAACTCAGGCCAATCATACTTTTAACTTTCTGGGGATCTGGCGTATCGAGATCAATCGCGCGAGCGGCGTGTTGTACGCATTCAACAATATGGGCGGATGAATCAAACAAGGTGCCATCCCAATCAAAAACGATCATTTTATAAGTCATTCGTCCTCCAGACGTTGTATCACGCGCGTAAGCTTTTCATCAAGCGGCGCTTCTAGTTTCACTTCTCTTTCCTGAGAAGACAAATAAAACGCTAAGCGCGCGGCATGTAAAAACATACGCTTTAAACCGAACCCTCGGCAATATTGATTAAACACTTTATCACCGTATTTTTCATCACCCGCGACAGAATGCTGCTGGTATTGTGCATGCACCCTAATTTGATGCGTTCGACCGGTTAATAATCGCACCTCCATCAAACTCGCCTTATCAAACGTTTTCAGCACCTTGAAATGCGTCTTGGCCTCTTTTCCTTCGGGACCCACTTTCACAACACGCTCACCTGACACGCGGTGAAACTTCTCCAAAGGCACATTCACCTTCAATGCACCTGACGCCCAGTGACCTTGCGTTAAAGCAAGGTAGTGCTTCTTCATGCCGTGTTCCCGCAGTATACTATGAAGCTCTCTGAGTATAGAGCGTTTTTTCGCAAGGAGAAGACAACCCGACGTGCCTTTGTCCAAGCGGTGCACCAATTCGATATATCGAAGATCCGGTCTAGCCGCGCGCAATAACTCAATCAACCCGCCACTCAGCCCCGTGCCACCATGCACAGGCAAGCCCGCAGGCTTGTTCATCGCAAGCATATAATCGTCTTCAAAAATAATACAATCCCGAATCGCTGCTAGTTTTTGCAAGGAGGAAGGCTTGTCGGGAGATGCCTTCATCACCACAGGGGGAATACGGACTGAATCGCCCAGCGCCAGCCTGGTGGTTTGTTTAGCGCGTTTTTTGTTCACGCGCACCTCGCCTTTGCGAATGATGCGATAAATGAAGCTTTTCGGTGCTCCCTTGATTTTTTTGATCAAAAAGTTATCAAGACGCTGTCCCTCTGAACCTTCTTCAATGACCACATAAGATACTCTACTACCCTCAATCTCACTCATATTTGGCGCTCCTCCTATTGTTTGGGCGATATTAATACAAAGCAACACAAAATGAAACAAAGTCTTTGTTTTTTCAGCGATTGCATTGCCGAACCCCTTAAAAGCTGATATATTTTGATCGTTCCATCGATAGACAGTCTTATATATTTAAGTGGACGCTACTTAAAATGAAATTCCGGCCTAACTAGACGCACATCGTCTAGGGAGATGAAAAGCTGGCTAAACGAGATGAAACACCACGAGCCGGGTATCCTGAACGATAATTCAGGTTGTAGCTTTTGTAACGAATTTATTATTAACTGCGTATAGCGCAGCATTGAAAAGCGAATGAACACCGATACATCCTGTTTGCTGTGCATCCAGGATTGGACGAGAACGAACAACAATGACGAAAACAAAAGGCAGGAAGCTGATATGAGAACCCAAGGATTTGCGGGTAACTTGTAATTTTGACCACTTTATTGGGTGTATCCCAATGAAGGCAGATTCTATGTAAATAGCTTCGTCATTTCGCTTAGAGATGCTCTTTATGCGCCCGACTATGGGTACAAATATGAGTAAAATGTTAATTAATGCGACTCACCCCGGTGAGACTCGCGTTGCCATCGTAGAAAACAACCGTCTAACTGACCTCCTCTTTGAACAAAAACGCCGAAAGAAAGCCGATATTCACAAAGGCCGTATCACGCGTATTGAGCCTAGCTTGGAAGCTGCTTTCGTGGATTATGGTCATGAACGTCATGGCTTCCTTCCATTAAAAGAAATCCCCTCCGCCATCAGAAACAACCTCAAGGAAGGCCAAGAAGTCCTCGTACAAATTGACAAGGAAGAACGCGGATCTAAAGGCGCAGCATTGAGTATGCTGATCAGCCTTGCAGGAAGCTACCTTGTTTTAATGCCAAACAATTCCAGAGCCGGCGGCATTTCACGCCGTATCGAAGGCGAAGAACGCGCACAACTGAAAGAACTTTTCCAAGAACTTACAGTGCCTGATGGCATGGGGACCATCATTCGTACTGCGGGCATCGGACGTTCACTGGAAGAATTGCAGTGGGATTTAGATTACCTCGCGACCCTTTGGGGCGCCATCATGAAAGCTCAAGATGGGCTCCCGGCACCCGCTCTGGTCTATCAAGAAGGCAATGTCAGTATCCGCGCCTTGCGTGATCACTTCCGCGATGATGTGGAAGAAATCTGGGTGGATGAGCCTAAACAATTCGAAGAAATCCAACAATTAATGAAATGGCTTCACCCCGACTTTGCAAAAAATGTTAAATTCCATGAGGACAAAACACCGCTCTTTGCAAAATTTCAAATCGAACAACAAATCAATTCTATTTACCAACGTGAAATCAAGTTGTCTTCAGGCGCCTCGATTGTGGTTGACCGCGCTGAAGCGTTGGTGGCCATTGATATCAACTCCGCACGGGCCACCAAAGGCGGCAATATTGAAGAAACCGCGTTGGCAATCAACCTTGAAGCAGCCGATGAAATTGCGCGTCAATTACGCTTGCGTGATTTGGGTGGGCTTGTCGTCATTGATTTCATTGATATGCAACCTATTCGCCATCAACGCGAAGTTGAAGACCGCTTAACCAAAGCGCTCTCTCGGGATCGTGCTCGTGTACAAGTGGGACGTATCTCTCGCTTTGGCTTGTTAGAGCTTTCTCGTCAACGCTTAGGTTCTTCTATCGGTGAAACAACGCAAGACGCCTGCCCTCGCTGTCATGGTCGCGGCACGATTCGTAATGTGGAATCCATTGCGGTGTCTATTTTGCGGCTAATTGAAGATGCCGTTAGCAAAGAAGCTACCGGCCAAGTACATGTGCAGGTACCTGTCGCTGTCGCAACTTATTTATTGAATGAGAAACGCGGCGTACTCTCAGATTTAGAGCGTGAGCATTCAACACTTGTTCTTGTTATCCCTAACCGGCACATGAAAACGCCCGCCTTTGAAATCAATCGCGTTAAAGCTAATGCTCGCACGTTAGGACAGCGAACCAAAAGCCACACCATGATTGCAGAAGGCAAACAAGACGCAGTGCCTGACTTCATTCAAACTGATACCTCACGACAAGAAAGCCCTGCGGTGAAAGGCATTGCACCTGCACAGCCTGCACCTACCCGTACGGCAAAGTCTGGGAAAAAAGAATCATCATTACTATCACGTATTTTTCAACGCATTTTCAGTGTGGATGATGACGCTAAAAAAGCAAAGCCGGCGGCACAAACAGAGAGAAAACCGGCGACACAACAACGCCGTCAATCGTCTGGCAACCGCAATCAACGTGGTCGCGGTCAAAATCGTAACCAGCAAAATCGCAATCAACAAAACCGTAACCAACAAAACCGTCGTTCGCCCAATCAGTCACAAGATGACGCTGACAACAATAACCAACGACAAAATAACAACAACCGTCAACGCAATACGAACCAAAATCAGCGTCGACGCAACACTTCGCAAACGTCAACGGTTCAACGCGATCGCCAACCGCCTGCTACTACGTCGCAACCAGGCAATGAAGCGAACAAGCCGATGAATACAATAGCAGAGCAACAAGGCAACACCGGCACTCGTGAAGACAACAAAAGACCGGAGAGAAGTGAGCAACGTAACGATCGTCGCAGAACGTATCGCAGACGCTCACAACAGAAAAACAGACCGGCACAAAACGAGCAGAACGTGACAACGGAAGCGCCAAAAACAGAGCCCGTGCAAAAAACAACACCGCCACCTGCTGCACCTGTGGAAAAACCACAAGCAACGCAAGCGGCGCCTAAAGCACCGGAGAAAAAACCACGCCCAACTGCTGCGCGACGTCGGCCTTCCAAACCCACCCAGAATACTGAGGGTTTTGTTCAGGTTGAATCAAGTGCGACATCGGCATCAAAACCAGCATCTGCACCAGTGAAAGCGCGTGAAGTTGCGTCGAAGCCGAGAGAGCATCGTCGTGTTGAGGCGAAGCCGATGGATATGGTGGAAACGCGAAGGGATAACTAGAAGCTGGTAGCCCCCGATAAATGTCATACCGCGGCTTGACCGCGGTATCCAAAACATGCCGCATCTACACTGGCAATGGAGTATAGCTCCCAATTACTAGCAAGCTACATGCTATTCTTCTGAGTGCTGTCGTTATTAGCGTCGAATACAATAGGCTCTTGTTGTTTCACAAGCTCCGCCATTTTTTCTGGCGTTTTTTCTTGATCGACTTGATCAAGCACGTTAGAACAGATTGATGTCGGTGTCGGCGACGGCATCTCGCTCAATATGTACCCAGTATTCTTGCCGCCACCCGTTGATTTATTCTGGGAAGCAGCAGCCGCACTATTCAGCTTTTCTCCTTGCAAAAAACGACGCAAAGTTTTTGGTGACATACTGATGGTCATATAACGTCTATTACTCCATGCTATATGACAATAGGTTTTCTTAGCCTTCATAGCTTTAAAAAGCGGGTTATTTTTGTAAGTCGTATAAAGCTTCGCCAGCTGTTGCGGTGTCAATAAATCAAGCAGACAGGTTTTATTAAACCAGCCTCGAGGTTTCACCATGGCTCGTAACACGCGCGCTGCTTGCCTCAGTTCTGCTTGTTTTTGTCTCAGCTTTTGTTCTTCTTGTTTTTGTCTCAGTTTTCCTTGTTTTTGCTTCTTTTGCTTCTTTTGTTTGTTGTACTCTTGTTTCTTTTGCTCATATTGATCAAAAAGCGTCTTAACCATTGCCATGATCTGTTGTTGGTCCTGCTTTATATTATCAATCTCAGCATTCAACTTCTGCCGTTTAGTTTCTTGCGCTGTTATCTTGACTGTAAGTGCCCCGTGCCTTGACGGATCTTTCGACTCATCAGTAAACTCCCTACTACTACCTCTTTGATTCACTTTCTTCACGGACACCAACGGGATACTCGCGCGCAGTGCTGTCAGCCTTTTGATTTTATAGGTTATTTTTTTATCTTGCGCCTGCTTAGCCAATAGCTGTGCTATTAAACGTCCTCTCAACTGAGAAGACAAGCGAGCCACTAATTTTTCTGTATACTCATTATGCTCGTCCTGCTTCACAAGCTCATTTGCATACTGCTTTAAATACCGCAATGGAATATTTTTAATGATGTTTCTCTGAATCAAGGCATATCTTATAAAGGTTATTTTCAATGCACGGGGGAATTGATCGTCAGCCAAAAAGCGTAGCAAGCGCCGCTGACCAACCAAGCGTTTTGTATCTTTATAGGGACATACACGGTAATACATCAACGCTTTCTCAGTATTATTCGCTTGATTGAAGTAACGCTTAAAATACTTGCTGCTTGCAATACGCTGATTAACCTCGGTATCGCCAAAGCTTAATACTTTCAGTACGCTGGGAAGCAGATGCTTGTTGTATTTTGGCAACTGAAATGCCTGATTAAAATGCTGATCACCGCTCTCATTCGTTTCGTCCAAAGGTATATATATTTTAGCAAACTGATAATTTAGTGTTTTTGCGATGCTCTTCCAAGCTTTTTCTCTCTGAATAGCGCCAAGCGTCGCGGGCATTTCTGGCCGCAGTGGTTTTAACAAGCGCCTATTTCTCTGAAGCTTGCCTTCCTGCGCATATCGCACATGTATCACCTTTATCGTCCCATCTTCTTGACGGTCGGCTCTAATATCCAGCGTAACATAATCGCCATCAAGCATTGAAATGGTGTAACGCAAGCGCAAACTGTTTTTGTTTTCCCGACAGGTTATAAAACTTGCTTGTTGTTGATCATTGATTTTTTTTATTTCATTATAATCAAGTATCTTAGAATATTGTAGCGTGTTTTTCAGATGGGTCGCAAAAGTATAAACTAAGCCTTTTGATTGGAGCAAATCAAAAAGAAACGAGCCCCAATCGTCCTGCTCTTTCTTATTAAGTTTTTCCGCCAAAAAACCTTTAAACTTCTTAACGCACGGCCCAGAAGAGCTTGCATCTTTTATGGAAGGCACATATTGGTCATCATGCACAAAGAGCATCTGATAAAAGCGCTTCATAGTGACCTTAATATAGGATTCATGAATATCCACATCAACATCCATCAAAGCACCGGCTTGATCACTATAAAAATCTCGCCACGAATAAACGTCTTGAAAACCTGAGGCTCGTGAAAATCGTTGCTCCAGAATAAGAGCATCGCTTTCAAAATATTGCTCCAACTCGTGGTAATATGGCTTAAGATCATATAAAACACCCAGCTTATCTTCATCAGGGTTATCTAATAAGTCCTGTAACTTCGTTTTAAATTTCTCTTGAAAAGTCTGATGAAGTTCGTCGACGGTATCATAGTCTTTATTGCTTTCCAGTAACTCCGGAAGCCACGTTTTGCTCGGAAGCAATAACAGCTCTATCGCTGTGAGAGGATATTGCATAGGCGCTTTAATGCACTGCAGCTGTATTTTAACACGCTGAGCCCGGGCGGCATAAAACTCATATGCAACTTTATAATGCTCAATCGCCTGCGCCGGACAAACCAGGCTCAGCCATGGATAAGCTTGCGCCAATGCTCTAACTTTTTTATAATGCCTATTGATATCACTTAGCCAGCTCAAATCGGGAAGTTTTTTTCGTGACGTTTTGACATACGGATCTTTATCCAGCCTCTCAAACACAAGCCTCCGTAATACTCCTTGTTCTTTCGGCTCTAACTCCTTTACATGTTGTTCCAGCTGCGCAGACTCAGATAACTTTTTGAGATGATCGGTTGATACCGCAGCAATAAAAGCCTCGCATTTATTGGCGTTTTTTAAAACGCTCTTTAAAATATTACCGCGCATTTCCGTGCAATCATTATCCCACATCTGATCCAACAAGATATCCGTTAAATTAAAGATGGTTGCATTAACAGGCTTTCGATCTCTCCAAGAAGCCACATTAAAGTTAATCTTTTTGGCAGCCATCATCGTTAAAAAAGCTTGGTCTGCTAAAATACTCTTAAGCTCTGACTGATACTGAGAATCCTCATACAACTTATACAAAAAATGGATATCAAGCTCGCCTGGCAGCTCAGATATTTTTTTAGTTTTTCTAATAAGATTGGACAAGCGAACAATATAATTCTTCATGATAATGCACCACAGTATTCCCACACACGCACAGGTACACATCATTTAGACTGATGCTATTTTTACCGATGCAACCACACATCCCTACAGTTTGTAAGTCACGCTGAGTTTATCATAACGAGAAGAATAAAGCTAAAATAAGCTTTAAAATGAAAATATGCGCAATAAAAATGAAGAAAAATTATGCGCCCGCAATCAACCGTCGCGCTTTCTCTAAGTCGTCCGATGTATTAATACCCATCCCCGCGGGCATTTTCGCTTCTTCGACGTAAATACGCTCATCGTTCCAAAGCACCCTTAATTGCTCCAGTGCTTCTAATTTTTCCAGAGGTGCCACAGGCCACTGTACGTAACGCTTAACAAAACCTGCGCGGTACGCGTAAATACCAACGTGTAAATATAAAAACATAGCCTCCGGCGTTTTAACACGACCATCAACAAACGTATCACGGTGCCATGGGATACTGGCGCGACTAAAATAAAGTGCGTGATTGTTTTTATCGAAAACTACTTTGACCATGTGCGGATTAAACGCGGTAGCTTCATCGGTGATGAGCTCGCATAACGTTGCCATATTGACTTCTTGTTTAGTTTGCAGGACATCGATTAATTGCACAATATTTTCAATGGGTACAAAAGGCTCATCGCATTGAAGATTGATGATAATTTCATCGTCGGGTAATTGTTTTTTCTCAATCACTTCTGCAATCCGATCCGTACCCGAGTGGTGAGAGAGCGCGGTCATGCAAACTTCAGCGCCTAACGCCGAGACTACGTCTGCAATACGCTCATCATCCGGTGCGACAATAATCCGATCGACATCGGCTTGCTTCACTTGTTCATAGACGCGCTGAATCATGGGCTTGCCGCCAAGGTCTGCCAATGGCTTTCCGGGTAACCGTGCAGAGGCAAAGCGTGCGGGGATGATAATGGTTACTGACATACTTCGATCTCTTCGAGGGATAGGGCTTCTGCTTTTTGTTCTAAGAGCACCGGCATATCGTTTTCGATGGGATAGGCCAAGCGGTCGAATTTACAAACGAGTTGTTGTTGTGCTTTTTGTAAGTAGAGCCGGCCCTTGCAGAGTGGGCAGACTAAAAAAGTCAGTGTTTGACGATCCATTGTTCCTCCGGTTTTTCTGTGTGGTGATGCAGGCCAGCATGGATCCCGTGGTCAAGCCACGGGGTGACAGCGTTCTTTTGTCATACCCACAACAAACTCGCATCCCAAAACATATTCAGTATAATACCCAATCACACTCACCAAAACAATGGCTGACATGTTTGATTTATCCACAACCGATCCAAGCTGGCATACCGCGCTCAACACCGCCTTAAGTGCCATGTCGCCGGCCTATCTAGCCTCGCTAGAAACCGACGCCTATCTACCGGCCAAAGCCCAGCTATTCAACGCCTTCAGCCTACCCAAATCGCAAACCAAGTATATTTTATTCGGAGAAACCCCCTACCCTCGATCCGCTTCAGCCAACGGCTACGCTTTCTGGGATCAAGCGGTCACGGCGCTTTGGTCTGACACGGGTTTAAGCAAACCGGTCAATCGCGCCACGTCTTTAAGGAATATGATGAAAATGCTGTTGGTCAGTGAGGGGCATTTACAGCCAGAGGGTATTTCTCAAGACGCCATCGCACAGCTCGACAAGACGTCTTTGATTTCCACACAAAGTGAATTATTTCAACAGTTGCTGCAACACGGGTTTTTGCTATTAAATGCATCGCTTGTTTTAAGAGATAAAAAGAAAACCTTGGATGCGCGAAACTGGCTGCCTTTTGTTGATAGTATTTTGGAAAGTTTGTTCGAAGAGAATCCGAGTATTCAGCTTGTTTTATTGGGGAAAATAGCAGAGCGGATCAATCAGTTGCCCATAGCAAAAAAATACGACAAACTCGTTGCGGAGCATCCTTATAATATTAGCTTTATTGGTAATCAGCAGGTATTGGAGTTTTTTCGGCCGTTTCATTTGCTTAGGCAGAATGGATCCCGTGGTCAAGCCACGGGATGACAGTTAGCGCGCACGGGATGACGGTTAGCGCGTACGGGATGACGGTTAACGCGCAAAGTAACTATCTAACTGTCATACCGCGGCTTGACCGCGGTATCCAGGAAAGCCTGCAAAAAACAAAAATCCCGCGATCAAGGTCGCGGGATGACATAAAAACTTCCTAGCAACTACTCAGCAGTAGCTAACGCCGCTTTCGCTTTCTCAACCAACTGCGCAAACGATGCTTTTTCAAAAACCGCTAAATCGGCTAGTACTTTACGATCAACTTCAATCGCGGCTTTCTTCAAACCGTTCATGAATTTGCTGTAAGACAAACCGTGCTCACGAGCACCAGCATTAATCCGCGCAATCCACAACGCACGAAACTGGCGTTTTCTTTGCTTTCTATCGCGGTAAGCGTACTGAGCCGCTTTAATGACGGCCTGTTTGGCGACGCGATAAACACGACTACGCGCGCCTCGGTAACCTTTGGCTTGTTTTAAAATCTTCTTGTGGCGTGCTTTCGCGGTAACGCCTCGTTTTACTCTGGCCATGATTTTCTCCTCGTTGATTGCGTCTGCATGGCTATGGCGTTGCCATGTTGAGACGCGATGTCAGCGTAAAACGCTGACGCTTTTATTGTATGTAATTAACGTGCACAGACCATACGTTCAACCGAGCGTTGATCCGCTGGATGAATCAAGGCGTTGCCACGCATATGACGTTTACGTTTAGTAGACTTCTTCGTTAGGATATGACGACGATGCGATTGTTTATGAACAAAACGTCCACTACCCGTCTTCTTGAAGCGCTTCATCGCACCGCGAAGCGTTTTCATTTTTACTTTATTAGCCATTAGTTTCTCCAATTAATTGTAATTACCATCGATCAGGCTGGCTTTGTAAAATCTTGCCCAAATCAACGTTTCTTTTTAGGTGCCAACATCAAAAAGATCTGGCGCCCTTCAAGCTTTGCGTCCTGCTCAACCACTGCTTGGTCAACCACTGCCGCTTCCACTTTTCGCATCATCTCTACACCGAGTTCCTGATGCATCATCTCTCTTCCTCGGAAACGAATGGTGATTTTAACTTTGTCACCCTTCTCCAAGAAACCAAGAATTTTTTTCAACTTAACATTAAAATCACCCTCTTCCGTACCAGGTCTGAATTTAATCTCTTTCAAATGAACCTTTTTCTGTTTCTTCTTAGACGCTGTATGTTTTTTGCTCGTATGAAACTTATGCCGCCCAAAATCCATCACTTTACAAACCGGCGGTTCAACATTTGGTGATACTTCAACCATGTCAAGCCCGGCTTCACGCGCAATCGCCAATGCATCCTTGGATGGAAGCACTCCATGTTGATGCCCATCGGCACCGATCAATCTTACTTCAGGCGAACGAATGGCTTCGTTGACTCTAATACTCTTTGGCGCGCTAATGGATTTCTCCCTCCGTTTTACCTTGACCTTTGTTCTGAACCTCAGCCTTTAGCTGTTCAAGAAACCCCGTCAAATCAATGCTTCCTAGATCTTCCCCTGATTGCTTTCTAACAGACAGAGTACGAGCCGCAAGCTCTTTGTCACCCACAACCACCAAATACGGAATACGTTGCAAAGTGTGCTCGCGGATTTTATAGCCAATCTTCTCATTTCTCAAGTCCGAAATGACTTTAATTCCATGTTTTTTCATGAAATTAACGATTTCTTGGACATATGCGGCCTGATTGTCCGTAATATTCATCACGACCACTTGAACAGGCGCTAACCAGAGCGGGAACTTGCCCTCATAATGCTCAATTAATATGGCGATAAATCGCTCCAATGAACCCATAATGGCACGATGAATCATCACCGGCACTTTGCGCTCACCGTTTTCGGCGACATATTCGGCACCCAAACGTCCAGGCATGCTAAAATCGAGCTGTACTGTGCCGCATTGCCAAACCCGACCCAGACAGTCCTTGAGTGAGAACTCGATCTTAGGGCCGTAAAAAGCGCCTTCTCCGGGATGTTCTTCCCAGGTCAAACCTTTATCGTCCAAAGCACGTGCTAACGACTGCTCTGCCGCATCCCAGGCTGCATCTGAGCCAATGCGTTGCTCAGGACGCGTGGAAAGCCGGACAATAACGTCTGCAAACCCAAAGTCTTTGTACAAATCAAACAAAAGCTCAATGCAATGACCGACTTCGGCCTGCATCTGCTCCTCTGTGCAAAAAATATGCGCATCATCTTGCGTAAACCCTCGAACACGCATTAAACCATGCAGCGCACCGGAAGGCTCATTGCGATGACAGCAGCCAAATTCCGCCATTCTTAGCGGCAGATCACGGTAACTCTTCAGACCTTGATTATAGATCTGAACATGACATGGACAGTTCATCGGCTTAATCGCGTATTCTCGGTTTTCAGACGATGTGGTAAACATGTCGTCTTTGAATTTGTCCCAATGCCCTGACTTCTCCCAAAGCACTTTATCGGCCATGATGGGTGTGCGCACTTCTTCATAATTGTGCTCTTCTAGTTTCTCGCGCACGTATTGCTCAACCGCAAGAAAAAGCCGCCAGCCCTTGGCATGCCAAAAAATCATTCCGGGAGCCTGTTCTTGCATATGAAATAAATTGAGTTGTTTGGCAATTTTGCGATGATCACGTTTTTCGGCTTCTTCCAGGCGCTTTAAATAAACCGCCAATTGTTTTTTGTCCGGCCAGGCTGTGCCATAGATGCGCTGCAGCATTTCATTTTTTGAATCGCCCCGCCAGTAAGCGCCTGCCACTTTGGTTAGCTTGAATGCGCCCAGCTTGCCCGTGTTCGGCACATGAGGTCCGCGGCACAAATCAATAAAGCTATCTTGTTGATAAACCGACAAGGTTTCATCGCCGGGGATATTTTTGATGATATCTACTTTATAGTGCTCACCGATGCCCTCAAAGTACTGTATCGCTTCTTTGCGTGACATGGTCTTGCGCACGATGGGAAAATTCTTCTTAACAATGGCTTTCATTTCAGCTTCGATTTTTGTCAGGTCTTCCGGCGTAAACGTACGGCCAAAGGCAAAATCATAGAAAAAACCATCTTCAATCACAGGACCAATCGTCACTTGAACGGCGGGAAACAAAGCTTCAACCGCATGCGCCAACAAATGAGCCGTGGAGTGGCGGATAATGTCCAAACCTTCGGGGTCTCGGCTAGTAATGATCGCTAAGTTAGCATCGTGCTCGATAAGAAAGCTCGTATCAACCAACTCTCCATCCACTTTGCCCGCCAAGGCGGCTTTAGCAAGCCCTGCACCAATACTAGCAGCCACATCAACAACGGTGACAGCAGCATCGAAAGGTTTTTGCGTTCCATCAGGAAGGGTAATCATCGGCATATTTTTCTCCTCAGTGGTGACCCCTACTAAAGGCCACGTGATTAACGTTAAACCGGAGTGTAGCAAAGAGGTGGATTTCAAGTCAACGTTGATCGATCTTAAGGAGGAGAAAATGGCTTATTTTTGTAAAAGCTTCGTCACATCATCTGCCGAGAGAGGCTTGTAGTAATGATAACCTTGCGCCTGAAAGCAACCCTGTTGCTGTAAAAAATCCGCCTGTGCCTGATTCTCCACGCCTTCGGCAATAACTTCTAGCTCAAGTATTTGCGCAAGCGCTATCACAGATTTAATGATACCCTCATCCGCCTTGTTCTTGCCAATTTGAAGGATAAATGATCGATCGATTTTTAGAATAGCGATAGGAAGCCGGCTCAAACGTGAGAGCGATGAATAGCCCGTACCAAAATCATCAATGGCAAAACGAATATTATTTCTACTCAACTTAAGCAACGATGCTTCAAGCTGCTCGTGTCGCCCGACAAAAGAAGATTCTGTTAATTCGAGCTCGATCGAATCAATCGGCACTTGATGCTTTTGTATGAGCCGCATTGCTGCATCAGGAAACGACGAGGCTTGAAGCTGGTACGGCGATACATTGATCGCTAACGAGCACGCATGCTTAATGCGGCCTGCTTGCATCCATTCCGCGTATTGGCGGCAAGCCTCATCAATAATCCATCGCCCCAAACTCTCGATCATGCCATTCTCTTCAGCAATCGGGATAAAAAATTCAGGGAGCACCTGCCCCAATGCAGCAGAGCGCCATCGTATCAGCGCTTCCAAACCAACAATATTGCCCGACGCCATATCAACGCGCGGTTGATAATCAAGGTACAATTCATTTTTTTGTATCGCACTGTTCAAGGCTAGCTCTGTTTTCATGCGCTTTTCGTATTCGTCATTAATCCTTTTTGTAAAATATTGAAACGTATTTTTGCCCTTTGATTTTGCTTTGTATAAAGCAATATCAACGTTTTGAAACAACGTATCTGAGCGCTTAGAAGCGTCAGGATAGCAAGCAATGCCGATGCTGGCGCTCGCATTAATATGATGTTGTTGAATGTGGTAGGGTTTAGACAACGCAGCAATCAAGCCCTCGGCAAGCCTGCCAGCCTCTTCATTGTCAGCCACTTCTGGCATAACCACTGCAAATTCATCACCACCCATGCGCGCAATAAAATCAGACTCGCGCGTATGCTGCTCAATACGTCGGGCGAATTGTATTAACAACTGATCGCCGACAGCATGTCCGAATCCATCATTCACTTGTTTAAAGTTATCAATATCCAATAATAAGATAGCAAATTGACGGCCATAACGATGGGCAATTGCACGCGTCTTATTTAAAAGAATATATAATTGACGTCGATTATAAATGTTCGTTAACGGATCGAAATAAGCAAGCTTATCTAAGGCTTTTAACAGTTTTTTAAGCTCTTCTTTTTGCTCATACATTTTAAGAAAAACACGTGCTTTTGACCGAACGATATAAGGATCCACGGGTTTCAATAAATAATCAACGGCACCTTTTTCATAGCCCTTCAAAATAGCCGCCTCACCTTGCATCGCGGCTGAAATAAAGACAATGGGAACATCTGCTGTTTCTTTGTTTTCATGAATCAAGGTTGCTAGTTCAAAGCCGTCAATATCAGGCATCTGTACGTCCAAAAAAATGCATGCAAACTCGTGCTTTAAACACAATGCCAACGCGTCATTACCTGAGGTTGTCGTCATAATATCGCAAGGTAGCTCATCAAGTATGCCTGTTAATGCTTGCAAGTTAGCCTCATGGTCATCGACGAGTAAAATGACGACTTGGTTTTTATCTGTCTTTGTCATTACGCTATTATCCCTTTCATTGCTTGGTTAAACTCATGCATGAAGCCATACCCTTAAAAGAGAAAGCAATTTATTCACATCGATAGGTTTGGCCATATAATCTGTCGCGCCAACCTCCAAACACTCTTCACGATCACCCTTCATTGCTTTAGCCGTTAAGGCAATAATCGGAAGCTTGGCCCACTGTTTCTTTGAGCGAATACGCTTGATGGCCTCAAAGCCATCCATTTCCGGCATCATAATATCCATTAAAACAAGATCAATACCAGGGTGCTCTTCCAGCTTGGCCAATGCTTCTTTGCCTGTTGCACCGACCACAACCTTGAAACCAACACTTTCAAGCACCTGCTTCAACGAGAAAACATTTCGCATATCATCGTCAGCTAATAAAATCGTTTTATCTTCGAAGCCATCTTCGCGAAGACGCAACTCATTGAGCATCTGCTGCTTTTCTTTTGGCAAGCCGTCTTCAACCTTATGCAAAAATAACATAACCTCATCCAACAACCTATCAGAAGAATGCGCGCCTTTAATAATAATAGAGTTTGAATATTGATCTAAGCGATATTTTTCATCTTTTGTTAAATGCTGATCGGTATAAATAATAATAGGCGGATATTGACCCTCGCTATCACGCTCTATCTTTTCTAATAACTCAAACCCCGTGCCATTTTTCAGCACCAGATTTAAAATAACACAATCAAAATGAACATGCTGCAATTTATCCAGTGCTTCCTTCGGTGTAACGGCTACATTGATTTTAACATCACGCATTTTAAGTAACGCCATCATGCTTTTTTGCTCAGATTGGGATGCCTCAACCAGAAGGATATTGCGACTACGTCTATTAATGACATTTTCTATAGCGCTTATTGCATCAGAAAGCTGCTGAGGATTGACGGGCTTTTTCAGAAACCCAAGCGCGCCCATTTTCAGCACAGTGTCAGCACAAGACTCAACGGATATAACATGAACGGGAATATGGCGTATGTTTGAATCCGTCTTGAGTGTTCTTAATAAACTCATACCATTCATATGCGGCAAACGAATATCCAGGATAACGCCGCTGGGTTGATAATGCCTAATCGCCTCCAGCCCACTCTCACCATCCATCGCCACAAGGCACTGAAAGCCATGCTCCCTACACCGATCTCTCAAAATTTTAGCGAAGTTTATATCGTCTTCAACCACCAAAAGAAGGTTGCTTTCGCTAGAAAGCATGTCTCGATCATCAGATAACACAGTTTGCAAAGGATATTTGAGATCACCCTCATCAATGACATCCGTTTTATTAATGCTCTCTTCGGCATTAACGCTGGCACTCAAGCTGATATCGTCATCCACTGAATGAGCACTTTGAAAACTAACCGGCAATATCAAAGTGAATTGACTACCCCTACCCTTCACACTTTCTAATTCAATATTTCCGCCCAATAATACAGACAAACCTCGAGATACAGACAACCCAAGCCCTGTACCCTTATAAATCTTATTCAAGCTACTATCGAGCTGCTTAAATGTTTCAAAAACAATTTGCTGATCTTGCTTAGAAATACCCACACCTGTATCGCTGACACTTATCGCAACTCTTTGTACCGATCCCTCATCCTTTCGGCGCTCAGCTAATCGAGAGAAGCGCACCGAAACACTGCCTTGTTCAGTGAACTTTAACGCATTCGAAACAAAATTCTTTATTATCTGCTCCAAACGAAGCTGATCTGTTTCGATCAGCTCAGGGCAAGTTTTATCGATAGTCACGGTGTATGCTAAGTTTTTTTTATCCATTTGCGTCTGAAATGTTTTCTTTAGCATATTAGCAACATTACTGAGATAAACCTTGGCAGGTATAATGTCGAGCTTACCAGACTCGACTTTAGATAAGTCTAAAATATCATTAATTAAATTCAAAAGATCCTTGCCCGATGAAAAAATAGTTTCCGCTGACTCTACTTCTGCAGGATCTAGCATTTTCTTTTTATTTTCAGCCAATAATTGAGAAAGGATAATAATGCTATTCAAGGGCGTACGCAGCTCATGCGACATATTGGCTAAAAATTCAGACTTATAACGGTTAGACATTTCAAGCGCTTTCGCCTTCTCATCAAGCGCACTTTGAGAGGCTTCCAAATAATTGTTAGAAGCCCTTAGCTTTTTCGTTTGTTCTTCCAATGCTGAGCGCTGCTCTTCAAGCTCCTCGTTGGTTTGAGCTAACTCTTCTTGCTGCGATTGTAGTTCGTTGCTTTTATCTCGCAGCTCTTCGTTTGATGTTTCAAGCTCTTCGGATTGCTGCTGTGTCTCCTTCAATAGATTGCTTAAGCGATGTCGCGTTTGCGCAGAATTTAGCAAAATACCCAGTGTTTCTAAAATGCCGGTTAAAAACTCCCGTTGAATATCATTAAAGCCCGCTAAAGAGCCCAGCTCAACAACAGCAATGGTTTCACCATCAAACAATAGAGGGATCGCAATCACTTCTTTCGGCGATGTTTCGATAATCGACGATGTAACCGGCAAATCTTCATCAACATCACGCACCATGGACTGCATCGTCTGATCCACGGCAGCTTGACCCACAATACCCTCGCCCCATTGAAACATGATTTTTTTATGTTTTTTAGAAGGATACGCGTAACCTACTTTCCACATCAATTGTTTGTTCTCAGCAAGATATAAAGCCCCCACGTCTGCAGAGACATAATGCGCCAGCGAACTGACAATGTCTTGACATAGTGCTTCTAATGTTTTTTCACCGCGTGTTGCTTCATGCAATTTAACCACGCCTTCTTGAACAATGCTTTTTCGTATGAGTGCTTCGTTCGCATCGGTGAGTTGTTTTTTGGCTTTTTTTAAAGCGCTAACATCGCGTATAGTTCCTGTAAAAAAACGTTTGTTTCCCAGCCTGAACTCGCTCACCGACAAGTAAATAGGCAATGTTCTTCCATCTTTACACAAGGCATCGACCTCTCGCCCGATACCGATGATTCTTTTCTCTTCTGTCGTACAGTATCTTTTGAGATAAGCGTCATGTTTACTTCGATAAGGCTCAGACATCAACATCGAGACATTGCGTCCCAACATTTCTTTTGCCTTGTAACCTAACAACTTCGTCGTCGCCGGATTACACGATTGAATAATGCCCTGGTCATTAATCGTTAAAATAGCTTCTATCGCTGTGTCTATCACAGAGCGCGTTTTATCTTCGGCCAACTGACGCTGTTCTCGCATTTGATTAAATGCCTCTGTGAGCTCGCCAATTTCATCATTAGACTCTACCGGGATATCTTCATTTAACTTGCCAGCAGCTAATTTTTTTGTGGCAGACAAGAGTAAGCGTATCGGCCTTAATAGTTTTTTAGTATTAAATGAGGCTAACCACATAAAAATCAATATTAAGAAGATGATAAAAACGCCAATCGCATAAGGGATGATCGTAGAGAGCTGCTGCACATAACTGGCTCGCTTATTAAGCTCCGCTAACTGAAGTTTTGTCATGCTATTTAATAGCTTACTGGCATGCCCTGATATCGGCACAGCTTTTTCAGCCAGCCAATAAACCGCCAAACTTGTTTTCTTGCTTTGCCGTTGAGCTATTAATTGCTTGGCTAACCCTTGATATGATTTAAATATCACCGTTAACTGGTCGTACAATCCTTTTTGTAGAGGAGTTAATTTTTCTTGCTTCACCCCAATAGCATGCTCGGCTTTTCCCGCCAAAATCAACGATTTTTGACTGCGATGCATCAATGTGACATCACCGGTTTCGACATACTCAATAAGCAAGCCAAGTGAATGTGTAAAATGCCCCCTGAAATTAGCTAACGGGAAAATAACAGTGCGATGTCCATATTTCGTCACCAGCCGTTCTTTGTCAATTAATGCTGTAGCGAAAACAAGAATATGGTTTGCTACGGGCATAAGCTGTTGGTGCATAAAAATTTTCGCAGGAAAATCGCCTGGAGTATGTGCGACATCTTGAATATGCCATTGCCATGCTTTCAAATTATTTAATGTGGCTTCAAGTTTTTTGTCTAAGCCCTTGAGTTGTACGCTATGATAAAGTGCCGACAAGGCCGTTAATTTTTTCATGCTGGGAATAATACCTTGATTCCACGCTTCTTGTCTTTCTCGAACAAACCTCTGATCTTTCAAAGTGATCCAACCACGTAAAGACGCTAAGCTTTGCTGTAAACCTGTTTGCAGCTTTTCAGACGCTTGTGTCACAGGAATGCTCTCATCAATCAATGACGCTGTATTTTGCTTTAAAAAGTACAAAGCACCTAGGTTAAACAGAAGAAAAAGTATGCCCAACACGACAACGAAAAAATATTTTTTATTTAGCTTTTCCTTAAGCCCCTGCCGGTGTGGCGTTGAATTCTTCATGAGCCAGATCCAGCATCTGATTTTTCTCCAAGCCAATCAGGATAGGCTTGCATCTGCTTATGAAGAAAGCGCAACTGTTTTAACAAAATGCCTGCCCTTTGATACACATCTGAAGGTGTTTTGTACCCCGGATAATAGCTTTCTATCGCTTCAGATTTTTTCGGCAAAAACTCATTCAAATACTTAACTTCAGCAACAATAATATTCGAGAGATTATAAACATCGCTCGGAACCAGCTTTTTGTTTTGATTAACTTGCAAGTCAAGCATGGCAACGCCAGAATCTTTGGCGATCGACCTGAGAATAGTTAAGCAATCCGTCAAACGCTGATAAACATCTGATGGTGTTTTATTGAGCATGAACTTGGATGGCTTTGGAATGCGGGTGCTGACATTAAAGGGTTTCAATAACTGCTCTGTGTAGTTAATCGCCAATGTTACGCGCTCAAAAACGTCACCCGGCGCAAAATGCCTGTAAAGCAAACTATTGAGCTCATAGTTCTCTTGTAACAACGCATTAAAGACATCTGAAGACGTTGTGTCTTTCGGTTCTGCAATCTCGCTTACTGTGGCGGTGATATGTAGCATCTTCTTCACCAACAAAATACGCTTCAATGCTGCATTCACCAATTGCAACACCTCAGCCGGTTGAATCTTACTTGCATAAACCTGAGGCACCGCCTCAATACTCCCCGTTGTCTCATGCGTCAAACGGTTCGCCATTTGGAAAAGTGCTCGGGCTTGAGAATAAACCTCTTGAGAGGAAACCGTTTTTGCGACGATATAGGTTTGAGTTACTTTGGGTTTGCCCATAGCTTGACGGATGAGGTTTAATTCTTTACCGATCAGCGTCACTTTGGCTAGCACATCCGCGGGCTTTACTTGAGCGGCATGGCTGGGCGGTGCTGCGATCGTGGCTAAACAAAATAAAAGCCCGGCAAGGAATAAGATCCCTCGTGCGCAAATCCTAGTCATTCAAACCTCCTGTTTGTAGCGGACGCCTTGATTCCAGAAGACCTTTCACGTTATCCGCGTTAGTTATTAGCATAGCTTTACTTTAGGGATAAATCCATTCGTGATGCGAGATTAAGTAGAAATATCATCGCGTTAGCGCGCGGCTTGAGCAGGCTTTTTCCATAATTTTTTTGACAAATTGGGGTTGTTGTGCTATATATTTGGGTCATTGTTAGGCGGGTTATATAAGGGAATGGTTATGGCATCGGGTGGTCCTGTTAAGATTAAAGGGAAACAACGACGAACTCATCGCCCATCTAGCCCTTTGCCTTTTATCAGCAACCTCATTTCAACTATAACCCACCTTCTGTTTCCCAAAAAAACCTCAGCAGCAACCAAAAAAATACCTCTTAGCACTTTTAAGACCAAAGAGGCCGTGACTGAGGAAGGTGCTGCCATTGAGGAAATACGCCGCACACGAGAAACATTAAAGCAATTTAGAAACCGCAATTATCAATACACCCCTAGCATCCTTATGCTAATTCACAAACGATGCCAAACCTGGAAAAAGCACCCTGCTAACATCAAAAATCTAAACGAAAGAATCGCTTTTGAGAAACAGTTTCGTCTCTTTGTTGCCGAAAACTTAGGCGCGGTCAAGGCATATAGCAAAACGCACAGTGACGTCTTTTTCTTCAAGACGCTACAAACTAAATTAAAACAGTTGAAAAGCACTATAAATCCCGATGAAAAACTACGCCTTGCAAAGCACCTTCACCAATTCCTAGCAAAACATCTTGAGGCGATTAAGCGATACAACCGAAAACAAGGCGACGTCCCTGAGGATGTGGATTTAATTTTGCACATCGCTTTTTTAATGAAAGCAGACACCGATCCTCGCATTTTGTCCAACGACGAAAGAAAGGTGTCAACACGACTGCTTGATTTTGCGGAAACGCACTATGATTACTTTCGCACACTGTTGGATGAAGATCGCTTGTCGTTGGCGATGACGAAGCTTTTGATGCAGGTTGAGGCTCGGTGGCGGGCGAAGGTTTATAGGCCGGCTGTGTATGCGCTGAGTGATGATGAGAGAGGCCAACTGTCTAGCTTAAAACAATTACTAGCTATTGGCGCCTCCAAAAATGAAGCCAAGGAGGATAGAGCATTCGCTTACGCGACCATCAAAATGCTATTGAATGACACAGGTCTTTCTACTATTGCAAACCTTGCTGCGAACGATGCTAATTTGTACGCCTTTTGCAAGACAGGCGACTTAAAAGACCACTGGGAAACGCGGCTAACCTCTCAAGAAATATTTAAATCACCGTCAAATTTCCGCCTTCTGCCACAGGAAAGCCGACATCCTTTTGATCAATTGATGGATCGGCATGGCATGCAATACAAAATCAATCAACCTAAATACGACCAACGATTTAACAAATACAATGCTCCCAATCTGTTCAAGATTTTTGTGCGAGACCAGCAATACGGCACCCGATACCGTGAAAAACTAGCGCCATACGATTGCTTTAATGATCGTACTTCACATAAATCCTTAGCTGCTTTAGCACTGCATGGCGCCATTTATTATTTGGCGATTACACATAAAATTTCTCACGAAATAGACTACTTGCACCAACGCAAACAACACAACACAACAGCGCTTTTAAAGATAAATTACAATATTGCTTGGAGCGCGTTAAAACTATTAAGATCCACATTAAATATATCGAAAAACACCTTCCATAACGCAACCGAAGGAAAACACTTTTCATGGTTGAAATTTAAACTAGGCGATCAAGCGATCAACACCTTTGGAGGCGCCGCCGCATTCTTTCGTCACGCTGAAGAACTCGACGGAATTACAAGCGGCAATAGAATTACTTTTGATTATTAACCCGAATAGGCTTGCTTGAAACAACCCGCTGATTCACCCTCTCTGAGTTGAACAACGATTTGCTACAAGTTAAAGAGCTTTGACCCTTTCCTTGCTTTTGTTGTCCTCCACCAAGCTGGCTTTCTTTGACTGGTGTTATCGGCGTCGGCGGTAATTCGCCGCTTGGTGGCTGACTATTCAACTGAAACTGTTTGGCAAGGTCTGCGATCACGAATTGAGTATTCGTTGACGGGTTTTGAAGGCTCGTAGCATTAACATTACCAGGGGTCTTGAACTCATCCAAAGCCTGCGTTATCTGCGGCGCAGGATTATCTGACATCCCCAACACTGCCGACGTTACACTGCCTGTCGAAGATGATTCTTCTTTGCTCTTCCCTTTTTGATCAAGCGATGATGCGCTTTGAGAACTCGTAGCACTAACATTATCAGAGATATTGGACTCATCCAAAACCTGCGTTATCTGCGGCGCCGGAGACAAAGACAAAATGACACCAGGATTCTTCGACAACCTATAACACCGATTGCTCTTCCTATCTGTAAAACCAGCCGTTTTCAAATCTTTCTTTGCAATAAGATGTTCATAGTATGATAGCGACTTAATAACAAAACGCTTTTTGAACCAAGCCGAAAGCTTTTGCCAGAGAGATTTCGACTTAGCCTTCAAAACTTCATCACAAACCTTAATTTTATCTTGCTGCAAAAGAACATCAGCAGCCGCTCTTTCCGCAGGCGTAATGCGCGCATCTTTCAAAGCAAAACGCTCATCCTGCCATCTTATCTGCCTAGCATCTAATGCCGCCATTGCCTTCCTTAATAACTTCCGCGCTCGCCATTGACTTCCAAAATTGAACACAGAGGTCGACTTTTTGTTGGCCTTAATTTTGTCTGCCAGCTTGTTACGTTTGCCAGGAATTGCTTGAATATGCTGATTATATTGTTCCTGTAGAACCTTATAAACTGCCGGATATAATAAATGATTTGGCCCCAATCTTTTTTCCATGCGTTGCAAATAACTCAGCGACGTTAAACCTTCAACTCTTTGCGTCATCAAAGGGCACAAACGATCGCATGCGTCCTTGTCTTCAACAGGATCTAGGGTTTCATAAATAGCAAGAAGCTTTCCAAAGATCCGACTCTTGTCAACGACTTTTTCTCTTGTCGTCGCCTGAGCCAAGCGCTTGGAATCCAGCTGACACACCGCCTTCCCACCGCGCACGCCTTTTTCATATAAATCCCGCAACAGAGGGTTAGAAAAAGCAAGTGCCTCCAGTTCGCAATAGCCCGAGTAAAAGGCACTAGAAGAATGAACCCGAGAAAATCCGATGATACTGCCAGGAATGGTCACGAGGTCGCCTTTGCATTCATAGATTAGCGTTGATACCTCAAAGCGCTTGAGTGAAATATCCTTCGTAACTTCAAGCTTAGATTGCGGAGTTTTGTGAAGCGTGTAAATATTTCCCTTATAGCGTATTTCGGAAGGATAAGGTTGCGACATAATAAACCTATCGGTTTCTTTATGCCTGCGATTACCTCCGCGAGCCATCATTATTTTTCCTTCATAGGTCGCCTCGTCGCAGTTGCCGGGCTGCTTTATTCCGGGCAGCATATTTTTTTCCTGCTTAAGAAATGTATTCAGCTTATCAGGCGTAAGATCTGATAACCTCTGAGCATAGGTAACACGCAAGCAGGAAGTATAATTCGGCAATTCTTTTAAAATCTTTTTGTTATTCAAAAGCAAGGTATAACGCTGCGAAGGATCCTGAACTTGTTTAATGCTTTCATACAGGGCGTCCAAAAGCCCCGGAAGACGATTCATCACAACAGCACCACATGTTTGAAACAACTTATCTTGCTCGGGCGCCGAAAGTTTTTGTACACGCTGAGACAACTGATTCGCAAAGTCATCATAACCATTGAGCTGCTGTAAGTCGTAGTGCCGTTCTTTCCAAAAAGAAAGCGACGTCAGCAATGGCTTTTTTGCTATTCCAGCAAACAGTGTATCGACATAAGGCTGATACCTGGTATCTTCTTTAGCGACTTTAATATAGGGTCTAAATAATGCATATTGCTCCGACAAAGGACGCATTGCAAGCGCACGAAAAAAGAGAGTCAGCTCTGAATCGTACTCCGAAACCTCATTCAAATCTTTGTTGTACTGACCAAAAACAAGCCCCCACTCCTTCCTCAAGCCACATTCCTTCCTCAAGCCACATTCATTTCGCTCTTCAAATAACTTTCGCAAGAATTTAGAAAACAAGGCGTCTCTCAACAGCCGCTTCAAAGTATTGCCTTTCTCTTTCAATAGATTGTATCGCTCAACTGGAGAAAGCTCCTGGATACAGGAGAAGAAAGGATGGCGCACACCAAGCTCATATCCCGGCAATTTCTCAAAATCCTTGGTGTCTGTTGCAAGCAACTTTAAGCGCTCTGAGGCTCCAAGCGAATTAATTGAGAGCCTAACCAACTCCAAAAGCTTTGAATAATTGGGGCACGCCTCCCCCTCTGAGGTAGCTTCACCAAGGTTTTTACATAGCCCTCTTAACCAGGCGCCATAACCGGATAAACGCTTTAGACGCCGCAACAAAGGCAACGTCTTCTTTGAAAGGGAGAGAGCCTCAATCTCCTCGAACACCCGCCCCTCAATCGCTTTGTACTCAAGCTCATTTTTAAAAACATTCGCATATCGACCAAGTAATTGACAACGTGACGATAGATCACACTTGCTTATTTTAATCAGGAGGTTCTTTGAAAAAGGATCCCACTCCGACATATTGCGAAAAGCTGTGTCGCCCAACTTCTCAAGCAATTGACATTGCTCATCCAAGAGATGGGTGTTGGCATTCTCAAAAAATTGCGCTTTGAAGGCTGGGTACCATGTTTTTGCATTCGAAGTCTTGTACCCTTCCTGAAGCCATGCAATTTGAGTAGCCAATGTTTGTTTACTTAAATCCTGAAGTATTTTCTCAGGCTGCGTCGGATAATGGCGCTGCACCACTAGGCCCAGGCGCTCTTTTTGAACTTTCAACAAAACGCATTCTTTTAAACGGTCTTCAGCCTCCTGAATAGTACGCTCGCCAAAAAAAACAGCCGCCGAATCATCGGGAGCATTGCGTAATTTGTCCACTGGATTTTCTTTGCATATAACTTTATTACAATACTGTTGAAATTTATTGTACCTAGCAATAAAGGTCTTTGCTTTCTTATGGGGATAGTTTCGCGCTTTTGCGCACAGCCTTATTTTATCTTCTTGAAATAGATCTTTTTTTTGTAATCGCTCAACCGATAAAATAAAACGAAGCATCGCCTTCAGTGCGGGCTTATTGTTAGCATCATTGTTAAGCTTCAAAACCGCTGCATTCAACCGAACAAGCGCCACATCTTGATCATCCTTCTGCTTACTCAGGTAATTGTGCCAAGAACCCTGAACGCCAATGGCCGACTTAACGCGATCAAAATATTCTTCTGCATAAGCACTGAGAATAAGGGCTTCAATAGGAAGTTGTTCATTGAGAGGAAGATATGCATGCTTGATCAACTTTAGCATAGCATGACTGGACGCCTTAAAATAACGAAGCTTTGCACCTTTCGAAGTATATACTAATTCCCCCGTAGTCTTTCCATCAAAAGCTCTCCACTTTTCATTTGATAATTCTTTCACTGTCAAATCGTCAAAGGCAACACTTGACGCATAAAGCTTATCTCCTTCAACATAGAGAGATGATCTACGCCTCTTTGGGAAACCAAAACAATACTGTTTATTCCCCCAATTAAATATCGCCTCTTCAAAAAAAATGCCCACAATGGAACACTGCCCTTGAACATAAAAATTATTAAAGCACGTCAGCGCATCAGCGCGAGATTTTTCATTCGAAAAGTTTTTATCAAAAAAGGCTTGTTTCTGCTGAAGATAAAATTCCCGTATTGCCTTCGCACGCTCTGCGGAAGGCACGCGCGCATTAAGATTGCGAAGAAAATCCGCCCGCTCATGCTTGAGCCCTTGAAAAATAAGAGAGCCTCTGTGCCAATCAGCAATTTGTGTCCCAAGAGTTGAGTTTTTCGCCGGTGTACCCGAAAGAGCGGCCTTACTCGTTCGCTGGCGATAATCCAAACTCTCTTGATCCGCCGAATACATCGTAACATCAGCTTGTTCTACTTCTTCTTCAATATCTGTCACAGATTCTCTCACTTTCTTATAGCTCGAGCACAACCCGGCGCCATGCTCATCCCACGTTTGTCTATAATCTTTTGTCGTACAAGTATCTCAACGATTGAACATCACCCACATAGTCATTGTTTTCAATCACATAGCGAGCACTTTGTCTTTTGATAGGATTTATTCTGCAACCAACAAGAACATAAATCCATCGTCACAACAGGCTTTCACCCACTGCGATCTAATATTGAACATTTTACCTTAAAGTCCATGAAAAAACAGCTTTTTTTTGCGTTTTTCGTGATTTTTGTGGTTATTTGTTTGACTATGCGGGGTGAGGTTGGAATGGGGGTTTAAAAACAGGGGGTTCTTTGGGTTTGTTGGGGTGAAGGGGTTGAAGATTGGGGTATCTTGTTCAATTTATTGGGGGTTTTTGTGGGGTGCGCGCTCATTATGCTTATATCGACGCGATGGTGCTCTTGTTTTGGTTAGATGTGCTCGTCGAACCCTGTCTATACTGACACTCTTGTTGCGCTTCATATCTTAAATGTCGCTCCATAACACCTTCCATCTGAAACAGTTGCTTATGAAAAAGGGTCAACATCCGATCCTCACCTTCGGAAAGCTGAAACGAGCTGCGCAAGGAAGCAAAAGCATTATCAATGGTTCCTCGCATGTACTCCAAACTAACATGATACTTTTCCGAGCTCTCGGTTTTGTGAACTGTCAGATGTTGTTGCAAATCCCCGTAAAAAGAATTGTCTTTCGAAAAGTCTCCTGCTTGAATATGCGCATCTAAAGAATTGCACAGCGCTTGACAGATCCCATCAAACACAGACCGCTTGACTGCGGCTGGGCTGCTATTACTGGTACCGAAAAACGTGGGGGCAGGCATCATTTCGCTCCTTATTAAAACGCATGAAGCCTAACATATCTTGATAGAAAAGCCAAAGATCATTTTTTTGGGGAAAACTTCTTTTCCAACGTGTTCAATGCCTTAGTCGTACCCGTATCAACCTTGAAGAAAGAAACCAAATTAAAAGAGCGCACAACCTCATTACGATGATAGTTCAGGTTGGATTTTTTACCCAAAGCAAGATCTTCTTCAATGTAACCACGCATTGTCACGATATCCTTGGAGTTATTCAGCTTCTTAGCAAGACTTCTGAGACCGCCTCTTATTATTCTGTTTGAACATTTATCACGCTTCACTAATATTAACCGTATCGCACGAGCTTTATAAAGCGAAGTCTTTATAGCTTGCAACTGCTTGCCTTTATCTCCAGGCAAGTCTGGATGATCAGCCTCCCAAGACAACAAATCGCGCTGGATTTCCTCCAGCTCTTCATCACTTTCCTTAAACAAGGATTTCGAGATAGACTCTATCGGATCTGCTTGTGAGAAAGATTTGGGATTTATCTCAACATCCCGCAAATCAGAACTGGAAGCAGTGGCCCGAAACGCGTTGCCACCATCCGCCAGGGCATTATTTATTGTCGCAGTAGAGCTATCGCCTTCGGTCGGATCTGCTTGTGGAAAAGATTTTGGATGGGGCTCACTATCCAGCAAATCAAAACTGGAAGCAGTAACCCGAAGCTCTTTGTCATTACCCACTAAAGCATTCTTTATTGTCGCAGTAGAGCTATCGCTTTCGGAAGGAAGTGGTAAATCAATTTCAACATCCTTCAAGGCCAACGCTATTTGATCAGCATAGTGGTCTGAATAATCTGGTTTAGCATTCGCTTTATTATCGGAACTAGCAGAAAGATTTTTTGTGGAAACAGTTGCATGCTTCACCGGAGCATTCTTAGGGGCTACCCCCAAATGCTTATCACCTGCCTTGCCGAGAATAACGCTCCATTTATCTTTCACAAACTCAGGCAGCTTATTCTTTATGTCATCTTCACCGTTACGACAAACAATACCAGCAACATGCTCCATCTTCTTATAAATGTGAGCGATTATTAGCTTTGCTACTTTCTCTTTGAGGACTTTTTGTATTTTTTTATTAGCAACCTTAGAAACAACTTCTTCATACTCGTTGCCAAGCGTCTTACAAGCTTCGATAAAGTTTGATTTATTAACCTCATCTTCCCGGCCTGTTCCGATGTTTATTGTTATGCCATCAACTATTTTTTCTATGTTCTCGCGGATAGTAATCCACAGCTTCCCTACAACACTTGGTACGCCTCTTTTTCTCTCTACTGCATATGCATTCGCAAGCTCTTTGTAGCTTAATTTATAAGCCTGCTTCTTAATCAACTCTTCTACACTTAAAGTATCATCCTCTTCATTATTGTTAATACCGTACATAGACATACGTTTTAACAGACTATTAGAGAATAATCTCTTTATTGGCCGGTAATAAGGGGCGCTGGATATTATTAACTTACTTTCGTTAAACATATATCCTGGAATAACAAGGCTGCCTGAAGGCCCTTGATAATGAACATCTTTTTTTGTAGTATTGATAGCCAGAGTTTCGCTGTTTTTCCCGGATAATCCGGCATAAACAACATTAGCTTTTGCTTTATCACTCTTATCTTTATCAGTAGATGTCGTCCCTCCCTTGTAGTACGTCTCTTTGCCAATAGAAATAATAGAGGGAAAGTCTGCATGAATAATATCGCGCGAGCCTTGATTATAGCCTACTTCATGCGCCTTGAGAGCTTTCTTTCCTCGCCTAGTAGACTTAAACTTGGCCTTTAAGCTTGATGTCGCTTCATTATAGCTCCCAAGGTTCGTTTCACCATCTAAAGTCGCATCTCCAAGCACGCCATCTATCTTTAGATGATTTTCAAAATCGATTCGTGAATTAGTCTTCCCTTGATTACGATCCTTCAAAACCTTTCTATTTCCGACTGCAACTTTTCCCGTTGATTCTTTCACCTTGCTAAAGGCCTGCTCTGCAAGCTTTTTATCTTCTTGGCTTTTTGGGTTCTGGAAATCCATCAAGACACCCTTAGAAGATAAATTCTGCGAAAAGCTACTTTCCTCGAGCCACGAAAACGCTTTCCCGTCATTTTTTTCAAGAAAAGCAAGTGACGCTTCTTGGTCAAGATTTAAAAAATTCTTCTGCATATCATACAAGAATTTCTCATACAAATAATGCAGCGTCCCTCTTAACAATTGATCATCCGGAGATTGAGATCCCTTTGTTTTGTCAAGCATCATTTTTAGAAGATGATCGTAACCTGGCCGAGTTTTAAGATAACTATTGCATTGATCGAGCAATGGCATTGCTTTCGATAAAACCAGATTATCTTCGCTATGGATTAAACTAGAGAGCTTAACAATCTTTGCTTTTATTGCTTTTATTGTTTCTAGTGAACGTTGTACTTTAGTTCTTGACCCAGGAAGCTGGCCAGAACCGTCCATATTAAAAAAGATGTCTGCTTCATTTAATAATTCTTTTTTATTTTCTTCAGTAATAAGAGAGAGAGAATGCACCCCTGTTTCTTGGTGCGAAGACGGTTTTGCTAATCGAAGAGCTGTATTTATGTACCGTACCGTATTTTCATCGATTGTTACGTTATCGGCGGCATTGAGCTTTTTTAGTAATGTTTGGGCATAACGAAATTGGAGCAATTTCTCCAAGGCCAGCATATCTAGCTTATTTGCCGTAATCCTTCCAAAACAGGCTTGCGCCGCGGATTGGAAATCTTTTGCCGCATTCTTGGAAGATGCCTTTAACAGCTTTTTGTCTTCTCCTAGCACTGCGACCTCTTCGTCATTAAGTACTTTGTTGCTGAAAGGATATAGATGCGTGAAGCGATAAAGTAAGGCATGCAAACTTCTGCGACCAAGCCCGAGGTCTTTATCTTGAATAAAATGTAACACACCTTGGTCTGTTAACAGCTTGAGCTGTTCTGCATCTTCTGTTAAGTACTTTTCAGGGTTGTATAAAGCTTCCATTTCACTGGTGGTGAGCTTTTTTGCTTCTCGTTTTTTTGTCAGGAGAATGCTTGCTAGCGCGTCACGTAAAGCAAAGGTTGAGGGGTTGTTCTTTTTCGGACTATCTTTTTTGAAATACGTCTGAATTGATGGATAGGCGCGAAAAATACCGGCAATACGCCATAGTGCGATTTCTCGTTTGTTAAGAATTCCAGGCAAGCCTTCCGTTAACAGCTTGCGCAATGCTTCCGGAAAGAGTTCTTGAGCACCCTGAGGTGATTTGATTTTTTTCTGCATAATTCCTTGAATTTCTGTGTCGGACGCATCAGCAATTTTGTCGAGGATGATCCCCGCACGTTCGGAAAAGCTAGCGCCTGTTTGTGCTGTCATTTTATTTTTCTCCCGCATCCCATCATAAAAACAATCCCGTAGCAAAAAAAAGTGGCTACTTATCTTCTCGGTTAAAACTTGTCTTATAATAAAGAATACTATTTTTCCAGTAAGCTATATTTTTCAAATCCGTATTAATCAAAGATTTGCCGCTCATAATAACCACCTTTATGTAGAACGATTCTATTTCACGCATTTATTTTGCGTAAGCATCAAACAAAATCGCAACACCTGTAATATAAAGCTTACAACAGATCCCTGGTTTGTCAACTTTCTGCTCAAATAATAGCGGGCGCGCTTCCTCTCAAAAAACACAAAAAATGCGCTTAAAAATCATACACATACAACCCTGCGCGAGAGGCGGCTAAAAATGGCAAAAAAAATAGACGGCTTTTTTTTAATAAAAGGAAGGGGGGAATGCAAGATATAGCAGTGTGTTAGCTTGTTGTTACGGCTTCCTGGATCCCGCGGTCAAGCCGCGGGATGACATTGGGTAAGGCGGGGTGAGATTGGTTAAAACAGGGCAAGATCAACCAAAAAGATGATACTCACCCAAAACCTGCAACAACCACGGCAACCCATAAGCCGTCGCGACACCCGCAACACAGCCAAACACATGCCCTTCCCAAGAGGTTTTAGCATCACTGGGAAAGAGGTTCAAAAAGAACATGCCGCCCAAGAAATAGACGATAACAAAGGCGACAATAATAGTATTCACACCAGGCCGAAGGATGGCTTCAAACAAGAAAAAGCCCCACAAGCCCATGACCAGGCTGCTTGCGCCGATATGAATCGCGCGTCGGCCGAAAAGCCAGGTTAGGAAGCCGCCTAGTACGGCGATGCTCACTAGTACTAGGATAAATTCGCTCATGGGGTCTAGTAGCAATAAATTTAATAGAATAAACAAGGGGATAGAGTTGAAAAAGACGTGTTCAAAGCCTCCGTGCAAGAAGGGAGCGAAGATAATACCGGGTAGACCGTAAAGTCGTCTTGGGTAGATGCCTAATGCGTTTAAACGGCCGCCTAAGAGCGTGTTGAGGACTTGTATCGCCCATAAGACACCTATCATGATAAGGGTGAGTGGCAGGTGCTCTCTGCTTGAGATTATGAATTGGTTGAGTTGCTCGGTGATGCTGGAAAAGTTCATATTAATCAAACACCCGCCTGCACCGCCGTAATCGCTATCGTGTAGACAATATCATCCACCAAAGCACCTCGGGATAAATCATTCACTGGCTTTCTTAAGCCCTGCAACATAGGGCCAATGCTTAATACATTCGCACTTCGCTGCACGGCTTTGTACGTAGTGTTGCCTGTGTTTAAATCCGGGAAAATGAAGACCGTGGCTCTACCGGCGACGGGGCTGTTCGGCGCCTTGCTTTTCGCCACACTGGCGATCATTGCGGCGTCGTATTGCAAAGGGCCATCGATTAATAACTCGGGGTGTTGTTTTTTCACCAGGGCCGTGGCTTTTCTTACTTTATCAACATCCGTCCCCTGCCCTGATTCACCCGTGCTGTAACTGATCATCGCAATTCTGGGTTCGATACCAAACGCTTTGGCGGACTGTGCGCTTTGCACGGCGATGGCGGCTAACTGTTCGGCGTTGGGATCGGGATTCACCGCACAATCGCCGTAGACCAGTACTTGTTCGGGTAAACACATGAAAAACACCGATGATACCAACGGCGTGTCACCGGTCGTTTTAATCAGCTGCAATGCGGGACGAATCGTATTGGCCGTGGTGTGTTCTGCACCGGAAACCAAACCATCAACCTCGCCCACTTCCAACATCATCGTACCTAAATAAACAGCGTCTTCTAATAATTGTTTGGCCAGTAATTCATTCACGCCTTTTTCAGCGCGCAGCTCCAGCAAACGTTTGACGTATTTTTTGGTGATACGCTTTTTAGGGTGGATGATCGTTAGGCTTTTTTCAAGCTCGATTCCGTGCGCTTGCGCAACACGTTTGACTTCTTTCGGATCGCCCAGCAACACACAATGCGCGATGCCGCGTTTTTCACAAATATTGGCGGCGCGTAACGTTCTTGGTTCGGTGCCTTCTGGCAGAACAATGGTTTTGTTGGCGGCTTTCGCCCGTTGAATTAAATTAAAACGAAAGGCTGCGGGTGACAAATGCCGTTCGTAACGCCGCTCAAGAAAGCTATCAATCCAGTCTTGATCTAACATACTACTGATATAATCTTTGACTTCATCTTG
>Ga0233437_1001710_pt1 | contig 38284 bp, 32 predicted proteins | sample SI_122_August201_FD_182714 | JGI IMG/M metagenome (GOLD analysis project Ga0233437, IMG submission 182714) | Seawater microbial communities from Saanich Inlet, British Columbia, Canada - SI_122_August2016_200_MG | ecosystem: Environmental > Aquatic > Marine > Inlet | place: Canada: British... | reverse complement strand
CCTACAAGCAAAAGGCAATATTTTAATAGAACTCTTTCGTTCTCAAACAAGAAAAGTGTTCAAACTTGTCCTTTATGTGGAAGTGAAGTAGATAGAAAAGGAAGATTAGTTAAAAAGAATGAAAAAGGATTAAAAGAATATGAAGATAAATTATCTAGGGAAGAATACCTTAAAGAAAAGGCAAGATTAAAGGCACAGGAAGAGCATAAGAAAAAATAAAAGAAACATACTCATTACTAATTGTTAGCGATTCTTGAGGTTATGTTGTTTTTTAGTATGTAGGAGTTCAGAGAAAAATTTTAGGAAAATTATTTATATCCCAAATTTAGAAAATTAATATAATGGGAAAGGAATTTTGGAGAGATTGGAAGAGAATAACAAAAAGAGAAGAGAAAGCGATTAGAACGGTTAGGCTAACTAAAAAAGCTATCTTCAAAGAAATACCTAAGGAAATTATAATTTCTCTTTATGTGAAAGGGAGCTTCATAAGAAGAGAAATGAATAAAAAAAGTGATGTTGATTTCGTCATGATCGTTAAAAATAATGGCGATTTGAAAAAAGTTAAAAAATTTAGCGAAAAATATGAAGATATGTTTGAAACTAAAATAAATGTCTCGCCCCACTCTCTGTGGGAACTAAAGAATAACAAACTCTGGGTAAAATCAAAGAAGCCACGGGCAAGACCGGATTTACTTATTAAAAAAGTTAAAGAGTATAAATTATTGTATGGAAAAGAGATTAATCCAGAAGATTATCCCAAAAGAGATGATGTAAAGGATTTGAAAACAAGGATTAAAACCTTTAGAAAGGTATTTCTTCCATATTATGGGCAAAAGAAGTTCGGATTTCAAGAAATCATAAAACAAGTGTTTTGGTTGGTGGAATTAGAGGAAAAGGTAAGCGGAAATAATCCCCCTGAAACATGGAAAAAATTAGCTAAATCAATTAAAGATAAAAAACACATTATTCATGATACTTTACGATTTAGATTGAACCCTACCAAAGATAAGGTTAAAAGAAAGAATTTTATTAGAAAATTAAATAGATATTTGTTAAAATTAGAGAAATTACTTTAGTTTGATATACAAATCTTTAAATATCACTAAACCTACATATAATTAAAAGGGCATTGCACTTTTTCTAATAGCTCTTCTGAGGCTCTTAATAATAAAGTTTATAAATAAAATGTTTATATACTTTAACCTCGGGAGGATGCCGGAGTCTGGTCAAACGGACAAGACTTAAGATCTTGTGGCTTAGTGCCTGCGCGTGTTCAAATCACGTTCCTCCCATTACATTCTTGACATCTTGCCACGCACGCGGATAGGATTTATAAACTAATTTTACTATAAATCAAAGCATGGAATCAGAAACTCCAATTAATTGGATAAGGATATTTGAAGATCAGAAAATATATTTATATGGATTAAGCCATCTTTTTAAGAAAATAGCTGACAAGTTGGTTTCAGAAGGAAATTATAAATCTTACAGCGATATTTCCAAAAATTTAAAAATTAATCAAAGAAGTTTTTATTATTATATTAGGGGAGAAAGACCAATAGATATTAATTGTTTTACCAATCTAATCTCTTTAGCCAATAATACCATCGATTTCAATTTTAATTATAGCAAGCATTACTTTAAAGAGGTTTTAGTAGGGGGAGGGTCAAGAAAAAATCTAATTAAATTTCCTCCAACAATTAACAATGATTTGGCCTATTTAGTTGGATATCTTTTTGGCGATGGGTGTATAAAATCCAATGAATGGACTATCAATTTCTGCGACGAATATTTTGAACAGATAGATTTGATTAACGATTTATTCTTCAAATTATTTAAAATGAAAGGAGTCATAATGAAAACTGGCGATAACCGATATGAGCTAAATATTTATTCTAAAGTGCTTGCAATTTTTTTCAATAAATTATTCCAAATGCCTATTGGAATAAAAAACAAAATAAGAATGCCCCTAATACTAAAAACTTCAAGAGAATTAAGTGTATCTTTTCTTAGAGGATTTTCGGATGCAGATGGGGGTCTTCCCAGAATGGAGGAATATGAGGTCATACCAAAATGGATACTTAGTAGCCCAAATATAGAAGTAGCATCAAAATACAAAGAAATATTATTAGATTTAAAAGAAGTATTTATCAATCAAGATATAATGCCAAATCTATATTATCATAAAAATAATAATAGTTTTAGACTCATAGTCTCTGGAAAAGGTAACATAGTTAAATGCAAAAATTTTAAAATGTTTAATCATCCCCTAAAAAAGAAAAGATTAGAGTCTCTAATAGAAACATTTTCGCCCAGGTGGCTCAGCATGGTAGAGCACGACCTTGGTATCTAAAGCCAAAAAGGTCGAGGTCCCGGGTTCAAATCCCGGCTTGGGCTTACCAAACCTTTATAAATTAAACATAAGCAAAAACACTCATGCAAGACGAATATAAAAAACTACAAAAAAAGTATACTCTCCCAAAATATCAAGAGTTAAACAAACATTTCGAACTTGATTACATAGATGATCCATTCTTCCTATTGAGATCTATAAGAAAAAGAATGCATGAAAAAATAGTTTTCTTTGCGAGAATCTTTGAAAAAATAATGTTCCCAAATCAAGCAGTTATGATTGAAATGTATGAGGCAAAGTTTTTTTCAGAAAAAGAAAAAGAAGAACTTTCAAAAATTTATGAAGAACTACTCTCTCTAGATCGAAAAGCACTCACACTAAATATCACTTCAACAGATACAAAAGAAGCAGATTACATAAAGACAACATTCAAAATCTGGCCAAGATTAACTAAAAAAACAATGTTTATAATAGACAAATTGGATAAGTCATGGAAACAAGGAAAATCGGATCTAACTAAAAACCATTACTTTGGTTAAATAAAAAACTATATAAACTGCAAATTAGATTTCTTAACTATGAATAAAAGAGGGCAATTTTATCTCATAATATCTATAATTATAGCCATAGCTGCCTTTGCAGTCACGGCAACTCCAAATGAAATAAAGGAAGCAATTCTATTCGAAGAATTTGAGGACTTAACAAATAATTATGTGACCGAATCAGAATATGCAGTCAATAATGCCTTATCAAGAGAAGGAAATGTAGAAGTAGTCCTAGACGATTTCACAAAAAACTACATAAAATACGCAAAACAACGTTCGCCAGATTTACAATTATTATATGTTTACTCTGATGGAGATCAAATAAAACTATACAATTATTTTGATGATGTGGCGGCTCCAGCTGAGCATACGGATAGCCCACTTCCTTTGGGGGCTCAACAAGAATTAATACAAGATATAAAAGTAATAGTTGGGGGAAAAGAGTTCTCACATAAAGTTCCAATACAAACCGAAAATTTCGGCCACGGATGGTATTCTGCCTCAGTACCAAACTCATTCAATCTTAGCGTAGGGGGGTTTTTTCACACTTTCAATTTAGATCCAGGAAATCCAGATCTTCAAGTTTTAATAAATTTGCCCTCAGGGCCAGAGGTGTTCCAATACGGTGATGTGGGAACTGAATATGAGTTCCAGTTCAGCCCAGAACAAAATGGCTCGATAGTAACAAATCAGGTGAAAAAAAGATGAAAAAAGGAATATCCCCACTTATAGGCTGGGTTTTAATAATAGGATTTAGTGTATCGGCAGGCCTTTTAATAACAACCTGGGCAATAGATCAATTCAAAGATATTGATTTGCCAGAAAACTGGGAAACATATTGCGATAAGGTTGATTTTCGATTAAGTGATGTGGGGACATGTGCTCAGATAAATAATCAAGAGATAAAAGTTAACCTCACCAATGAGGGGACATTCTCAATAAAAAGAATCACATTTGGAAGAGAAACAACCATGTTTCCTCTTGCCTGGTGCGAGATACTTCTTGGGGCTGCAGACATAGAACCAAATACAAATCAAGAATGGGTTTTTATAGTTACTGCAAATAACACTATCGAATATAGCAACGTAGAAAAGGTTGACTGCAATGGATTGTCCCCAAGGGCAATAGAAGATTTAGATATACTTGGAGGGACACATCATCTTACTTATGTAGAAATAGTTCCATGGATAACAATTGGAGAGGATACATTTGCCTGTACAGAAAAAGGGATAATTTTAAATAATGAATCATTACTAAATAGATATTGTCCATAAAATGGAAAATAAAAAAGGAGTTTCACCGATAGTCGCAACAGTTCTTTTAGTAGCAATTGTAATCATAATAGCAATAGTTCTTTGGTTTTGGTATAATCAATTTATTGATGAACAAGCTGCCAAGGCAGAATCTCAACTCGCACAAGAATGTTCAAAATCAGAAATACAAATAAGAGAACTAACATGCGAAGATTTAACAGCAGGATCACCTTCAACATACAGATTAACAATGAATATTGCAAATACTGGGGGCGCTAGAATAAGTAAATTAATAATTAACACTAGATCTTTAAATATTTCACAAACAGACGAAATAGCAAAGACAATTCAGGAAGGAACTACTGCAGACATAACAGTAGATATAAACGCATCATTTATTATTTCCATTGAAGGAATACAAGTTGTTCCGGCAGTGTCAATTGGTCAAAATCTTAAGTATTGTAACGAGCAGGCACAAGAATCTAACCCTCCCGTCTGTGCATAAAAACGAAAAACTTTAAATACTCTAAACTTAAATTCTAAGTATAATATTCAATATAAAGGAGGTGTTTATTTTGAACAATAAGAAAGGTATATCGCCACTGATTGCAACGGTCCTGATCATTGGATTCACAATTGTTGTAGCGGTTCTAGTAATAACATGGATAAATAGCTTAGTGGGTGACCAGACTGACAACCAGGCATGTACTGCAGATGCACTTGGACAATGTACTGATGCAAGTAGATTCTTAAGTTTCTCAGCAGTACCAGGTGCTGTAGCGGGGGATTTGGATGCCACAGTTTCTAACTCTGGACCAGAAGCATATGATGTTAGGGTTGTTGTATTAGCTTCAACAGGAGCACAAAATTCTAACCAACTGGTAGCTGTTGCCGATTACTCTGATGCAACAACTGCAATTACTCCAACCGCATTAGGGACTTACGATGTAAGGTTCGTTGTAGAGGTTACAGGCCAATACAAAGATGTAACATGTAACGAAATTTGTGGTGAAGGCGAAACAGTAACAGGAGTAGTAGTAGTATAATTTCTTTTTTTTCTTTTTTTACCATGAAAACTAATAAGAGCGGGGATATTTGGATTTCAGCAGTTCTTTACATAGCAATGGGAATAATCATTCTTTCAATAGTTCTTGCAGTCGGAATACCAACAATACAAAAAATGCGAGAAGATCATTTAGCAAAACAAACTAAAGAAATAATGTTCATTATGGATAGCAATGTCCGTTCAGTATTTAATCAGGGACCTGGTGCACAAACACAGTTGAAAATAAAGATTGGAAAAGGAGATTTGAATATCTCCTCTGATAAAATGACTTGGAAAACCAGAACAAAAGCACTCCTCTCGGAACCAGGGATATCTGTAAATGAAGGAAACCTACAAATTTTAACAGAAGACTCTCCACAAAAAGGAGAATATGATCTGTCCTTATCACTAGTTTACACACAAATTACATTAAATTATACAGGGATAAACCCCATAAAAGGGACGCATCTACTATCAATTTCTAATACTGGGGGCGGAGAGGTGAAAATAACACAACTCTAAAAATGGAAAGCAAAAAATTACCAAGGCTCTCAGCTAAAAAACTCCCAAATTTGGCTGAAAAGAAAGAAAATATATACTCTAGGCTAAAAAAAATGCCTTCCTTAGAGGACAAACATAGGAAATTTGAAATCCACAAAAATAAAGATATACCAAATCTCCCAGACGTGCCAAAAGAGCAGATAGATGTCAAATATCCCCTGTTAGCACCTTACGCTTATGCACACATAAAGTGGGATCCAGATAAGTTAGAATTAATTTATCGATTAGAGGAACCACAATTAGAATTAAATGAACAAAGAATCTTGGCGCTACTAGAAGAAGGAATAAAAGAATTACTAAATATCAGTTTTTTGTCAACCTCTGAAGGAGAAACAAAAGTAGAATATTTAGAGAAGAATATAAAATCCTTATTAGATGAGTTAAGAATAAAATTAACAAGAGAATCCTATCTAAAAATTATGTATTATATCTACCGGGATTTTATAGGTCTAGGAAAAATAGAGCCACTAATGAATGATTATTTTATAGAAGACATAGAATGTAACGGGACAGGAGTGCCTATTTACATAGTGCACAGAAAATATAGAAATATAAAGACAGATATATCCTACCCGGCTGCCTTAGATTTATCCAATTTTGTAGAAAAATTAGCTCAAAAAACTGGGCAATATATCTCTTACGCAACTCCCTTACTTGATGGAGCACTTCCAGATGGATCAAGGGTAAACGCAACGTATACTGAAGATATTTCTTCTAGGGGGCCAACCTTCACAATAAGAAAATTCACCAAGGTCCCATGGACCCCCACACAACTAATTCAACTAGGCACGGTTTCTGCAGAGATTCTAGCATATCTTTGGCTATTAATCGAACACGAGCAAAATGTTATGATAATTGGAGGAACCGGTTCTGGGAAAACCACGATGCTAAATGGATTAACTTTCTTCATTCAACCAGAAGCAAGAATAGTTTCCATTGAAGACACACGTGAACTAAATTTAGAGCATACAAACTGGTTACCCTCTATCGCAAGAGAGGGAGTTGGAATGACCAACATGATGGGTAAAAAAATGGGGGAAGTTACATTATTTAACCTATTGAAAGAATCATTCAGACAAAATCCAGATTATGTAATCGTGGGTGAAGTAAGGGGGGAAGAAGCCTATGTTTTATTCCAAGGAATGGCCTCCGGTCATCCATCATTCGGGACCATGCACGCAGATTCTGTAGAAACAATGATTAAAAGACTAGAAACCCCTCCAATAAATTTATCTGCCTCCTTAGTAGAGACGATGGATGTTGTACTAATTATGTCTCATGTAAAAATAGGTGGGAAATCAACAAGAAGACTAAGGGAAGTCGTAGAAGTAGTCTCTGTGGATGATAATGGGACCTCTCAAACAAACAAACCATTTATTTGGAATCCAAAAGAAGATTCATTCGTACCTACCTCTCAAAGTTATGTTTTCCAGGAGATAGTAAGGGCAAGCGGGTTAAGTTATGAACAACTTCAATTAGAATTTGAAAGAAGAACAAGATTACTAAGGGAATTATACAAGCAAGAGGTATTTGAGTTCCATAAAGTTCAGCAAGTAGTGAATGATTACTATAAAAATCCCGAAGGTACATTGAAGAAGTACGGAATATTATAAAATGGATAATCTTCAAATTTTCAAGAAAAATTCGGAATTATTACTAGATTTAACAAAAAAGTATAATGATTTAGTTTCAAAAAATGGGCCAAAATCAGAAAGAAGGAAACTAGAACTCTACATGGAATCTCTCTTAAAAAGTATTGAAAAAAATATAAAAGAAAATGTCAAAGAATCTACTCAAACTAGCTAGACAATTAATTGAATATGCAGATGAATCCATCGTGATAAAAAAATCCCTTGAATCTGCACCTTTAGATAAAAAGAATTATTACAATGACCAACTAAAATCTATTTTATTCTCAACACAAGATGTATTATTATCTTTCTCTAAAGAGCTAAAAGAATTAAATATAAAAGAAAAGAAGAAATCAGTGAAAGTAAAGGTAAGAAAAAAAGAAATCCAAGAGTTTGTAAAATCACATACTAAAAAAAAGAAGAAATCCAAAGAATTTAAAATCTATAAATCAAATATATTATCAAAAGTTTCAAATTTTTTCATGGAGGATTTTGCTTTCTTTTTATCCAAAAAATATCCTGAATTTACAGATAAACTGGTCAAAGATTTAACACTTGCAAATATTAGAATTCTTTCAAAATCATATATTAGTATGATGTTATTTTTTACAGCAATGGCATTTCCAATAATAACTGCAATTGCATTCATTGCACTACTAAAAATTTGGCTGGCCCTATTAATTGGAATTGGTTCCGCGGTATTAACATTTTTTATCTTTTTAAAATATCCATCTTATGAAAAAGTTACTCGTGCAAAATTGATAAAACAAGAATTAGTATTTGCAATGATACATATGTCTGCGGTAGCTAGTTCTGGTGCAACCCCCATAAAAATTTTTAAACTACTCTCAGATTCCAAAGAATACAAACACTTACAACCTGAATTTGAAAGAATATTAAATTATATCAATGTATTTGGCTATAATTTAACTACATCATTAAAGGCAGTTGCTGCCTCAACCGCATCTCCAGGATTTAGAGAGTTACTTTATGGATTAGCATCCACAATTGAAACCGGAGGGGGGATGAAGGAATATTTGAATAGTAAGGCGGATGACGCATTAATTAACTATAGGTTAGACCAACAAAAGTATTTGGAAGTAATATCTACTTATTCCGAGATTTATACAGGGATATTAATTGCAGCACCTCTTTTGTTTATAGTCACTTTGGCGATCTTAGAGAGAATATCACCAGAGCTAGGAGGCATCTCAATAAGTAAGATTGCACTACTCTCAGTATTTTTAGTAATCCCCTTGCTTAATATACTCTTCATATTATTATTAGAAATGTCAAAGACTGAATCATGAAACTAGAATTAAAATTAGGACATTATGTAGGGATGGCACTAGGGGGATTTATACTAATTTTATCACTATTAATTCTGCTTCCAAGGGGTTCAGAACTAGTAAAACCAATTATAGCATTTGGGGCAGCAGTAATTTTATTTCCTTTCTGGTTAGATTTCATAAAAGAAAATTCAAAACAACGAGAAATTGAAGAAAAATTCTTAGAATTTGTGAGATCTATAACAAGTAATGTAAAAGCAGGAACTCCAATCCCCAAAGCAACCATAGAATCCTCTGAGGGAAATTATGGGGCATTAAACCCCTATATAAAAAAGCTTAAACATCAACTTGAATGGGGAATTTCTTTTAGAGAAGCATTGATAAGATTCTCAAAAAGTACAAAAAATAGAGTAATCACAAGATCTATAACAATAATAATTGAAGCAGAGCAATCTGGAGGGAATATACAAGATGTCCTAGAGGGAGTAACTTCTTCGGTAGTTCAAATAAAAAAGATTCGGGATGAGCGAAGGGCAAATTCATTTTCACAGATAATCCAAGGCTATCTAGTATTTTTTATTTTTATAGCAATAATGGTAATTTTGCAGATATTTTTACTTCCTCAGCTTGCAGATGTTAGTGGCGATGTTTTTTCCGGGATGACCTTCACAGGGAGTGTAACAACTACAGATCTAAATACAGATGCACTTCCAATAGCAATAAATTTCGAAAATATCTTCATTTTCCTAATATTGGTACAAGGACTTTTTGCAGGCTTGATGGTAGGGAAATTTTCAGAAGGGAGTATAAGGTACGGGATAAGACACTCATTCATACTAATGCTCGTGGGATATTTAGCATTTACTCTCTCGGCAGCAATATTTTAAAATGGATAAAAAAGGATTACAATTTGTGGATTGGGCAATTAGTGCAGGGCTATTCATAATTTACTTAGTAATACTTTTTATCTTAATAGGCCCAGCATTCGAAGAAGACTATTCTCCAGAGTATTTAGGATCAATAATCCAATCTGGCATTGATGAAAATCTCTCAATTGAATTAATAAGATTCCCCGCATTCCTAAAATTAGAAGATAATCCCTGGCTTAGCGGAGGGATGGTTACTAGGCCATACAAATTTTATTTGCACAACTTGCCCAGAGAGTTTGACACACTCATATCCGAAGAACAATTTGTGGTATATAATAATGAATCAAGTCAAGTAAAGAAAAAGGATATAGATTTAGTTAATAGAAGAATTGAAATCGCGGCATGGCCAATAGAATTAGGGATTTTATCTCCTCCACCCGCAGGCAAGATTACCGTTAGGTTGGATATATATTTCTCAGACTATGAAATATTTAATGATTCAAACATTGGATCTACCTCTGTCTGGGGTGGAGAACAAAACTCAACAATCGGCCTAGGGGAATCAATATCTGGAATTTTCGAAGAGAAATTTATCACATTCTTTGACGGGAAAGATTATACTAAAGTAAAAGAGGATTTCCATTTTCCTTTTGAAAGAGATTTCACAATAGAAGTATTTAATGGTACCAATTTATCCGCTTCGCCACGATTAGTATATAATATAACAATGCCAGATGAAAAAGATACAGTTAGTACATTAGTCTGGGCGGATTGGTTAATACATAATACAACAAACAGAACTGGAGTAACTGTTTTGGTAAAAGTATGGTAAATAAAAAAGGATATCTAAAAACATTAGAAGCAATAATTGCAATAGTAATATTATTAGTTTTCCTAACTACTGCCCTTGTTATAAATAAGCCCGAAGCCAAACTGTCGGTCCCAGGGGATATAAAATTAATACAGGATACAATATTTAACAAAATACAAACCGATAATCATTTGAGAGGGTGTTTAACTGCAGGAACCTTTGATTGCATAAATGATACAATAAATGAATCAATGATAGGCACACTAGATTTTATAATTGAGATGTGCACTGGAGATCCGAATAACTGCCTCTTAACAGTAACTCTCCCGGAAGACAAAACAATTTACTCAGACTCAATATTTATTCAGGAAGTCAATCCTTCTGGGATAAATGAATACGGGACCCTAAGATTATTTTTATGGAGAAAAGTAGATTAAATTAAAGAAATCTTTTGCCGGGTTGATATTTATTCCTTAAATGAGTAGTAAGGGAAATATCGAATCCTTCAGGAAGATCCCCAAAATCTACTTCAACACTATCCTGCCACCTTTCAAAAGTAAGCTTAATGGAATAATTTCCCGTACTATAAGTAGTATTACCAGATCTCTGATATCGTTCTAAATGCACTCCCCCTCCTAAAAAATTATCTGGAACTTCCCAAGAGACATTATGGGGTCCAACACGAAGCACATAGTCACTCAACCTCAAAGCATCACGAAATTCATCAGGATTGTGTGGGCCAGATTCAGCTCGTTGCCTATTATGCTTGATCCTTTGTTTATCATACCATTGATCATTCGCCCTCAAAGCTTCATTTATTTTATCTCTCTCAGATATCCTTGCTGCACGCTCTTGCGCCTTCCGTTTTCTTTGACCTTTACTCATTGCAACTTGGCGAATCAAGTTCAGTTTAAATAACTTATCCTAACAAATATTACTCTGAAATTTAGAAATCTTTATAAGTTTCATAAAATCAATAGAAACATCACAAGAGGGGATACGTTAATGATAAAGAAACTAAAGTCATTTCTTAATAGATTTGTAAGTAAATTATTTAGAAAGAAAAAAATAATAAAGCTAGGTTTTTATGGTCCACCAAATGCAGGCAAAACAACACTTGCAAATAGAATCTGCCTAGATTGGCTAGGAGAAGAGATGGGCTCTGTTTCTAAAGTTCCACATGAGACAAGAGAGATTCAAGTCAAAGAAAAAGTAATAATAAAATCGGGGGATAAAGAATTAGATTTCAATCTAATAGACACTCCAGGAATTGCAACAAAAATAGATTATGAAGATTTCTTAAGGCATAAAATCTCCAAAACCCAAGCAAGGAAAAGGGCAAAAGAAGCAACAAAGGGAGTCATTGAATCGATTAGATGGCTAGATAACGTAGATGTAGTAATTGTAGTCTTGGATGCAACGGAGAATCCATACTCACAAGTTAATATAACGATTATAGGGAATTTAGCAGCAAGAGATATACCCGTTTTAATAGTTGCCAACAAAGTAGATCTAAAAAGAGCAAACATAAAAAAAGTCGAAGCAGCATTTCCCCAATACCCTGTAATCGGAGTTTCTGCTCAAAAAGGAAAAAATATTGAGAACTTTTATAAGGAGGTTTTTAAATTAGTACACTAAGATGATATCCTTCCAATATATGCCATACAGAGAACATTCAGGTTTAACAACTGATGAAAAGCTAAAGAGGATACTAAGAATCACAAAGCAACAAAAAATAATACTAATGCAAGGAAGATTAAGGCCAGATGAGGAAGCAAGACTAATCGAAGAGACAATGGGCCAAATAACTAAAGAATTTGCAGGAATTTCATTCTGTACAATAAATCCGACTAATGGAAATAACGGAAAAAATGAAGAGACCTTTGCTACAAAATTAAAAAATAATATATATAATAGGACTTTAGGAAAGAGAGACTTCTTAACAATAATCGGTCCAGCAACACTTGTTAGGGAAATTAGAAAGAATCCTACAAAGATTGATCTCCTTTTGCATCAACAAACAAGAAGGAAAAAATAAATGCCACACCAATGTGTCAGATGCGGGAAACTGTACAAAGAGGCATCAGATGAGATCCTCAAGGGTTGTGGAGATTGCGGTGGAAAATTCTTCTTCTTCATATCAGATGTAGCATACAAAAAGAGATCTTCTCCACTTTTAGATATAACAATAGAAGATAGACAAAAAATAGAAGAAGATGTTATGGATATAGTCAGTTCTAAATTAGACAAAGACAAACCAGTTATTTTAGATATAGAATCTATTAATATACTCCAACCAGGGAAATATGAGTTGGATATTGTCGAATTATTTAAGAAAAATCCATTAATATGGAAGTTAGAAGAAGGAAAATACATAATAGATCTAAGTTCTGCATTTGATGCTGCCGCCAAAGGGTAATCTTTATATAATTAATAATTAGAATATAATTATGCAAGAAAATATTAAAAAAGATTTAATGCAAGTTCTGAAAAATACTATGGGGGCTATAAAAAGAAACGATCTAGCCGAATTAAGGGCTCAATCCAATAAAACTATACACAATTCTTCAATCTATCAAGAAAAATATTCAATATCTCTCTCAGTAGTAATATTTACTCTATTCAAAATTCTAGAAAAAGGGAATTATTTACATAACGAAAACTGGCCACCAATAAGGAAGTTAATCCTAACCGAGCTAAATATCTCAAGAAATGCAATTAGAAAAGATAAACCATACATTCTCTCAAAATCACTAAGAAAAATTATACAGACCTTAAAAAAATTAGATAAACAAGTTGGACATTTCATGCAAGAAGCAACAGAAACATCAAAAATAAAAAAAGCCTATGGAATCTACCGACACGGCATATCTGTTGGAAAAGCCGCAGATCTACTAGGAATATCTAAATGGGAGCTACAACCATATTTGGGGAAAACAAGGGAATCCGAAAACCCGTATTCTCAATCAAAACCAGTATCAGAAAGAATCAAAATAGCCAAGGATATATTTAATATAAGATGAAATCGATAGTATTTGACACGGGAGTAATAATAAGCCTAGTAACAAATAATCTGCTCTGGATACTCCCTCCACTAAAAAAACAATTAAGGGGAAAGCTTCTAATGTCTGAAGGAGTAAAAGGAGAGATAATAGATAGGCCACTAAAATCAAAAAAATTTAAACTAGAAGCACTGATAGTTCAAGATTACCTAAGAGAAGGTGTATTTACCCTAGTAAAAAATAAATTCTCACAAAAAAAAACAGATGAGTTACTTAATCTTGCCAATTCCTGTTTCCACGCAAGAAATCACAATGTAAAAGTAGTAGATCGTGCAGAAATTGAAACCCTGATGGTAGTAATCCAAAATAAGGCAGATGCAATGGTTATGGATGAACGTACACTAAGGTTATTGATTGAAGATCCTGCAAAACTAGAACACGTACTCACCTCCCGATTGCACACAAAAGTACATATGAACAAAGAAAGTATAAAAAAATTCCATGAACTAACAAAAAATGTCAAGGTAATAAGGTCCACCGAGCTGGCATATGTTGCATACAAAATGAAGTTACTAGATAAATATATTACTGCAAAAAAGGTTATTTATAATACTCTCCGAAAAGAACTTCTTGAAGGGACATTATGGGCCCTAAAACTAAATGGATGCTCAATCTCAGAACAAGAGATAAATCAAGTCCTAAAAATGGATTAATTTACCTTTTCTTAGCCACTTTTACACTAACTCTATCAGATTTAGCAGCCATTGCTTTCCTAAATTGGGCAGTCCTCAAACCAGGATCCAGAAAATGTTCCTCATATTTCTTTATAATTAACTCAATCGCTTTTCCCTTATCATTTAGGTTATATTTCGCCCTAACTATATTCAAAATCCGATTCGCATCCTCATTTATTTTTACTAGAATATTTACCATATTTATTTCGACTTAGTTTAGGTAACTTTAACTAATTTATAAAATTTACTCTTTTCCAAAATTAATTACCTTTATAAACGGTTTAGCGCTCTAAATTCTGCATTTATTCGGTGGTTTGGAGTTACCACCGTAAGCTTTATAAGGCATTCACAACTCCACAATAATAACATTTATAATCATTAAGGAGGGTTAAAGAATGTACAAAAATATAAAATTACTAGCAGTTTTATTGCTGTTTGTAGTAAGTATGGTACCTTATTCTGCTTTAGCAGATGATGATCAAGGTACTATCGACAACATAAACATTAATAGAATTGAAATTGATGACTTTGAAAACGCTAATGGTGAGTATGGCCCTTTCTATGCTGGTGAAAGAATTCACGTTAAAGTTCACTGGAACGCTCTTGGAGACAATTGGTCTGCTTTTGATGCTCAAATTACAGTAGAGCTTGAAGACATTGAAGACGAAACTAAAGAGTTTACAGTTAGACCAGGATGGGAAGACACCGAGTCATTTGTAATAAATTTGCCAATAGATATTGATGCAGATACATATACACTGGCTATTGAAATCGAAGACGAAGAAGGTAACAAAGAAGTTCTACAAGATATTAAATTAGAAGTAGTTCAGAGAAAACATTATGTAGAGATATATGATGTAAATTTTCCGTTTGGACTTGAAGTTAACGCTGGTCAAACATTTTTCACATCTGTAGGTGTAAAAAACCTTGGACATGAAGATGAAGAAGACATTAAAGTTAGCTTAACAATTCCTGCACTAGGTTTATACCAAAGAACCGGGAAATTTGATCTGTTCACAGAAGATTACGTAAAAGATGAATCTAACGATGATGATGACGAATGGAAAGATTACAAAGAGTTATTTGTAACAATTCCAGCTAACACTGTTTCTGGTGTTTATGATGTTATCATTAAAGTAGATTATGATGACGGCGATGAATCTGAAGAACTAAGATACAGTCTTGTTGTAGGACAAGGAACTGCGCCAGCAGATGATTTAATCAGTATTGATAAATCAACACAAACTTTTGCACAAGGTAGTGGAGCTGTTTATACAGTTATGTTCCCTGAAAATGCAGATTACACAGTTGAAGTGGATGGCATTGGATCATGGGGTTCAGTAATTATAGATGAAAACGAAGGACAAGCTTATGTATTCGTTTCAGCAGATGAAGATGCTACATCGGGTAGTTACCCATTTACAGTAAAGGTTAAAGCTGGATCTTCAATTGTAAGAACATTTGACTTAACAGCCAATGTTACACAATTTGCAGAGAGTCCCGTTACAGACATCAAAGAAGGTTTACAAATTGGATTTGCAATACTATTGATTATACTAATAATCTTAGGGATAATCTTGGCTGCAAAAAAAATCGGTAAATCAGACAACTATGAAGAGACTTTGATGGATGAAGGCGAAACTTATTACTAAAAACTTTTTCTTTTTTTCTTATTTATATATTCCTTTTAAACTATTTATAAAAAACAACTACTATATTACAATAATTCTACTACAATTTTATTTATAAGCAAACTAGGTATTCCATTTTAGTAACAAAAGGAGGTTCCTACAATGAGTAGTAATAAAAAAATCTTAGTTTTATTTTTAATCTTATTAATAATGCCAATAGTTTTGGCACAAGACTTTACCCTGTTTTCAGACACAGAACCGGGAGACCTATGTCCTGGTGCAACCGGAATATATACAGAAGTAATTAGAAACGATGGATCTGATTTTCTTTCTTTAACAATATCTTCCTCCGGATCTGCATCTAGTTTCTCAACAACTGTGCCACAAGGAACAACACTATATCCTGGCCAGTCAAAAACAATATACACCTATGTTACACCAAGATCTACTACTACTCCTGGAACTTATACATTAAAGATCTCTGCAAATGCAAATGGAGAGGCACAAGAGATAGAGCATGAAATTCTAGTAAGAGATTGTTATGCATTCATACTATCTGCCTTGGAACAAGAGAAACATATCTGCCCTGGAGAATCAGACAGATTTGAATTCACAATAATAAATAATGGAGAATATACAGAATCCTATGCCCTAACTGCAGAGGGAGAGTATGCTTCTAAAGTAATCCTAAGCACAGATGTAATCACTGTTGCTCCTGGAGACACAGATTCTATTTTTGCTTATGCAACATCCACAAGCGATGATCTTGGAGAATATGATTTTACACTAAAAGCAACATCACTAAACTCAGATTCAGTACAAACAGCAACTTCTACACTAGTAGTTGATCCTTGCTATGATTTCACAATTTCTACTGAAGGAGACCTAGTAAATATATGTGAACACACACAAGAAACAATAGCAATAACGCTTTCTAACCAAGGTTCCACACAAAATAAATATAATCTTGATTTAGACGGTCCTGCATGGGCCAATATAGATAAAAATTCAATAACATTAAACCCGAATACACAAGAAAGAATAAACCTAATGCTAAATCCAGACTATGGGATTGAAGGCGCATTTGAATTAGAATTTTCCGCAACTCCAGAAAGAGGAGAAGTAACAGCATATAATTTCTTTAATGTAAATATTAAGAAATGCCACGGAGTATCTATAGATGTAGAAAAATCAGTAGATAAGATATGTAACTCTTTAGAAAACACATATTCTGTAAATGTAAGGAATGTCGGAGAGTTCACAAAAGAATACTATTTCGATGTAGATGGACCAGATTGGGCAACACTAGACGCAACATCTGCTTCATTGGCAGTTGGAGAAGAGCAACAACTAACGCTAACAATAAACCCTCCATTCGACACACCAGAGGCAACATATCTAATAAACGTCCAAGCTACTGCAAAGGATTCAAATAAAGTAGCAAGTTCAGACAAAATTGAGGTAACAACTGTAACCAAAGATGAATGTTACCAAGCATTAATTAACATAGAAGAAAAAGGAATAGAAGTATACTATGATTCCTCTGCAACTGTTCCAGTTGTAATCGAAAATAAAGGAACCTATACGACCACATATGACTTATCTCTATCAGGTACAGCATCTAACTTTGTTTACCTAAATCCTTCAATTGTAACGATAGATGCAGGCAAATCAGAAATTGTATACTTATACATTGCACCATCAGGACAGATAAGCAATGGGAAGTATTCAACTACAATCTCAGCAAGCCTAGGAGATTCTGGAATACTTGCTTCAGAGAAAGTAGACATAACGGTAACCGATTCAGGATTTATCCCTCCGGAAGAATCTCCTGAAGAAGGACAAACATCATTCTTTGATAGAATAATAAGTTTTTTCAGAAACTTGTTTGCTCCTTCAGAGACTCAAGAAGAGGATCAAATTGAAGACATCATAGATGAAGGTGCATTGGATGACCTAATTAATGATACAGAAACAACAGACACAGAAGACAATTTAGAAGATCTAGAGGATGAGCTAAATGAGACTATTGAGGATAATGAAACAGCGGAAATAAATGAAACAATAGAAGATAATGAAACAGAAACAATTACGCCTATTGGAGATATATTCAACCTACTTTTAACAAAAGGAGAGTTAAAAGATTTCACACTAAATGGAGAAGAACATTCAATAGAACTAACCGAAACGACAACCACAAACATACTAATAACTATCACTTCAGACCCAGTAATCGTAAACATGGGAATTGGGGATGTAAAGAAAGTAGATATAGACAATGATGGATATTACGATATGAAGATAATATTCACCGGATTTGTTGGAGATAAAGCAGATATCACTTATGAAGAAATCAATGAAGAAGTTCCAGAAGGAGCCGGCCAGATAGAAACAGAAATAACTGGCGACACCACCTCAGATATTCCTGATGAGGTATCAGAAGAAACTGGAGAATCATTCTTCGGATCATTCTTTTCATCACTAGGAGCTATCTTTACAGGCGCAGGATCTTCAATAATGGACTATAAATACCACATACTAGGGATTATAGTTATAATATTGATAATCATGATAATCTTCAAATCTGGGCTTAATAAGAAAATAGTTTCATTCTTTGAAGAAGAGATTGAAGAAGAAGAGGCTCTAGTCCTAGGTGAAGAAAAGAAAACAGAGAAGAAAGAAGAACCCAAAAAAGAAGAAAAAAAGAAAGTAGAAAAGAAAACAGAAAAGAAAGAAACAAAAAAGAAACCTGTAGCAAAAAAGAAAAAAGAAACAACAGAAGACACAGAGGACGAAATTGAAATCAAAGGGCTAGATGATGAATCTGACAAAGAAGACTTTATCATAGAATTTGATGATGAAGAAGACGAAAAGAAATAATTCTTTTTATTTTTCTCTTATTAAATAATCTCGTGCTAACCCAATTCCTCTTTCAACCTCATGCCAATCTCTAGCCAAAGTGCCATTTACGATTCTATTCAAAATAAAAATTCTCCCCATATCAAATTTAGAGGTATAATTTTTTTCAAACTCTCTATCTCCCTTTACAACGGCTTCTAAGACTCTCTCTCTAACTAAGGGAGACCTCTTGGGCAAACCCCCTAAGTCTACTTCGAGAATAGTGTGCGCCATCCCAATATGTCTAGGATCGTGAGCATCAGAATTAGCTAGCCCCGGCAAACCTAGCCGCTTACCCTCATTTTCGGCACGAGAGTCATATTCTGGATTAACAACATTCAATGGGTTAAAAATCTCTACAAAATCTAAAAGGTCTGCATGATTTGTCAACATATCTAAACCAATGCCTCCATATTTTACATTTAATGGATGTGCAGCTCCAGCAAGGCCCCCATGATCATGTATAATTTCAATTCTTTCAGCAAGAGTGTAATTTCTATTAAAATCAAACCTTATGGGCTTTTGATGCCCTACCGATAACAAATGTCCACTACTATCCGGGTTAGGCCATTCCATTCCCCTAAATAAATATAATCCTTTTCCATCTTTTTCCAAATATAGATATCCATCATCCTCTGTATGTCCATAACACTCTATCCCTCTTGGCAAATTCCGGTCAGGATCAATAGAAATTAAATCTAAAAAACCATCAATCTCAAAATCTGTAATATTCAAAACATCCAACCCTATATCAAAAGCACGCTGAATAACTCTCCTTGGTGTGCAACTTCGCATATATGGCTCCTGCGTAATATCACTATGCGCATGCATATCAACTTTTAATTTTACCATAAAAACAGGAAAATATATTCCCTTATAAACATTCCTATTTGGTAGTAACAGATAAAAACATAATTTTTTATATAAACTTCAACTAACATTCATATGAGAAGATCATTAATCCTTGCACTAACAATTCTTTTACTAGTTTATTTAATAGGAATCTCACTTACAGGGTTTGTTCCGATAGCAGAGACCTGTTGCATAGGAGAAGATTGCCCAGAAGAAAACCAGTGTAACTATCAATATCCCAAAGCACCAGTGCAAAATAATGTAAATATCTTCCTAGAAACACTTGCAATTGCACTAATAGTATTATATATTTTCTTAACAATACAAAAGAAGAAATCATAACCTCAAACTTGTTACTTTTGAGACTCCATCATTCATACTGACTCCATAAATCTGACTTGCCTCAGTAATAATAGAATCATTGTGACTAATAACAATATACTGTGCCTTTCCAGAATATTCATTAATCAATCTAGATAATTTTTCAGAATTGTGTTTATCCAATGCCGCATCAACTTCATCCAATAAATAAAATGAAGCAGGGTTATATTCTTGGATTGCAAAAATAAAAGCTAAGGCGGCCATTGTCTTTTCTCCACCACTTAAACTCCTAATATCTAATTTCTTATTTCCAGAAATCTTAACATTAATATCAACTCCTCCCTCCAATGGTTTTTCTTCATTATTCAAAACTAGAGAAGCTTCCCCTTTAGTTGAAATACTACCAAATATTTCCTTGAATTTGGCATGCAAATGATTAAACGTTTTCATAAATACTTCTGCTTTCCTCTCCTCAATCTCCCCAATTAAACCCAAAACATCATCCTTCTCCATTTTCAGTTTATTTGTTTTCTCAAGTAACCCTTCATAGTGTTTGGAAACTTCATCATAAACCTCTAAGGCCCTCATATTTATGTTCCCAATATTATTCATCATCCTCTCAAATTCAGAAATTTCTTTCCTAAGGACATCGACACTTGCCACTCTTCGAATAGTCCCATCTTTATACTCTTCAAACTCCATTTCCAAAGCCTCAATCTCTCCAATAACTTTTGCTAAACGAATAGAGACCTCATTCATCCTATCTCTCGTACCTTTAATCTTCTCCTCTTCTTTTTGAATTAATTCCTCTCTATTCCTCATTAATTCCATCAGCTTATTTCTTTTGGCGGCCAAAGATTTACTCTTCCCATAAAATTCCCTTTCTTTTACCTCTTTTTCCTTCATATTTATTTTTTTACTCTTAACAACTGAATCCAAATCAACTAACTCTCTCTTGAACTCTTCTTCTTCCTTATCATGTCCACTTAAAATTTCCCTAACTTTTCCAATCTCTGAACTATACATATTTAATTGATTATCCAAAATACTCAATCCAGATTCTGCCTTCATTAATGCCTCTCTAAGGAATTCTTTTTTATTTTCTAATTGACTTAAGTTATCTTTAATTTCAGGGTTGCTAATTAATTTGTCCTTAATTTCATTCTTCTCTTTCTTTACTTTTTCAATTTCAAACTCAAATTTAGAAACATCCTTTTCAACTTCATTTAATTCCTTATCAAACTCTAATTTGGATTTATCTAGTTCTTTCTTCTCTTTCAATAACTCTCCAGAAGAGCCAATACCTAGGGATTTCTCAATCTTAACAATGTCTCCATACAATTCTGCCTTTTTATTCCTCAATGACTCAATCTCATGATCAATCTCACTCCTTCTTGCCATATCTTCCTGCAACTCTTTATTTAATCCACTTAATTCTTCTCCCAATGTAGAAACTTTCTCACTAACTTGCTTCTGATTGAAACCAACCCCGCCGCGACCTCTAAAACCACCTATCATTGCACCAGAAGATTCTACTAAATCCCCTCCCAAAGTAACCATTCTGATTTTTCCAATTCCTATTTTTCTGGCAGTTTCAATACTATCCACAACTAAAGTGCTTCCAAAAACATAATCAAAGACATTAGAATATCTCTTATCAAAACTAACCAAATCAATGGCCATGCCATAAACCCCTCCCTTCTTAAGTAAGGCAGTTGCAGATTCCTTTTTTTTAGTCTTTATCTTGTTTAATGGTAGAAAGGTAGCGACTCCCAATCTACTTCCCTTTAACTCCTTAATACAGTGCCCTGCAACAATATCATCCTGCGTAACAACACTCTTAATCCTTGCTCCAGCAGCAACCTCCAAGGCTAAAGAGTATTTTTCCTCAACATTACCTAATTCAGAAACAGTGCCGAACACACCCTTTATTTTCTTAACTCTATCAATACTTTTATTATTCAAAATACCCTCTTTGATACCAACCTCTTTGGCCCTAAACTTACTTAATTCTGATTCCAAAGAATTTAATTTACTCCAACTATCCCCAACCTTTCCAGCTAGAATAGAATCCTCGCCAACAGATTTATTTAATTGTTTTTCAATAAATTCATGTTTTTTTCTAAGTTCTTTTAAATTTGCTGCATTCTTATTCTTATCAATTCTATCTAATTCCTTTTGGATATTTTCTAAGCCAAAATTAACCTTATCTAACTCTCTTACAACATCTTGTTTCGTTTCATTTGCACTCTTCAATAAACTCTCTTTTTCCTCAATTTCTTTATCTAACTCACTCAGCCTTACATTAATATCTCCTACATTCTCAATACCATATTTTTTCTTAAATTCAAGTATTTTTATATCAATATTTTTCCAAGAATCCAAGCTTTTGCTTCTCTCTTTTCCCAGATTTGCTTTTTTCTTATTTAATTCATTAAGCCTTTTATCATTCTCAGCAATATCATTAAATAATTGTTTTCTTCTATTTTTTATTTTAAGTAATTCACTCTTTACAGTTTCAACTCTAGCCTCATGCTTAAATATCCCTGCCTTCAAAGAGTTAATCTCCATCTGGAGTATTTTTAATTCTCCCTCTCCTTTTTGATCTAGATGATAATTAATTTTTTTAACCTCTTCTTGTTTACTAAGTATGAATTCCCTAACCTCTTTTATTTTTACAAAATTAGCATCTATTTTAGAATTATAGTCATCGTGAACTTTTTGTACCTTATCTTTTCTATCTCTCCTATCTCTTAATTGTAAATGAATATAAGTCGCTTTTGAATCTTTTACTCTATTTTTCAGATCGACATATTTTTTTGCCTGATCTCTATCTTTCTTTAACTCCCTCAAATTTGCTTCTCTCTCAACAAGTAAAACATTAGCTTCCAGAAGTTTACTGTCTACTTTTTCTAATTCATTCAAAGATTTATTCTTTTTATCATCAAAAATAGAAATTCCAGCAACTTCCTCTATCAATTCCCTTCTATCATTAGGCCTCATCTCCATAAAATGAACAATATCTCCCTGCAAAATAATATTATGCCCATCCGGTTCAATTCCAACTTTCCCAAGTAAATCAATTACCTGCTGTCGAGTATGGACTTTATCATTAACCAAATATTTTGATACTCCCTTCTGACTTAAAACCCTAGAAATTTTTATCTCAGGAGAATTATAAGGGAACTCATTTTTAGAATTATCAAAAAAGATGTGGACCTCTGCCTTCTTTGCAGGGGTTCCCCTTTTCCCACCATTATACACTAAATTTGCAGATTTTTCAGCTCGTAAACCTTTTGCAGAGCTCTTCCCTAAAACAAAACAGAGGGCATCCATTACATTAGATTTTCCAGATCCATTAGGACCTAGAATACAATTAAATTTCTCTCCAAAAACCAAATCAGTTTTCTTAGCAAAGGACTTAAAACCAGATGCTGTCAACTTAGTGATGATAGTCATTATATTCCCTCTATAAACGTGATTTAAATAACTTTTGTGACTTTTTAAACCTTATCATAGTAAATCCCTCAATTTTTGTATGCCCCTATTGATAACATAGGTATAAATCTAAGTTGCCTGTAGATTTTTATGACCCAACAATTTAGCAATACACGGATAAACCCTATTAGGTGAATTATTACTCGGACTGAACAAGTTCCTTGGAAACTACACTATCTACGTACTGGTTTAAGATATCTTCAAAATTATAATCATGAACTGCAAGTCTAACCTCTTTTGCAGTTGGATGATGATTATGCCATTTCTCACGTAATGGATCTAATTGTCCATCTTTATCCCCATTATAACTCAAAACCAAAGTTTCCACTAAAACTCTATTTTGAGATTCAGCACCATTTCGGGGAACAAGATATACAGATACCATATATGGGGCAACTCCTTTATAAAAACCAGTAGAATGTCTTAATGCGAGACGAATTCCCATATTCGGCAATAAATCACTTAACTCACTTGGGATATCAATTGGTTCACTCTTTAGGAAATTCTCATTTCCTCCTTCAACCTTAAATCCCTTTTGTTGCCGTCTTGCAATAAACATAATTTGAGTAGTTTCAAATAACTTAAAAATCTATTGGTGCAGTTCTGCGTCATAACTTTCCCTCGACTAAAGTCTCGGTCACATAACATGTGTTAGTTACAATTCAAAAAAAGGAAAAATGGCAGATATGTTACTACTACCGTAAAGTTTATATACTACTGAAATTCCCAAAACATCCATGGCAAGATTTGAGCGTTCAGGAGAAAAGAGAAACAAAAGAAATGGTTCTTCTAAAAAGAGCACTAGACCTAGTGGAAGCTATGAAGAGTACACTAAAATGAAAAGAGATTCTGGCCGCCATGGCAGAAAGAAGAAAGAACTAGAGATGACTAAAGTCACATGTTCTTCTTGTGGCATTGAATGTGAAGTTCCTTTCAAACCAACATCATCCAAACCAGTTTATTGTAGGGAATGCTTTGGAAAAAATGATAAATCTAGCTCAGGTAGTTCTAGTAAAGATTTAGCAATAATTAACGAAAAACTTGACAAAATAATGGATGCACTTGATATTTAATAATTTATTCTCTTGTTTCTCTCTCAAAAGCGATTATATTCCCTATTACCTTTTCTTTACCATAATCTTCAGGGATAATATGATTTGATATTTCAAATACAATTAGCGCTTTATTTTCTGAAGTTACACCCTCATAAATATAAATTGAACTCTTTAAATCGCTTGTTTCATCATTCTTAGACTGTTGTAAAAGGATTGGATTCTCAATACTACCTAGATTATCTCTAACCTCCTGAAAAAAAGGTTTTGAATACTTGAGGGGTTGGAGGGGCATATTCCAATAGGCAATATGTTTATTCAATGCCTCTTCTGAATTAATCTGGCCAATTTTAGTTTTCTTTGCATAATATAAAGAATCTGCAAAAATATCAAGATAAGTCTCGATTTTTAAGATTCTATATGGTTTGTATGTGGCAAATATATATGGACTTAGTAAATAAATATTGTTGACATCTTTATCTTCTGCAATCCTAATGGACAAAGCGCCCCCAAAACTAAATCCAATTAAGTTTACATTATTACACCTTTCATTCAATACCTCAAATTCCTCTGAAACCTGATCATACCAATCATACAAAGTCAAATTAAGTATCTGGCTAGGAACTTCCCCGCTCCCTTTAAGTCTTGTAACAACAACTGTTTCATTAAACTCCTTATGAATTTCTTCCGCTATCTCCCTCATCTCATCAGGGGTAGAGGTATATCCATGAATAAGATACCAACATGTATCTTCAGACCCATTTAATGTAAACTCTTTTGCACCAACAATAATTCCATCTTCATACTCCCACAGATCTAAATCGCGACTATCAATCTTAGATTTTTGTAAAAATCCAGTATTAAAATATAATCCTCCAAAAGAAGCTATTATCAAAACAACAACAATAGCAACAATTATTTTCTTTCTTTCCATCTTATTTCATAGATTTCTTCTTTTTCATCATAAACTTATAATTTGGGCATTTAAGATATTTACAGAAAAGGGTATGATGGATCATCCTCCACTTTGCGGCATGGAAGTGACATTTTTCATTACATATCTTCTTACCAAAAGGAAGTTTATGTGGGAAATAATGAGGTGGACAACATCGGGTTTTACTAATCTCCATTTTATCTTTAATATCCATTAGCCATATTTTTCCTCTTTTCATATTAATTCTACATCATCATTAATTAATTTAGTATATTAAACTTAGTATTATTACAAAGATTAGTAATTAGTCCAAATAGTTAATTTTATAAATCCTCTAATTTAACAATTTTTATTATGGTTAAAAAAATACATACTAGGGCGAAAAGAAAGCTGGGGTTTGGAACACACTTGCCACACAGGGCTAAACTTAAAAATATTCCTAGAAAGAAAGGACCAAAGACTTTCAAAACAGAAGAATCTGCAAAAAAATATGCAGAAGAAAACAAGATAAAAGATTATGAATTAAAGAAAGTCAAGAAAGATAAAAAATTTCAAATCATTTCTGAATAAAAACATTTATATAAGTTAACCCACAATTTTATGCATAAAAGGGGGCTGTGTAATTGCATAAAAAGAGGATTAAGAATAGAGATTACTTCTACACTACAATTAGAGAGGATTCTGGCAAAACTAAAACAATCTATCTAGGTTCAACACATAAAAAAGCCCTACAAAAAGAAAAAGAAATGGGGATAACCCACAAAAAACATCCACCATTTCTACATATATTTTTCTTTATGTTTGTATTATTTTCACTAAGTTTATTAGTTGGATTTTCCTTCACCGGATTTGTTACACAAGACCTAACTATTTCTGACACAGCCCAAAATTCAGAAGTAATTGAAGAAGACATAGAGATTGGAGAACAAGGGATTGAAACCAAAACAGAAGAAATCCCTGAAGATCCGGTGGAAGAAATTCCTTTAGAAGAAGAAATAATAAAGCCAGAAGTTAATACAACAGAAGAAGACAATGAAACCTCAGAGGAACCAGAGATTGAGATTAATGAAACAATAGAAATAAACAATACAGAAGAAGATAATGGGACACAAGAACAAAACGAAACAGAAATAATACAAGAATTTGAAATAAGCGAGACGACAGAAGAAAATACAACAATACTAGAAAACACAACAGAACTAAATGAGACAGTTGAAATTAATCAAACAATTATTCCAGGAAAAAACATAACAGAACTATATTATGATGTAATAATTAACCAACCAGTAAAATGGGAAAAGAAAGTAGAGCTAGAAAAAACAACAAATTCTCTAGATATCAAAATTCCCAAAAAAGCAGAAAACATAACAGTAACAAAAATAACAGATTCTAAAAAAGAAAAAGAAGTTAACCTACTAACCGGGAATTTTTTTCTCGATTTATTCAGTTTTACGGGATATGCAATTTATGAAGAAAAAGTTGAAGAATCAGATGAACAAACTATTAATGTAAGGGGGCCACTAAAAGGGGCAATCCTGGAATACTATATGCCTGGTCCAATCTCAAAAGAAAAACAAATAACAGATTGGAAAAAACAAATAATAGTTTCATCTGAAGAGCACTATGAAAACATATTAACTTACACAGATATTAATAATATTCCTCAAAATTCAATCAACTTATATCATATAACAGAAAAAGGCAGAGAAAAAGTAAATTTCGTTCCACATGACAAAGATGAAGACGGATTAGTTGATTATATTGAATGGATTACTCCTCATTTGTCTGAAGAAATTTTCGAAGTAGAAATCTCAATATTAAATATACAATCTTATCCTACAGTTGGTGGAAACTGGACAGTTTTCTTTAACACTACGGGGCAAGCAGATTTAATGATAACCGGGATAAATGGTACTATCTTTGATGAAGATTTAGAATTATTAGATGTAAAATGCGGAGAAACACAATTAGAATACGAATTTGAGAATAATTCCATAATTCTAAGAAACTATCAATGTGATAATGAAACCGGCATGGAAATAAGTAAAGTTCTAACCCCTGGCAGACACCATCTAGAATTTAACTTTGGAGGGATGATTGCTCATGCCCACAATCTAGCCACCATCTCAACATGCCAAACTCTAAACATTGACAATGAATATTATGCATTGGATGCAGATATAGATGATGATGATGGGACCTGTTTTACAGTATCCGCTTCAAATATAACTTTAGATTGCCAAGGGCACTATATTGATGGGGATGCAGACACCTCAGGATATGGAGTAATAATAAATAGCGCAGCCTATGATACACTCACAATAAAAAACTGTACAATAAAAGAATTTGCAAGAAATCTCTATGTTGGGGCCAGTTCAGATGATATAAGAATAGAAAACTCAAACCTAATTGCAGGATACTATGATGGTATGTTAACATACTCTGTCCAGAATATGCAATTAATAGATTCAAATTTCTCAGGAACAAACGCATACGGGGCGTACATATGGCACTCAAGCACGATAGCCAACACAAACATAACAATACGAAATTGTACCTTTACCGGAGGGAATACAGCCTCCGATTATGGATTACAATTGGCCTATGTGGATGGATTAAATATCACTAATTCCACCTTTAACGGAGGATATGGTACAACGTATGGATATGGAGCGAATATTGCTTACCTAAATAATTCAATAATACAATCCAGTTCTTTTATTGGAGGGTCTACAGACCGAGATAGAGGATTATATCTCCAATATGGAGATAATTTGACAATAAAAAATAATTGGTTTGAAGATTCTAGAAATGATTATCCGTCGGGAGAATTTTATGGAGTAGACAATTCAAATATATCTAACAACACATTTATTGCCCCACTAACATATGCCGCAGGATTCAACTATTATTCCTCAGATAACATATTTGACAACAATAATTTAACTTCCGCAAGAGGGATATACCTACAGACTTATTCAACGGATAATAATCTTACAAATAACCATATCCTCTCAGATACCACTTTCGGGGTTTACATGAACAATTATGCTACAAACAACAGGATTGAAAATAATAACATCACATCTTATACCTATTCAATCTATGCCACCTCTTATTGTTCTGGAACCCAAATAATTAATAATTCTATGGTTGCCACAAACGCATACGGCATGTATTGGAATGATCACTGCGGAGATAATTTAGTCCACAATAACAACATAATTAGTGGAACAAGCTATGGAATCAGGGCATATCTTTCTTCAGGAGGAAACAATTTCTCAAATAATAATATAACTTCAGCAAGTAATACACTAAGATTAGAATCTGATTCAAATGATAATTATGTATATGGAAACTATCTGTATTCATCTACTAATCTGGGAATTTATGTAATAACTGGAACAACCTCTGGAAACAGATTTTATAACAACGTTATTAGGGGAGGAACAACCTGTTTCCAAGATTCTTCTGTAAACACAAATCTAGTTTTCACAAATAATACTTGTACAGCAACAAATGGGTATGGGACCTATGTAGCAACGGGAACAAACACAACTATAGTAAACAACACAATATTCTCCGGAACCTCGAATGACAATGGACTAGGCCTAAATAATATACTTGGAGGACTAGTTAAGGGAAACACCATAAACGGGACTGCGTCCGGATTTCTAGTGCTTGGCGGAACAAACGGAGTGAATTTCACAAATAACACTGCTTGGGGTGCATTAGGCAACGGAAATTATTATGGCCTTTATCTCTACCAGGCATCCCATAATAATACTTTCCACAATAATTCCTTACATAGCTACCATTATCGCGGAGTTTATTTAGATGATGCAATAAACAACACATTTGTAGGAAACCACATCTCATCTGGACAAACTGCAAATTGGGATACAGACGCAGGAATTTACCTTTCATATTCAACTTATAATAATTTTACCAACAATATAATAAATAATACTGGCAGTTGTTCAATAGCTTCAGGATATAGTCACAATAACACATTTACAGATAACATTTTAGAAAACGGATATTGTGGAATTTACATAAACTATGGGAAGCTTAGACAAACTGATTTCGCAAATAATCAAATAATAAATACTTCTTCTGCATATGATTACAGGATGCTTGGAAACGCAGAGGCAAATACATATCTCTATTTCCTAAACTGCTCATATGTTGAAGACGATGTATACATAACCGACGATTATTCAACTGTAGAGCAGCTATGGTATGGGATAGTAAACGTAACAAATACAGATGGTCAAGTAGAAAATGCGACTGTTCTTGCATATGATAATGAATCAACCCTAGTTGGAAACGAGACAACAGATGTAGATGGATTAACTGCTCCAATTCCACTAAGAGAATATGTGGCCACAAGATTATCAAATTACAACTTAGATAAGGTATATCATAATAATCACACATTCCAAGCGACAGAATCAGATCACTTTTCAGGGTCAGGGGAAGAGAATATGACCTCTAGTAAAATGATTTATATCACAATGCAAGACTGGCCATTAATAACAATACTAACAAACTACCCTATCACTCAAACATACAAAGCAAATGATATATTGAACATAAGGGCAAATGAAACAAGAAGAAATGATTTGATCACCGCCACAAACATAACAATCACATTCTCAAACGGAACTTCCCTAACCTTCCCAATGATAAACGGAACAGATAGTGATCCAAATTTATGGGAATACAACTATACAATAAATGCTTCGGACCTAGGGGGAGATTTCAACATAACCGCACTAGCCTATAACACCTCTGGATATAATTACATAAATGATACAGATGATGGTTTTGGAATTAAACCCCAAATAATTTGGTTTAAGACATTCAAAGCAGACAATAAATCAAAATCTTTCTTCGCGGAAAACGAGTCTTCAAAACTAAAGGCAACAGTATACAACGCACACAATGGGTACCCAAAAATCTCCCTAACAGATTCAGAAGGAACCACAATAATAAATCAAGATCAAATGATAAGTGAAAATGGAACTATTTACTATGTAGATTATATAATAAATGGAACTGGGGGATTCTACAACACAACAATCTATTCAAATTCAACAAATTCAGAAGAATTTAGATATTCACACTATAAGGGAACAAACTGGGCAAATAAATATACAGATAATGAATCAAACATATTTGTATTTTCAAAAGAAGTGAACATAACTGAACTTGATGTTCTAGAAAGATATTTCTTCCCAGTAGATATAGTATTAAATTTAACAGAATCTGCAAATGTAACTTCAATAAGGGTATTATCCTACAATGGTTCAATCTACACAGAAATCCCCTCACAAGTTTACAATTATACTACAACAAATGATTCAACAACAAAATTAAATGTTGTTTGGTTAGCTTCTCTTAGTCAGGGAGAAAATAGGACATATCACCTAAGCTACAATGATGTCGGAAATGGGAATGCATCCTATGTAACAGATTTAGATACATACACAACAACAAGTAACTATCGGTTTTTCAATAATAGTTATTTCAAAGTAAGAACCGACGCAGACGATGGGGCACTAATAGATGCAGCATGGACAGAACAAGGAACAACTTCTGCCCTGGCAGGTCAAGATCCAATGCAGGCATCTCCAACAGTATTAACAATAACACTAGATTCCTATTCTGCTCATCACGAAGAGAACCCGACAAGAAATCTTGAGTATTCTGGTCCAATTCTAAATAAATACATTGTAACTGGGTATTTATCGCAGTCCGGAGAAACACAAAATACAGATATGCCATTCAATCAAACATATTATGTTTATGCAAAAAATAACTATTTAATTTACGAAACAGATCTTAACATAACTTCCACATACAATCTTGAAAATTTAATAGATTATTTTGTAGCCTATTCAGAGGGGGAATTTAATCAAGTTGCATGGGGGTTCGAAAATGGATCCTATGCGGTGAATGGAATAACAACAGGGAATGGACCAGATTATACAAACCTAGATATAAGCATGATTTGGCTTGGACTCTACAACAACGATTCTAAAACGGCAATAGGAGATATATTCTTAAATGATTCATCTGCCATAGAAAGCGATCCAAAACTATATTTCTACGATCAGGCATCGTACGAATTTTATAAAAGGTATTTAATTTCCTCGCCAGAGTCAGTTTCTGCAGGATCGAGATATACAACAAGAATAGCAAGATTATTCTGGGATGGAGAAGACGGATTTACAGTGTTGAACGACACCTACAATTCAATTCATAGCCCACTAAATGCCAGCATAGGAAACATCACATATGGAGACACAGCAAGCCCAACATATTTAGATTATAATAATACTCCTACAATGCCAGATGACAATCTAAATGTTACTTGTTATTCATCCTGGGCAGACGACTTAAGATTGAAAGAGGGAAGGGTAGAGACAAACTCAACAGGAACTTCTACAAATCATACAATATCTCTCTCAGGAAATTCTGCCGACTTAAATTACACAATTCCTTATTCTGACCTAAGGGGAACACAAGCTTATTGTAAATTCTATGCAAAAGATATTGGAAATAATTGGAATGTAACCCCTTCAATATCATTTACAATAGTTGATGTTTCTGTACCAAATATAACAAATATCTCCAACTCTCCTTCGGATTCAGATGCACTAGATCCTGGAGTTTTAATCAATGTAACTGCGAACGTATCAGATAAGATTAAACTAAACACTGCAATATTACAATATAAAGGGCCAACAGATTTAACCTGGAATGAGACTCTAATGGCAAATTACTCCACAGATTATTACCTGGCCAACTTTACTGCAATTACAAGCGGAAACTATACATATAGAATCAACGCAACAGATTCAGCAGGAAATAATTACACTAGCCCACAGACAATAGTAAACGTAGACTATGATCTCTCTTGGACTATGGATCCAACAACGTTTGAAGCAGTTTCAGGATTAATTGGCTCTACAATAGAAGTTCTAAATCTAACAATAAATAATACTGCAGATTACACTGCCAATTTTACATTAACATCTACCCGGGATGGATGGATATATTATAATAGTTCACTAGAGCCATTTGAATTTGAACTTGGCCCACAAAATTCAACAACAATAAATGTAACTGCGGTCCTCCCAGTAGATATCGGAGAATACACATTAACAATTACAGCAACACATGAAAACTCAACGGCGGATCCCCCAACAAATACTTCCATTGGAACAGTAGTAGCATATCAATCCGGACCATATGTGTGGAATTCCTTTTCAACTTACAGTGCCTCTGTCTTATTGGGTGCAACAGATAAAAATTTCACAGTAAAAATAAAAAATCTAGGTAATGAAACTGCTACAGGAATAAATAATACAATTACTCTCCCAACTGGCTGGTCCACATCAGATTCTCTAACCTATACAATAGACTCCCTGGCCGCAAATGATTATGAATATCATGGAATACTTGTAGATATCTCTGCTGGCGCAGAAGAAGGAACACAATATATTAACGCAACGCCAGAGGCCAATAACACAGATCAAACCAACATAGCAGTACAAGAAGTAGAAGTAGTAAACCCAATCGTTGAGGGGAGCGGAACGGGAACTGGCACTGGGGGCGGAGGCGGAGGAGGCGGAGGAGGCGGAGCAGGATTAGGAGAAGAAGAGTCCTCTAGGTTTTTCCAATCTACAGAGGTCTTCGAAATCACAAGAGGAGAAGGAGGAGAATTTACATTCATACTAGCAAACCCATACGATGATGCCTCCTTAGAAAAAATATACGTAGAATTAGATGGTTTCACAAAAGAATATATACATTATTTTCCAAATCACATAAGAAAGTTGAGAATAAATGACTCACAGAACATAACCGTTAGAATAACCGCCCCAGGTTACTTCACAAGGGGAGAATATGAGCTAGAGTTCACAATAAAAGGAGATGTAAAAAAGAATGCAACGGGCGTTATACCTCTAACATACACGAAAAAAGTTCTTTTATACATTAGAGAAGTATCCAGAGAGGATGCAACAGAATATAGAAATCTAGCGATTTCCTACCTCAAAGAAATGGAAGGAAAGAATTTTTACATTGAGGAGATTTCACTTCTTGTAAATGATATTAATATAATGCATGATAAAGAATTATTCAAAGAAGTAAAAGAAATTTATGAAAAAGTAAAAGAGATATATAATAACGCATTAAATTCTTATTCAGGATTACAAGAACTAGAAGAAACAATTGAAAATGCAAAAAATAAAAATGTAGATATAAAAGAATCAGAAAGGTTATTCAAACTAGCTTCAACAGCCTTCGAAAGGGGAGATTACACCAATGCATTGGAAAGAGTAAATGAGTGTTTCTTGACTCTAGCAATAGAAATGGGAGGCCAATACATAAAAGAAATTCTTTATTCTATGAAATCTAACAAAAAAGAAACTGCGGCAGGAGCAACAGGGTTCATCTTTTTTATAGTAGGAACAACCATGTTTACTAGATCAAGATTATTGAGAAGAAAAATCAAAAAAGCAATAGAAGAACAAAAACTATTAGTCGAATTAATGAAAGCAATACAGATAGAAGTATTCGAAAAAGCAAAGATGTCTATGAAAGAATACGGAGACGCTATGACTCAATACGAGGCAAGATTGAATAAAGTTATAGAAGCAAAAATAATGTACGAAACAAAGAAAGAAAATATGTACAAATTTAAAACTCGAGCAAGAAAATTAAAAGAAGAAAGAGAAAAATTAGTTCGTTTGATGTCACAGGCACAACAAGACTATATTACTAAAGGAAAGTTCGAAACAAGAGTATACGAAAACATGCTCAAATCCTATTCAACAAGATTATCAGAAGTAGAGGAACAAATAGCAATGCTTGATGTAAAAAAAGCCCATAAATAAAATGGAAAAAAATAAGGTAGCAAGGATAATAGTAATTTTCTTAGGATTAATTCTATTTATTCAACCAGTTGAAGCAGTTACACTAACTTGGTGGGACAATGACTGGAATTATAGAGTCCCAATAACACACAATGTCTCCACTTATGAATACGCCGGGTCCCTACTAGATCACGAGATAAATTTTACACATCTAATTGATAACCCTTCCTTAGATCTCGATTATAATTCTATAAGGTTGATTGAGTATAATGCGACAAATGGAGAAATAATTGATTTCAATTCAACACAAACAGATATTCCTTACCAAATATATAATCTCTCCAGTTTCAATATAACGACAAATTCAAACATGAGATTTAGTTGGGTTGGGAAAAATACCTCTGCAGGCGAAAGTCGATATTACCATATTTATTTTGATACAAGTGCAAATCCCCAATCTGCACCCTCCTACGGAAATAGGGTCACACTAAGTAGTTACAATATATACATTGATGGAAACAACGTAATAGATATAGATTCTGCAGAAAATTCTTTTTCCCATATTGCCTATGCAAATTCTCCCGCTTCAAATATTGCAAATCCGGGGGATCCATCTCCATATAATCGTTGGAGATGGTCAATGATAGGATATGATCTAGACGATGTTGGTGGTTGGAGAGAAGATGTCTCTGGGATCTATGATGTGGAAGTTTCTGAAGGCCCACTTTACATCCAAATTCATATGATGAGTTATATTGCTTCAGAACTTCCTGGGGGCCCCATGAATACAATTAATACTATGAGGGTTTATCCTTTTCAAGAAGATTATATAATGGAGCACAATCTCACTTACAATGCATCTGAACATAATCATGCAGGAGATATAATTCCTAGATCTTATTATACAAATGATTGGTTGGACTGGATGCAATCTTTGAATTTTGCAGATAATTATTGGTCTGGCCAGAGTGGGTATCTAAGAATTGGTTATGATAATACTGCTTGTTCCGCATCAAGTCCAGGGCCATGCAAATTTTCAATAGCCAATCCCTCTTGGAATCAGCCAGTATCAACGTTTAATAGCGATTGGATGGCATGGTCGGACGGAAGCAACGAAGAAGTAGGAATTATCTGGAATGGAATGTTCAATGATGACACATATTCAAATTATGGATCATCCACCTATGGAGAACTGGGGGGTTTTGATAGAAATAGTTATGATGATGAGTTCCTTAATGGAACAGTTTATTGGTTGATTAGTAGCCATGGCCAGGATGGAAATTTAACTAGAAAAGTATCGGATTATAAAGATGGCCCAGGATCCTTAACGCAAGGGGCAGTTGATGCAGGATTTACTTCAATATACTGGGCTAGAACAATGAATACAAGCAACATCTTCAAATCTTTTTTTAGTGATGAAGAATCAATTAGAATAGAATCAAATATTACAAGCCCCGCCACAAATTACCCCAAAGTAACTGTCTATTATCCAAACGGTACACTGGCCATTTCTGAAGCTACTATGACAAACAATACTCCTTCATTATTTATCTATGACTTAAATCTTACTGGAGATGAGCCAATTGGTTATTATAATGTAAAAATAGAGGGAAGTTCTGCAAAATCACTATCAAGAAATAATTTATTTTATGTGGGAGAACTATGGAATGACACGTGGAATAATGGAACATATTTTTATAGCAGAGAAGTAAGTATTTTAGAACCAAATATAACAAATAGAATATTTGAGCCAGTAGATGTAAGAATTAATTTTACGAATAATGCATATAATGATTCCATAAGGGTAATTCGTTATAACGGTAACAATTATACTGAAATTCCATCTCAAATATATAATAAAACCGAATCAAATGGCTTAATTTCAGTAGCAAATGTGGTTTTTTTAGCAAGCCTTTCAAAAAGTAATACAAGTATATACAACATTGTATGGAAAACATCTTCCACAATTAAAAATTACACTACCGATTTAAATTTAACAAACAATAACCCAATTTATTTAATCCATAATTCTTTTTATAATCTTACTTTTAATACTTCCTTGGGCGGGCAATTGCAAGACTCAAAAAATAGGTTGGGCACAAATACCTCTCTCAAAGGTCTAATCCCCATGGAATACTATCCAGAGGCCAGAATTCAGATCCCTCCAACAACAACATTTGCAATAAGAGATTATTCCTCTCCAACGCTAACAACAGAGTCAGGCCCAATATTTATTGATTACAATTTAAATGGTACAATGAGCGGAAATGAAAATTATCCATACAACATAACAATTAGAATTTTCGCTAATAATCCCTATATTATCCAAGAAAGAAATATAACTGTAAAAGAATCAAAAACCTGGGAGTATTTTTATGATAATTATCTTGCCTGGGGAGACGATATATTCTCTAAAGCGGCATGGGAGAATAGTACGGGGTCTGTATTTACAAGGGATTTAGCAAGCGGAAATAATGATGACAATACGAGCCTTTCAGCGGATCTAAATTGGTTAGGGGTATATAACACGGGTAGTGGAGATGCAATGGGGGACATATTTTTAAGTAGATCCCAAACAACTGAAACATCTCCCGCAATTGATTTTTATGATGACTCGTATGATTATTACCAAAGAAAAATAATAACCTCTTCAACTTCAGTATCTGAAGATTCTTATTTTTACTCAAAAATTGCAAGAGTTTTATGGAATGGGAGAATTGGTTACATAAGTTTAGATAATTTAAATGATCAACTAAATAATCCCATAACTTTTACAATAGGCCCACAACTTGCCTATGATACCACAAATCCCTCATATAATTCCTATAATTTTACACCAACATCTCCAACAGATTCACAAAATGTAACTTGCTATTCCTCTTGGACAGATAATTTAGAAATGAATGAAGTATATATCGAAGAAAATCTCTCTGGAACGATGACAAACCATACAGTTTCACTATCGGGTATTTCTGGAGACGGTAATTATACCATAAATTCAACACTAATAAATACAGGATCTTATGCTTGCAAATTCCACGGATACGACTCAGCAGGAAATGTAAATTCAACACCTTTCATCACGATAAGTGTTTCCGATGCAACCGCCCCAACAGTTTCCAACGCAACAAATTATCCTGCCTCTGAAGACGATGTAGACCCAAACTCAATTATCCAAATCAATTCTTCAATAATAGAATACTCGGCCCTAGACACTATTTTGCTATACTACAAACCATCTGCTCAAGAAACCTGGAATACTTCCATAATGTCAAATATAACTCAAACGAATTATAACTATACTTACAACGGAAACTTCACACCAACAGAAGAATCAGTTTACAGCTATTTTATATTTGCAAACGACACAGACGGAAACCAAGCAAACTCATCAACTTCCTCCTTAAACATCTCTTACGACACAACCTGGCATATAATCTCAAACCTTACAACTTCTTCAGGTGTATTCGATACAAATGTTTCCCTTGGAAACATTACAATAAATAACACAGGAGACTACAACTTATCTTTTGAGATAACTGCAGGAGTCCTAGGTTCAAGAGTCTACATAAATGAAACACTTGCAAACACAGAACCGCAATTCTTAGTACAAACCGGCTCAACAATAATGCTAAATATTAATGCAACAACAAGACCTTCTGGACAGACTGAAGGAACAGACACAATAACACTCTCACTTTCAAATTCCTCAGCAAATCCAGCATCAAACACAACACAAGTAGATATAGTGACAATTGCAGGAGGACCTTTCCTATACACAATAGTGACCTCCGATAATACGACTGTTTACCCTGGAGACACAGGAATAATTGCAACGGCAAGAGTAGAAAATTTAGGAAATGAAACTGCTACAAATGTAAATGTGACCGTGACTCTTCCAGGCGCTTTTAACAGTACATCAGATTTATCTCATGAATTTGGAAGTTTAAACATAGGCTCATATGATACTTATCCCGTAACTCTCACAATTGATTCAGATGCCACACCAGGAACATACACTATCCAATCAGATTCAACTTGCTCTGAAAACAAAACAGGTCAAGGAACTTTCTCAATAATTGTAGCCTCACAAGACACTGGCTCAGGCACTGGCTCC
>Ga0233437_1001709_pt1 | contig 38308 bp, 61 predicted proteins | sample SI_122_August201_FD_182714 | JGI IMG/M metagenome (GOLD analysis project Ga0233437, IMG submission 182714) | Seawater microbial communities from Saanich Inlet, British Columbia, Canada - SI_122_August2016_200_MG | ecosystem: Environmental > Aquatic > Marine > Inlet | place: Canada: British... | reverse complement strand
TTGATATTAATGGTGGAGCGATTGATGCTGTAACATTAGGCACTAATTCAGCGATAACAAATGCAGTAATTACAACTGTTGATATTAATGGTGGAGCGATTGATGCTGTAACATTAGGCACTAATTCAGCGATAACAAATGCAGTAATTACAACTGTTGATATTAATGGTGGAGCGATTGATGCTGTAACATTAGGCACTAATTCAGCGATAACAAATGCACAAATTGACAACATTAATATCAATGGAAATACAATATCGAACACAGCAGACCAGACATTCAATATTACACCACTTGTAGGAAATGATGTATTGATTGATGGTGCAGTTAGTATTGATTCAGGAGTTGTAGCAGGAATAACAGATTTAACAGCAACAGATATAACTTCATCTGGTATAATAGATGCTACAACAGTTAAAATAAGTAAAACACTCAGTTTTGATGGAACTTCGCAAAATTTAACTGGTGCAGGTGCTGTTAATGCAACAACCTCAGTTACGCAAATAACAACTGGTGCAGGTGCTGCTGCTTTAACAATAGACAACGGAACAGTCGAAGGGCAGATTAAATATTTATATATGGTTGCGGATGGTGGCGGTGATGCTACATTAACCGAAGCTGGATGGACATTAGTTTTTGCAGATGTTAATGATGGTGCTACATTAATTTGGGATTATTTAAATACGTTCTGGCGATGCGTTGGTGCTGCTGGTGCTGTATTTACACCATAAAAGGAGATAGAAAATGGGAAGATATGAAGTAGCAAGATCAACAATAGACGGAACTCAACATGCAGTATTCGATTCAGCGGTAATAGCTTATGCAGATACAAACGAACACGCATTGACAACAAATCCACTTGAAAATATAGAATACTATAAAGAGTTAGTATTTGAAATCAAGGTAACATCAGGTGCAGGAACAACCGCACAAACACTTACACTCGGTTTTGCAACAAGTAATTACGAGGTTACAGGTGCTGAGGCAATCGCAGCATTTGAAAGTGGATATTGGGAAGAGAAAGAAATTACTCTTAATGCAGGTGCAGATGTGCTTTACTACAAAACAACTATTGCCGCCGCTGATATTAAAGGAAAATTCCTTTACAGCAAATACGCTTATGGTGCAGACCCAACGGGTGACCCAACAGTAGAAGTCAAACTCAACTTAATTTAAGGCGGTCTTATGGCAACTTATTATGTAAGAACTGATGGTAATGACGGGAATTTAGGAACTTCCGATAGTGCTGGCGGTGCTTGGTTAACTCCGATTTATGCTTGGAGTCAGGTAAGTGATAATGACACAATATCTGTTAATGCTGGAACGTATGTAATAGATTCAAGCATAGCGGCAGGAACGCTTACTTACGGCATATATATGAACGCTGCAAAAATTGTTGATTGGATTGCGGTTGGTTCTGTAACATTTCAAGCATCAGCAAACGAAACATATTCGTTACTCTACATAAGGGGAAATACAAAATCAGTTACGTTTACTGGGTTTATATTTGATAATGATGGTAAGTCAAACACAGCAACAGTATATATTCATTCTACCGCTGGTAATGAAGTTTTTACTAATTGTACTTGGATAAATGGCAAGGTAAAAGACCTTTATGATTTGGGCGAAGATTCAACCTATGATAATTGCACGTTTAATAGTACATTATTAACAAGTCATGCCATACAAACAAGGAGTGATGACATTACGTTTAATGACTGTACTTTCTCAAGTACTACAGCAGGAGCATTAATAAAGTTTGATGGTGGCAGTGGTGGTAATCTTACAATGGATGGATTAACTGTTACATCTACAAGTTATGCACAAGGTGTTTTAATAGAAGCGTCTGGTACGTTCTTATTCAAAGATGTTACCGTAAGTGGGGCAACAACGTTAGGTAGTGTTCTACAAGTTGATGCGGGTGGTAAATCTGGTAGCATAGAAATAGATAATTGGGATGTTGATATAGCAGCCAATCCGTCAACAGGTGGAATATATTCACTTCTCAGTCATTTTACTTGGAATATACACGACTCAGATTTTAACTATACACACGTTGGATTTAATAAAGCAGTAATACAACTGCGTGACCAAGATACTACAACAATTAGCGATAATGTATTTAATGTAGAATCGGAAGCAGCATCTACTGAAATTTATTTATATTCTACGGGGTCAACAACAGGACAACAAACAGTAGAAAATAACACTCTTAAAAGCAAAACATTGACAGGTTATCATGTATTTATTGGTAGTGAAGTAGCAGGTGCTGGCGATGATGATTTAACTGGTACGATTATTTCAGGTAATGATGTTTATGGTGCAATATACTATGATGCCGCTAAAACCCCTTCTGCACACGGAATTATCATAGGATATAATATAGACGGTGTTATAAAAGAAAATTATGTTAATGGTACTGGGATTGGAATAATCGTAAAATCGTCTGGTGATGCTTATGCTTCTGGTGGAATATCTAATAATATTATAATAAACAACTATACTGAAAATATCTATGTAAAAGGAACACAAGACGTTCCAATATATAACAACACGATTATCCAAACTGTTGACGTATCAACTACTGGAATACGCATAGCAAAGAATGGAGTTTTAGGTGATTCTGATGATTGTATAGTAAAGAACAATGTAATCTATAGTACGATTACAGCAGGTAACTTTTATGCAATTCTATTGGGTGTTGAAGAGTTTGCCGCTGGATATGTAATAGATTATAATGATTGTTTTAGTACACAGGGGACTGGGTTCAGATCAGCATCAAATGGTTCTACATATACATCATTAACAACATGGCAAGCCCAAGTAACAGCGGCTAATTCGATTAATTCAGACCCATCATTCAATGATAACTATTCTATAAAAAGCAATTCTAAATGTAAGAGTTCAGGAGAAATTCTGAGTAGCCCTTACTATTATCAATTAATGTATAATGCTAAATTCCCAGACCCAGCATTAAAACAACAGAGTGGAAGATGGAATATGGGTGCTTATTCTGCAAGTTCTGGTGGTGGAAGAAGAAGGAGAAGATAATGAAACTATATGTAGCAGACGCTAAGAGTGATTTCACAAGGCACAACATCACGGCTTATATTGACCACATAGATGGGTTATGTTACAATCTAACAGGTGATTTTACAGATGTTCCATATTCAGCTTATAAAACCACAATAGGAATAGAATCTATCGGTTATAAATTCAGAGCGTTAGTGTATTCTAAAACCGATACTGAAATGATAATCTATGCACCTCTTTAATTACTTTAGATGTGAGTGGTTGGGATGTAAGTAATGTTACCACTATAGCTCATATTGTTCGTGGTTGTTCAAGTTTAGAAGTCTTAAATGTGAGTGGTTGGGATACCTCAAAAGTAACTACGTTAGCGTCTGCTTTCCGAAATACTGACGGTCTCGACACAAATGATTATAAAGCTGTTCAATATTGGGATATAGGTGTATTAACAGATGCAACCAATATGCTCGATGCTTGCACCAACTCACTATCAACATCAGACTACAACGCAGTATTAACAGCTTGGGAAGGACAACCACATCAAGATAATGTAACTGTCCATTTTAATAATGCAAAACATAGTGGTGCGGGAACAATAGCAAGGGCAGCATTAGTTGCAGATGGTTGGACAATAACTGATGGGGTGCAGAATGATACTGACAAAAGAATACAGATTGGTATGGAATAATGATGAGATTATACTCTACGGTCAATTTGAATTAACAACGCAAACGGAAACTGAGCATAATGCACTTGATTTTAACACACAAGAAGAATTAGATAGTAAAGTGTTGGAATTAGGTTTCGAGATACCTAAAAATAAAATAGGAGGAAAAGATGAATGAAATTTTACAGTTAATCCTTAACAGCGGATTTAGTATTGCAGCGATTGTTGGTGTAATCGGTTTAATATTAAATTTTTTGTTAAAGAAATTCGTAACGGAAGTAAATATTACTAAATGGGGAGATGCGGTTAAAGTATTTTTCAAAGGTTTAGGAATAGCTTGTACTCTCGGTCTAAGTAAAATCCCTTACGTTAAAAGCGTCTGGAACAGTATTTTAGAACCATACATTGTTATCGGACTAAGAATGTTAATTCTAAATATGGTCGCAGGCTTCATTGAAGGCTTAGAAACTGACAACGAAAGTTTCAAAAGTAATTAGGGATTGAGTTATCAAAAGTGGCATTTATCCATTTAGGGTTATAACCAGACAGCCTGAGATAGCTCATTTAAAAAAGGAAATATGAAAAAATTAATACTGATCGTTTTTATTTTATTTGCCATTAGTTTACAGGCGAAGATCTTGCAAAACTTCAACTTCGGCACATCATTCTCGGCACGTAGTTCTCAAATTGGTGAATATTTCGATTATGAAATTGCCATAGAATTTGAAAAACCAGACTTGATATACATTGAAATAGAAAAAGAAAGAGAGAATGATAATTGTTACTATAATCACGAGTTTAAATTGAGCCACAGTAGGTCATTTTTAACTTCTAACGCTAAATGGCTAAATATACAGTCGAGAGATATAGATTTAAAACAAATTGATGTCAGGGGTGTTTATTCTAAATATAGTTTAGGAATTGCTCAACAGTGGAATAATGATATACCTGAAACGAAAATAGTATCGGGTATTGAATATAAAACGAGATTATATATATTGAACTTTTTATTTGGACAGGATTTTTTAACTGGTAATTTTAAGGAGTGGGACACTGAGACTAATTGTAAGATAGATTTTGATATTTATTTTATAAACGTATACTGGAAAAGTATAATAAAGAATTATGGAATTTTAGATTGGAAAACTAAATTTGGAATCGGAATAAAATTATAAGGAATTGAAAAATGGAATCAATTGAAATTATTAACGAAAGAACAAATCAAAATACAAAAAACATTTCTAAAGTATTTGGTATATTGTTTGGCAATGGCAAGAAGGGACTTATTGCAGAGCATACAGAGGTTAGAGCTAATTTAATATGGATTAAGACATTATTAATCCTGAACTTAACAGCCTTAGTTGGAATGATTTTTAAGTCATTTTTATTTTAGTGTCTTTTTTTTTTGACAACAAATAGCCGATTTGAATAATTGGTTTTGGGAGGTTATTATAACATACACAACTAAAGCAGATTTTGAACTATTTAAGAAAGAATGTTGGAAATGGATTAATCGTCTTGGATTGCATAGTTGGGAATATTCATTTGTTCATGCAGATATAGATGCTAATGGAGACTGCACATCATTTAGAAATGCAAAGAGAATACTAATCAGGTTTGCAAAATCAATAATTCCAATAGATAAAACCAAATCTTTTTATATTAAAGAAATTGCTCAGCACGAAGTTTTCCATGTTTTATTAGAAAATCTCTATCATCAAGCATTTGATAGATCATATTGCGATGAAGATTATAGAATTGAAGAACACGCTGTAATACATAAACTTCAAAAAGCATTTAAAGGGGAATAATGTTTTGTTATAAAGACCGTACTTTTTGTCCATTTGATAAATGTTCTAAATTCAATACTTGTAAAACAGCTTTGACAGAAGGAGTACAAAAGGATGCTGAAAGGTGGATGAAAGACCCACCAATTTGCGTGTATGTAGATAAACCTGATTGTTATAAGGGGGGAATAAATGACTAATAAAAATAGACTGAGACTCAATAAAGGGCAATTAAAAGTTGTTAAAAAGATGAAGGGTAATAGTGATATTAAATCTTATTTACTACTTGGTTGTATGCATATACCACATTATAATAAGCGTATTGTACAAGGTATCTACGACCTTATGGACACACATAAATTTGATGGTATTGTTCTTGGTGGTGATTATCTTGATATGGGGTCTCTATCAACTTATGATAAAGGTAAGGTTAATAAAATGGGGATTACATTAGAAGATGAATATTTCGTTGCTAATCTTGTTTTAGATGAACTTGAAAGCAGATTAAAAAAAGATGCTGAAAAGGTGTTTATGTTTGGCAATCATGAAAATAGATATTGGCGTTGGCTTAACGATGTTGATAATGCAAAATACGGTGACTTAATTAATCCAATTTCTGCATTAGGTTTAAAAAAACGTAAGTGGAAAGTTTATGATAATTACAAACAAGATCAACATAAAATAGGTTCACTTCATATAACACACGGAGATTTTTGGAATATCCATGTAGCAAAAAAGACTTTAGATACTTGGAAAAGAAATATGTTGTTCTGGCATACACATAGAATCCAAATTCATCGTGAGGGTGATTATTGTGCTTATAATTGCGGTTTCTTAGGTGATATTAAATCAGAAGCGTTTAATTATGCACCGTTAAGCATGAAAATGAAGTGGGGGAATGGCTTTGCAATCGTTAATACACTTGGCAAAAGACACTATGTAGATTTAATAAACTGCGTAGGCAACGGATTCACTTACGTAGGTGTTAAATATGGGGAGTAGATAATGAATAAAGAACGATTAATAAAACAATTACAACGACATGAAGGATTAGTATTAAAACCTTATAGATGTTCCGCAGGGAAATTATCTATTGGCTATGGAAGGAATTTAGAAGATGTTGGGATAAGTAAAGCCGAAGCTAATATGTTGTTAGTAAACGATATTCATAAATGTATAGAACAGGTTGCAAAACTATTTTGTTTTGATAAGCTTAATGATGTTCGACAAAATGTTTTAATAAATATGTGTTTTAATTTGGGGATTTATGGACTAAAAAAATTTAAGAAGTTTTTAAGAGCTTGTGAATTGGAAGATTTTACTACAGCATCAGTTGAAATGCTGGATAGTATGTGGAGCAAACAGGTGGGTATAAGGGCAACGGAACTATCAAACCAAATGAGAATAGGAAAATTTCTTGACCCTAAATAATCACGCATAACGAGTCACTCCTTCGCTTCGCAATGGCAGTTCCTCTCATTATGTGCAACTTAGTTTTTCAATATATTCACAAACAATCTTTTTCCTACAGAATGGACAATATTTGTATCCATTTTTTTCAGGAGTATCTTCAAGCATAATTATTGTATTATTACAAGAAGTGCTATAATAAGAATCTTCTTCAAAATCTCTTACTTCTTTCCATTTGCACACTTTGCACACTTCGTCAGGCAACACACTATCAATATGGTCTTCATTGGCATCACATTTTGGACAAGTCCATACATCAATCAATTCTTTCTTGCGTATCATTTTAGTCCTACAAATATCACATTTTTTTTCTTTTCTGGGTTTCTTCATAAGCATTAGCAATTATATTTGCATCCTTTTTCAAAAGTTCCTTCTCATATTTCAAACAAATAATCTCTCTATCTAATTTAGCACGATTTCCGCCACCGAATACAACTCCGATAACGAAACCTACCAATAAACTACAGCCGATTTCTAATATAACCATTTGATACTCCCTCCATAACATCGCAACCTTTTCTTGCAGAAAAGCGTTTTGACGTTATGGTCAATCAATTAAAATGTTTCTGTTGTTCTCTTTATAATACCTGTGTCTGGTATTGAACACCAGTGAGTTATTTTTGTATGTTGTGTATTTCCAAATTCAAAACACCAAGACTTTTTATCTACTTGGTTTGAAGGCAAGTAATATCTTGACACTGTTATTCCAATATGTGATCCTATTTTACCCTTCCAAAACTCAGAATATGCAACAACTTTCAATAAATCATCATCAGGCATTTTGTCATCAACACTAATCCACTTCATGCTTTCTCCTTTATTTCTGATTCCACTTTATTTAAAACTCTATTTATATGTCAAGAACTTTATTTTATTTCTTTCGAGACGCATAACAAAAGTGTCAGTGATAGGTGACAGATCAGCAAGAAGTCACCGCACACTAACCCATTATGTACAGGTTTCACTTGCCTGTATTATTTCTAAACATAATTTCTCTGGTATTTTAGATCTATCATAATTTCCCTTCAATCCCTGTGTCCTAGTTCTACTCCCTCTCGGTGCTGGTTCGTGACAAGAATCTCCGTTTTACACATAGGTTTCGGACTCCACCCATTTTGATTAAATATTGAATATATATTATTACTCCAAATGTCAGTTGGTTTCATTCTGTTATCACCATACTGGCAATATGTTACTGTTGTTCTGTTTAATCCTTTCATATAATCCATTTTCCGTAACATTCCTCTCGGATTTTCGATATAATATAAGCAGTCACATTCCTTAATAAGTTTAAGTACATTCAATATTAATCTATCACTTTTCTTTGCAAAATCAGTTTTAGGAATCTGTCCATTTCTATGATGAGATATTGCTGCTATGGAAAAAGTTGTGCAAGGTGGAGAAGCCCAAATTACATCTGGGATAAAAGGCAAGTCTTTAACTGTCAAAAATTCAATATCTTTTATAATATCAATTCCATCAAAGTCATTAATATCCACAGAACAAACTTGATGTCCTCTTGCTTCTGCAACTTTTCCAATCGATCTACTACCTGCAAACAATTCTAATATTTTCATTCGTTCAACCTATACATAACACCTATATCCACACGGTTTCCACTTTTTTACTTTCTTCACTTTTAAAAAGTTTATCATTTGTATAGAGTTTGCTATAACTTTTCTACGTCTTTATGTAGTTGTATTATATGAGCCGTTTCGCCCCTGCAATTATCACAAATACACTCGTTGTCGATAGTATCGGATAAGCTACCACAACTTTCGCAGGTGCTTATTCCGTCATTGCTTAATTTAGTATCACAATCTTCGCAAACATCAAGACCCTTGTCAACGTAGCAAACAAGGTCTGACATTGTTTTTTGACCGCACATCTCACATTCATTTAGTTCTGGTTCGGTTTCCAATTCTGGCATCTTCAAACTATCAATTATTTCCTGATTTTTTTCAATGCTTTTAATAACTGCATCAGGATTTAATATCTCAAATAGTGTCTTTTCCATTTCTTACCACCCCTACCTATAATAACTATCAACAATGGGCTGTGATAGTACCCATCTTTCAAATTCGGTTGTGAATAGTTTACAATGCTGTCCATCTCTCTCAAAATAGAAGCAGTTAATATCGGTGTTGATATACGCTTCTTCAATACCGTGATATTCCAATGCCATTCTGAAAATAACCTCTTGTGGAATTTGAACTGTTGTAATATTATTATCACTGGTAAGCATGTATGCACCAAATAATAATAGCAGAACTGCGAGACCTAAACCAAAAATCAATATTACTTCTTTCATAATAACCTCCAAGTTATTTTTCCTTTTTAACTCACGTTGCCAAAGCTAATTTTCGATTAAAAAAAGTCAAGATATATTTTTTCTATCAGGTCATTTTTATTTTGACCGATTAAAATATTTGATAAAGTTCTTGACAACGATCCGATTAATAATTTTGTGGGAAATGTCGAAGGGAGAAAATTATAATCTGCAAGAAATGTGAGTTAAAGAAAACCTGTGAACAGTATAAAGAAGCTACTAAATTAAACAACGATATTAAATACTGTAAACGCTTTGAGAATACTGAAAAAAGGAAGGTATAAGATGGCTAAAAGAATGACCTCAACTGATAAATACAAAAAACCTTTCTTTAGAGGTTTGAAAGGGGCTTATAAATTATTCTGGGATTATCTCTATCACGATTGTAATCATGCGGGTATTTGGATTGTTGATTTTATTATTGCACAAATTTATATTGGTAATGATATGCCAATTAATAAAGTTGATGCAATAGATTATTTTAACAAGGATAAAATTCGCATAATGGAAATTAATAATGGTAAAGAATGGTTTATTATTCCGTTTATTAAATATCAATATGGAGAACTACAAGAAAACAATAGGGTTCATAATTCTGTTATTAAAATCTTAAAGGAAAGGAAACTATTTAAGACCCTTACACGCCCCTTGCAAGGGGATAAAGATAAGGATAAAGATAAGGATAAAAGTAAAGATATGTACCCAGATTTCGACACATTATTAAAATACTTCACAGGAAGAGCAGAAAAGGAATATACTAACATTAATATTGAAGCAGTAAAAACAGAAGCCAAATTATACTTTTCTGTTAGAGAAGAAACCGAATGGATAAAAGCTAATGGTAAAAAAGTAAAGAACTGGAAGAATGATTGTGGACAATGGATATTAAACAAGCGTTCAAAACTGATTGATTATAAAGTCAAACCAAACGAAAAACTGATTTTAAATTAGATTGGATAGAAAAAGATGATATACCAAATTATAAATAGGGGGAATTATGAAAAACTACAATCCAATGAGTATGTTTGATAATTCAGTTCCAATGTTTAATTCAATTGAATCTAAACAAAAGGAATATGCAAAGGCTGTTGAAAATGAAAAGAAAATTAAAAAAGAACTTACTAAAATGTGGCAACACAAATGATACACGATATTAATGCAGAAGCTGCAGTCCTATCCGCAATGATGATAGACACGCAATCGGTAGCAGTAGCCGTAGAACTTATAGACGAGTCATATTTCACTATGAATCCGCATAAAATCCTTTTCAACACAATGGAACGAATGTTCAATGACAATACCGAAATTGATATTCTAACATTAATTGATAATCTAAAAACTGAAACTAAATTAGAAGTGGTTGGTAGTGAAGCGTTCATAAATGAACTTTCTGATGTAGTTCTGAGTAGTGCTAATTTACAACATCACATTGATATTATCACAAAGAAAAAGGAACTACGATCAATAATCGAAGCTGGCAAGTGGATTGTAAGGACAGCAGAATCAGGTGAGAAAACACCACAGGATATTCAAAATGAGCTATTCACAAGGATAACTTCAAAATCTACTATCAAACATTTATTCTCTATCCAAAACGCATTAAGGATCACATTAAAACAAATACAGGAAATCAAAGATAAGAATAAAGAAGAGGATAGAACTGCATGGTTTGGAATTACGAGTATAGATAATAACTTAATCCCGAAAAAGGGTAGATTAATTATTTTAGCGTCAAGACCTGCACATGGGAAAACGACTTTAATGCTACAATCAGCTATTACTTCTGCATATCACGATAAGAAAAGCTGTATAATTTCACAGGAAATGGAAGAGACGGATCTGATAGTTAAAATGCTGGCTTTTGTATCGGGAATAGATAGTAGACGCATAGAATATCCACATGATCTATCTGCACTTGAACAAAAAGAACTTGCACAGGCAGGAGAAACATTAAACGATTTACCAATATTTATTAGCACGAAACGAGGCGTAACGCCGGTAGAAATAAAAGCTATTGCATTACAGGCGAAAGCAAAACTTGGAGGACTTGATAATATCTACGTTGACCATTTACAACTCACATCTAATCCGCAATATCCCAAAATGATTGATAGAATGACAGAAAATTCAAGACAGCTTAAAATACTTACAGGGGATATTAGTGTTTGTGTAATCGCAATATCACAGCTTAACAGAGGCTTAGAAATGCGACACGATAAACGACCAAAACTATCGGATTTACGTGAATCAGGTGCTATTGAACAAGATGCAGATGGAGTAATTGGATTATGTACTTTCTCAAACTACATTGAAGAACTTGAGAAAGGTATTAAAATGGTAGGTAAAGAATACACACAAGAAGATTTATACAACTTAACATCAGTTGAAATATTGAAAAATAGATACGGTGGTTTGTACAAATCACCTGTAAACTATAACAAAACCAACGGTAGATTCATTGATTGGCAAAACGAAAATTTAGGTTATTCAAAAAATATTACTTGACACACTGTAGCAGTAAATAATAAATAGAAATAAAGAGGAAGAGATGAAAGAAATTCAAAAATATTATATACCGATCACAGAAACACCCGTTGAGAATTACAATATCGACTTACCTATTATCGAAGCTATTGCCGAATACTTACTGGGCAAGGGTTGTAAGTTAGCTTTGATTAAAGGGCGAATACCTTATAAAGACGGTTATCTTCGCAAGATATTCTTGTGTAGAACCGCTGATAGTGAAGATGATAATAAGTTCTTTAATAATAACAAAACATTAATTAAGGATCATAAACAACTCAAAAAGCGATTCCCTGCGTTTTGGAAAGTTTTGAAGGATAAAGTTGAGGTTATATGGCAATCGGAAGATGGTAAAATATACAAAGAAGATTAGAAGGGTAATTGAATAATAAAAGACTTGGAGGAAAAAATGAAAGAACCAGAAAAGTATTATGTAACTAAAAAGCACAAAGATGGTAGATGTGACTATGCTGTAACGAAAGCATGGTTTGACTGGGATAAAACCCAAGAAAGGAAAAGAATATCAACGAAGGAAATTGTGAGAATTATATTTTGGTGGGCAATAAAACCAATAAAATGGTTATCTCAATGGGAAATAAAAAAGAAAAAATAAGTTGCACATAATGTGTGAGCGTGCGGTGCGACATCGAAGATGTCAAGCCGTGCCTGCAAAGAAAACTAACGCACTGACGCTGATGTTATGTGCTGGAGGATTAAATGAGAAAAGAATTTGAGAAGCTGGTTGCAAAATATGTTGATAAACTATTAGAAGGAACTGACTACAAACTTGATTTCTGGGTAGCAGATGTTATTGGTGGAGTTGCTGCAATAGATTTTGATGTCTATATGAGTTTCGATGATATTAGATATTGTGTAGATAACAACATTAGTGTTGAAAAATACTATGATTATCAGGAATGGACAGTTAAAGAACATTTCAAAAAACCAGAAAAAAAACAATACAAAGATTATGTAACAGAGAAATTTTTAAAATCATCAGTTATGAACTTTAAAAGCTGGATAAAACAAAGCACATAATGGGAAATTATGCCACGATTCTTTCCCAAACTCTTTCAGTTTTCGTGGATATAAATGTTATGTTTAAAAAATTTCGTCATAGCTGGACGACAAATAAAAAAGAAAGGTAAGGGAAATGAAAAAGATTAAATTAGGAGACAAAGTTAGAGACCCAATTACAGGATTTGAAGGAATTGCATATTCAAGAATATCTTATTTACAAGGATGTGATCGAATTGGAATCCAAGCATCAGTAATAGTTGAAAAAGGTAAAGCTCCGATTGTACCAGAATTATATCACGTTGATGAACCACAACTTGACTTAGTTAAAATATTGCCAAAGAAAAAGAAAACAACTACGGGTGGTGCTTCTTACTTTGGTTCATCACAAAAAAGATAACACAAGTTCGGCTATGGCAAATTTATTGAACATAACGGTGATGCAAGCCACGCCGATTCTGGAGTGGGTGCGTTTGTTACGTGAAGTCAGGAGGATAAATGAAGCCAGATTATCAAATTAAGAACGTCAAACTATACTGCTGTGATAACATGGAATTTATGAAACAGATACCAGATAACTACTATAATCTGGCTGTTGTCGACCCCCCGTATGGGATTGGAATGGATAATTCAAATAAAAGAACAAAACCAGATAGGCCAAACAGTTACACAGATTATCCAGATTTTAGATACCATAAAACAAATTGGGATGCAAATAGTCCAAATAAAATGTTTTTTGATGAGTTGTTTAGAATATCAATAAATCAAATCGTGTGGGGTGCTAATTATTTATGTGAATTTCTACCACCTGGAAAAGGTTGGATATTTTGGAACAAATTGAATGGATTAAATAATTGTTTTTCTGATGGTGAATTTGCTTTTTCATCAAAAGGTGTTCAGTCAAAATATTTTGAGTGTTCTCAATTTGTGAATTTGAAAGGTGGTAAATCTCGTATCCACCCCACACAGAAACCAACGGAATTATATAAATGGATTTTGGCCAACTATGCAAAAGAAGGTGACAAAATATTTGATTCACATGGTGGATCGTTTTCATCTGCGTGTGCTTGCTTAGATATGGGATTTGATTTTGACGGCTGTGAAATAGATCAAGAATATTTTGACAATGCAGTAAATCGGTTGAAAAACAATGTGCAAGAGTATTTGGATTTCACGTAACGTCAAAACGCTTTTCTGCAAGAAAAGGTTGCGATGTTATGGAGGGAGTATCAAATGGTTATATTAGAAATCGGCTGTAGTTTATTGGTAGGTTTCGTTATCGGAGTTGTATTCGGTGGCGGAAATCGTGCTAAATTAGATAGAGAGATTAGTTGTTTGAAATATGAGAAGGAACTTTTGAAAAATAGGAGGAATTATGGAAATTAAAGAATTGAAAACCATATTAGAAATACATTTAAGATGGATTAATGATGAAAAAGATGGGAGACGTGCTGACTTGAGTGGTGCTAATCTGAGAGATGCTGATCTGAGCTGGGCTAATCTGAGAGATGCTAATCTGAGTGGTGTTGATCTGATCGGTGTTGATCTGAGTGGGGCTAATCTGAGTGGTGTTGATCTGAGAGATGCTAATCTGAGAGATGCTAATCTGAGTGGTGCTAATCTGAGAGATGCTGATCTGAGAGATGCTAATCTGAGTGGTGTTGATCTGATCGGTGTTGATCTGAGTGGTGCTAATCTGAGCTGGGCTAATCTGAGAGATGCTAATCTGAGTGGTGCTAATCTGAGCGGTGCTAATCTGAGCGGTGCTAATCTGAGCTGGGCTAATCTGAGAGATGCTGATCTGAGAGATGCTAATCTGAGTGGTGCTAATCTGAGCGGTGCTAATCTGAGCGGTGCTAATCTGAGCTGGGCTAATCTGAGTGGTGTTGATCTGAGTGGTGCTAATCTGAGAGATGCTGATCTGAGAGATGCTAATCTGAGTGGTGTTGATCTGATCGGTGTTGATCTGAGTGGGGCTAATCTGAGTGGTGTTGATCTGAGAGATGCTAATCTGAGTGGTGCTAATCTGAGCGGTGCTAATCTGAGCGGTGCTAATCTGAGCTGGGCTAATCTGAGAGATGCTGATCTGAGAGATGCTAATCTGAGTGGTGCTAATCTGAGCGGTGCTAATCTGAGCGGTGCTAATCTGAGCTGGGCTAATCTGAGTGGTGTTGATCTGAGAGATGCTAATCTGAGTGGTGCTAATCTGAGTGGTGTTGATCTGAGAGATGCTAATCTGAGTGGTGCTAATCTGAGCGGTGCTAATCTGAGAGATGCTAATCTGAGACGTGCTAATCTGAGTGGTGTTGATCTGATCGGTGTTGATCTGAGTGGGGCTAATCTGGACTTTTCCTGCTTCCCGTTATGGTGCGGAGCGTTTGGAGTAAAAGTTGGAGATAAATTTATTTTTCAACTACTCTTCCATTTGCTAAAATTAAATTATATTGGCGATAACCCACTTATCAAAAAATTATTTAAAATGAAATCATTAATTAAATTAGCAAATCAAACACATTTAATCAGAGATTATAATATTGGATTAATAGAGTTTGATGATTAATGGTAATATAAAAATAGGAGGTTAAAAATGGAAACAATGAGTGAAATTCAAAAAAAATTAAGTTTACCGTTTAAATATGATGATATTGAGTGGCGTATTGACAGGGTAATGACAACTAAAACTGGAGCTATGGGTATTGTTTTTGCTTATATCACGTCAAGAGCTGTTATGAATAGACTTGATGAGGTTTTTGGTGTGTTTGGGTGGCAAGATGAGTATGAATTTATTGACAATCATACTGTTTGTAAAATTAAAATATGGGATGATGCCCAAAAACAATGGATAATTAAACAGGATGGGGCAGACCAAACCAATTTTGAAGCATTTAAAGGGGGTATATCAGATAGTTTAAAGCGTGCTGCTGTCAAGTTAGGTATAGGTCGATATTTATATAAATTATCTGAAAATTGGGTAAACATTACTCCCCAAAAACCAAAAGGGGCAGGTGCTGACTATGTACACTTCATAAATGATAAGAAAAAAAACATTAAAGGTTATTGGTTGTCTCCTGATATGCCTATATGGGCGTTACCAGAAGGGGAAAAACCTAAAAAAACCAATATAAATAATGCTTCAAATCTTGGAAACCCAAATCAAAAAATAGAGAAGTATAAAAGAACTACAGGGTCTAATGAAGAGCCAAACCTTAATAAGGTTGATATGGGAGTTGCTATTTTACAGAATAAGATAGCAAAAGGGCTTGACTTACTTTATAAAGATGAAGGTCAATATAGAGAGAGGTCAATAAAGAAGCATTTAGGTGTCGATAAGGTCTCTAAGTGTCACGAAATGGTAAAATTACAAGCATATTATGATTATTTACTTAGTGTATTTAAAGAAAAAGGAGCTAACTAATGGAAAATTTAACATTATATGATATATCAGAAGCGTATAGTCAAGTGATAAGTAGCGAATTACCACCAGAAAAAATCACACAACTACTTGAATCAATAACAGATAATGCGATTACTAAAATCGGCAATATTGGGCTTTTAATAGAGTCAATAGATGCAAACATTGACACACTAAAAGAGCATAATAACAAAATAAAGCTGAGGCAAAAAAATCTCGAAAACAAAAAAAAGAAGTTGAAACAGTATGTGCTTGAAAATATGCAAAGAATGGATAAAAAGAAAATTGAAACACCTTTTGTGAATGTAACAAGAGTTAAAACAGGGGCAGTTGTCGTTATTGATAGTGAAATGGAAATACCTGATAAATATTTCCGCACGAAGACAAGCGTTACTGTTGATAAAAAGTCAATCCTTGATGACTATAAAGCTACTGGGCTTGGAATTAAAGGTGTTGTTATTGATGAATCAAATGAATTTATTAAAATTCATATAGCAAATAAATAAGGAGTAATAAGATGATACCAAAAGAAAAGTTGATATTTAGAATCGCGGAACAGAGAAATGAAATTAAAAAACTGAATAATTTAAGGTGGTTTTGGCTGAATTACCTAAGAAAGGACATTGCATACGGTTATTTTATATTACAACTCGGTGGATTCAAACCGATGAGCGAATTAGTAAGAATGGCAGTAGTAAGATTCATAAGAACAGGAAATTAAAATGAAATTTATTGATGGATTGAGTGTAAAGAAACCGGTGGAGCAAGCACCAAGTTTTGTGATTGCAAAATGTAGTATGTTGAAGCCAAAGTTAGTTGAATGGTTACAGCAACAGGATGGTGATTGGATTAATTTTGATTTAATGGAAAGTAAAGTGGGAAAATTCTATTTTGCAGTTGACGAATATAAGCCGAAAACCGAGCAAAATATACCAGAACCAGTCATTGATAATGGTGTTCCATTTTAATATGACTGATTTAATTAATGAATATTATACTTCGGTTGACAAGAATTATCTTGCAAGACAATATCACGAATGGGTATGTAAACAGCCTTGTGCAATATCTGGCAGTATGAGTATTGCAAAACCGCATCATATACGATTAGCTGGTTATTGCGGAATTGGAATGAAGCCACCGGATATATTTGAAATGCCGATCACTTACGAATTACATTACGAAATTCATACTTTGGGAGTCAAGACATTTCAAAAAAAGTATAAAGTGGATTTTGATGAAATTTTAATAAAATTGCACACATCTTTCCAGCGTGAGAACAAATTGGGATAATCATGTCCCAAAAAGTGTATTGACTGGTTTAGTATAATGCACAAAGATGAGCTAATGCTTCATTTTAAACTGGTATTATACCCGAAAGGAGAAGAAAATGATATTTCCGATAAAAATATTTGAAGACATTAAAAAACCGATGAGTTATGCGAAAAGGCTTCTCAATACGGCTAAATTCGGGATCACTATTTCCGTATCTAAAAAGCGTAATCCGAGAAGTAGTAACCAGAACAGATATTATTTTGGAATCGTATTAAGACAATTATCAGATGAAACAGGAAATACGGTCGATGAAATGCACGAGATTATGAAACAGAAATTTCTGCTAATAGAAAAATGCGTTTTCAATGATGAAATTTATGAAATAACACAAAGCACTACAAAACTTAATACAGCTGAAATGGAAGTGTATCTTGAAAAAATCCGAAGGTTTGCAAGTATGGAATTGAATATCGTTATTTTATTGCCAAATGAGAGTGAATTTTGAAACAGATAAAATGGAGGAATTAATAAAATGGATTATCCGATGGCACGCTTTCTCATTACACGAAATTAAAGCCCAATTTGAGCTAAATTTATCCGTTCCATAAAATCTTTATTTTGTATATATTACTAAATAAAAAGTATTTATCACGCAAATGACAGAAATCGTAGAATGTTAATGTCTTACACAAATTTCCGTTTTCGTCAATGTAACATATTTGCAATGAATAAGCCTGATGCTCTTCATAATAATACACAATACCGTATTTAGGTACATCCAAATTTGGATTGTGTATCTCAATAATATCATTTACATAAAATTTTATTCCCGCATCATCCTTACCAACATAAATATCGCCTTCTATCTTTTTTATTTTGTTTTGTACTCTAATCTCCATTTTTCATTCCTTCGCCCATATTGGACTATTAAGATCGTGTAACAACCCGCTACACGAACCGTGTCAGCTCCCACTCGTTATGGGCAACCTATAATTTATTTTACTGTTTTTTTCCACTCATTGAATATATTTGCAAATACGTCAGTATAAACAAAATCTGGAGGAAAACTTGGTATTAATAATTTCCTTAACCTGTTTCCTTTAGGTTTTCTACCATAAGAAAATCTGTATCTATTTATAGTAATGCAAATTGTGTAATAAATCTTTTCTTGAATTGTCATTTTTTCCTTTGGTATTAACACTGAAACATTGCTATTGGGTACAAACCGAAAAGATGACAAATAAGTATATGAGTGACTTCCCTGTCCATCAGTTGATGCATAAATTGTATTATCAGGATAAATATGTTTATCTTCAACCATAATCTCATCAACATAACCAGCAATACTTCCCGCATAAGTTTGAGAAGGTCTGATATATCGTATGTCATTCTCTGATTCATATATTTCTTTCACATTCACATTTGAAGAAGACAATCCATTATAAACATCAAATATTTCATCAACTGGCACAAGTTCTACTAATCCATTATTCTTGTTTTTGGGCTTAACGATTTCAAAATCTAAAAGATCATTCAACAATCTAAAAGACATATATAATTTAACCGATTTTATATAATTATTAAAAGTAATTTTTGAATAATCAGTTTTCATATATGCTTCTATACACCATTCTGATTTTGCAACTAATTCCCTTGTAAGGCTTAAATCATTTACGATTTCTCTATTAATAAATGTATTAATCCATTTTTTCTTTCTGTTTTCCCATACATTATCCAAATCAATTCTGCCTTTGCTTTTAGTTTTCTTAAATCCATCATTTCTCCAATAACCTAACCAAGTTTTTTTCCCTTTTGGGTGTGGTATATGTGCAGTTATGACCATTACGCAAGTTACAACACTAACTTTTGAGTTGTGAAATAAATCTTCAGGCATTGACATTACTGCTTCCAAAGTATGTTCTTTTAATATTTTTTTCTTAAGTTCTAAAACACCACCTTTTAATGATATTGCACAACTCAATGGTATTATAGCAACACATTTACCACCAATGCTTAATGCATTAAGATTATCTATTACAAACGATAGTTCTTCAATATCAGATTTCTTTGTTTTGTATGGTGGATTAAGAAAACCAATATTAGGTTTATTGTCTTTCCCAATTTTTTTTGATAATTTAAAACAATCACCCAAATAATAATTCGTTTTACCGTCATTATGAATAATCATATTTGAGATTCCCAATATATATATATCATCTTGAAATTCTATTCCAATTAATTGTTCATTTTTAATTTTTCTTATTTTATCACTATCGTGTTTAGCATCTTTTATCATTTTTTTCATTGCTGAAATTAAAAAGCCACCTGTACCACAGCAATTATCAAAAACAATATTATCTTTATTTACTCCAACAATGTCTGAGAAAAGTTCAGTTATATGTGGTGGAGTTAATACTATTCCTAATCCTTTGTCGTTGTTAGCATATCTAAGAAACTCAATATAAAACTGTCCCAACGTATCAAAATATTTGTAAGTTTTCATAAAAGAATTTACATTCTTATCTATGCTCTCAATTAAATTTTCAAAAAACTCCTTATCAGTCGTTAGTGTTACATTTGTTAAAATAAAAGAAAATGATATTTTTAATTTATTAATTTTTATTTCTGGTATTTCAGAATTACTAATTTCATTAATTATAATCGTGATTAAATATTGTGCTAATTGTTCTGCTTTTTTATAGGTTTTATAATTCTTTTTAAATCCTTCATTTCCCAAAGCAATCAATATTCCACTAATAAGTAAGCTTCTCTGTGCTTCTTTTATTTTCTTACTATACAAAACATCATTCATATCTTTAGTAAAATCTAATAATTTTGAATAATCTTGATTGAACTTAACTTCACTTTTTAAATATCCATTAATATAATCATTAAAAGTTAATAGTTTGTTTCCGTATATTTGATAATATCTATTAGATTCTTTAGGATAAATATGCTGTGTTATTTTTAATTCCGTATTATTCTGTCCACTAATTCCAATTGCCAATACATCATAATTTTTAGATAAATAAGAAGCATAAAGCAATGATCCATCAACAGCATATTCTGCGTATTTCTTTAGATTTTCGCTTTCGTGTTTTTTAATGTCAGCTTTACATTCTATTACAATCACGAAATTTGTATTAATTGTTGAATGTATTATAAATTCAGGATAACCTTTCCCATTACCTTTTTTTGATGCACTGGAAAGTGATTTGTCAATTTTGGGGATTTTACTTTGCTGTTCTTCTACAATGATATTTTTATCTTTATAATAACCTAATTTTCTTAATTTATTCCTTACTAAATTCTCAGTAATTCTTTCATTCATAATAATTTCTCCACATATTAGATTATTTATTTATTTACAAAACATTTCATCTAAGTTTTTTGTCAATTGATTAATGAAGTATGCCCATAACAAGTCGCTCCACAATAAGCAAGAAGAAAAGCGAGAAGAATCGTGGCAGCGACAAAACATTATACGAAATTTAATTCCATTATTACGTGATCTCCCACGTTTATCTTAAGATTGTAGTTTGCATCTGGTGTTCATCTTCTTTTTCCCACGCTTGGAATTTAGCGTCAGAGTCGGAATCAGAATCTAATAATTCAAATTCTCCATCTTCATAATTTGCTTTATATATTTTCATACTTCCTCCTTAATTTCTGACTACATTATAAGCGGTTTATGTGTCAAGAACTTTATTTTATTTCTTTTGTTCTTCTTGTTTATTCATAATAAATTCCTAATTAAGAGGTGTTAATGAAATGGAAAATTGACTCAAGTAAATTAAATCTACTCTTTCTACATCAACTCTCATTTTACTCTCCTTAATATTCGGTTGTATATTCTGTCATAATTAACTACTAATAGTTTATTTGATTTAAATGTATATCTTGAGACATATCAATTCCTTTTCGAAGAGCGTAATTATAAGCACGAGAATAAATTGCATTGATCTCTATAAGTTCTTTTGTCCATCTGTCGAATTTCTTTGATTTGGAAACTTGGTCAGCAACAGGTGTATAACGGTGAGGATTAACCTTTTTGTTCTCTTTTCTAAATTTAACTGCATAATGCCTAACTATTCTTTGAATATTCATAATAACCTCCAAGTTATTTTGTTTTTTTCTTTTGCTTCACTCTATCTGGGTCGACAAGACAATATGTATGTATGCGTGTCAAGTAATCTTTTTATTATTTTTGATTTATTTTTAAATAGTTCCGTAAACATTGATTATTAGTGGGTTTATAATTATAATTAATTTTAAAAAAAATGAAAAGTAGTAAAAGTGCAGATTTTTTTAAAATGTTCTGCAACATAACGTTATAACGCAAATTGCAGATTTTTTAATTATGAAACTATTTTATGTTGACAGGTATAGTATATGTGTCATAGTTTTTTTATGAAAATTAAAATTGAAATTACCGACAGCAATGGACTTCGAAAAGCTCAAATATTGCTTAACAGGATCAGACATTTTCCATATTATAGCAAGATACGGTCAAGGGTCAAGGCGTGGCTGAAAGTTCAAAGTGCTGTTGATAATTGGAATGACCGATTAATATCAACGCAGCCAAAATCGCTATTCAATTATACAGTTGAAGATCCTGATCGGACATATAACTGTAGATTGAACGAAAGTTTTAAAATAATGGGCGAAAATGAATAAAGCAGATAAAGATTATTCAATAGAAGTATAAAATAGGAACACAATGACAAAACAACCTATAAAAAAGAAAACAGGTAGACCTAAAATCATAATAGACTATAACTTAGTGTATAGGCTTGCTAAAAGATTTGAGACACAGGAAGGCATTGCCGAGATAATAGGTTGTTCTGCATCTACATTGCAACATAATAAAGAGTTTTTACAAGCATTTAATAAGGGAAAATCGCAAGTATACAAAAATCTAAGAGTAGCACAATATAAATATGCTATGAATGGCAATCCACAACTACTTATTTGGCTGGGAAAAAACTATCTCGGACAGAAAGACCCTGATAAGACAATACCTATTGATAACAATAAAGACAATCTAAAACAAATAGCAGAAGCGATAAGGAACAGGGATACCGAATGAAAAGTTTACCCGTTGAACTTATAGACCTTACTGACCCAAATCTAAGATACTATCACGATCAACACAGGTTTCAATGTATTCCAGCAGGTAGAAGGTCAAGGAAAGACTTAATTGGTGTTCGCAAGATGTTAGTTGACCCTGAACGTGGTGCTTTCAACTGTCCCGATTCATTATATATATTTGCAGCACCAGTACAGAACCAAGCAAAAGCGATATTTTGGGAGATATTGAAGCGAGATACAAAGCTATTCCAAGCTAAAGTAAGGGAATCATCTCCACCTACAATAACACTGATCAACGGAAGTCAGTTAATGGTAACGGGACTAGATAAGCCTGAGCGAATCGAAGGCATCACATATCCACCTGTAAAAGGCATATTAATAACAGAGTTCCCTAACACTAAACCTGATATGTGGTCAGCTCACGTTAGACCTATATTATCTGATAATGACGGGTTTGCGATATTGAATGGGGTGCCGGAAGGATTGAATCATTGGCACGATCTATGTTTAATAGCTTGCGGTGGTACAATACCAAAGATAGAAGCTGGTGTAGGTGCTTATGCAGAACACGGTCAATGGAGCTACCATTCGTGGTTTAGTGCCGATGTGTTATCCAAAGCAGAGATGGACGAAGCAAGACGCACAATGGATGCACGTACGTACAGACAAGAATACGAAGCAAGCTTTGAGAATGCAGAGGGATTAGCATATTACGCATTTAGCGATCGGAATATTAAGAAAGTAGATAGACAGCCGAATGTCAGTATAGATATTGGCATGGATTTCAACGTAAATCCAATGACAGCAAGTGAAGGTCATATAATAGACGGTGCATTCAAGCAATTCGGAGAGACTATTTTAATCAACTCCAACACCTACGAGATGGGTGAACATTTAATAAGTAAATATAACTTAAAGCGTGGTACAGACGGACTATTACCAGCAACTGTATATCCCGATGCAACAGGTAAAGCACGTGAATCAAACGCTAAATATACTGATTTACAAATACTCCGTAAGATGGGATTCAGAGTTAAAGCACGTAGCACAAACCCATTACAGAAAGACCGTATCAACGCTATGAATAGTGCTATGAACCCAATAGAAGGAACATTAAAGTATTTTGTAGACAGGAGCTGCGTTAATACAATAGATGAATATTCACACGTTCAAAGACTCGCAGACGGGCGATTAGACAAAGCACAAGAAGAGGAAGGAAAGCCAAGAGTACACTTATCAGATAGTGTTGGTTATTTGATTTCTTATAATTTCCCAATTAAAAAAATGAAAAGTTGGGATGTCACAAGTGCATAAATGCAAAAAAGGTCAAAAAATTAAGTTATTATATATTAGTAAGTTAGTCTCCAAAACTGTGAGCTTCATACAATGGGTATATGGATTGTACGTTTAAATGGGTACAGGTTAAAGTCGTGACACTCGTTACGAATATTTGTTCTTTATAAGTTGTAAAAAGAGAGTGAAAAAAGCCCCGATTTCTCAGGGCTTGTGTAGTTATTTAAAAAGGGGCAATGGGGAACGTCATTAACCTTATTCTACTCACAGTCACTATCCTGCTTCGATAAGTGTCCCCAATATGGATTCTCAACATATACATCGCCCCAAGTTATTTATATTAATCAGGCTGATTATCTACGTGGAGAACTTTCATTACACCGTTGTATTTTGTATAATCATTACGCAATTCATCATTGAAATCCATGTTGTTTAAAAAAAAACGTAATTCATGGATTCTCATAAAGAAAACTCTATTAAATAGGTTAGTTTTTTTATAGAGTTTTCTGTAAAGTGCTTCTATGGATTCAACAACAAGAATTTTTGAATGCCAACCATATTTTTCTTCCATATTTGCTTTCAATGTGGACAAACTCCACTTACCTAATTTGCCAAAGTCATACATATCTTCCATCTTGCACCTCCTTTTAATTTTCACTCTTTACGTTGCCAAACATATTATTATAGATTTTAAAGTCAAGATATATTTTTATAAATAGGTAAATAAATTATGCGTATATTAAAAAACCAAGAGACTAAACTCTTTAAAAAATGTTATTCCATGACGTGCCATGTTAGCACAAAGGAAAGGGATGTCAAATGAGATTATATTAGCGAAGAGAGAAGCCAAGTGGAATGACGATAAGGAAAGACGTGCGAATGTAGCACGGGATAAAGATTACTATTACAATAATCAACTAACATACCTCAAGGCAGAGATTAAAGCAAATTATCCAAATTCAAAGAACAATACAACTGGACATGATTTCTTCCCATTTATTGACGTCATTAACCTCACGGAGAATGTAACCGACCAGCTATCGGTATTATTTGAAGTTCCTGCCGATATTAAGTTAGATAAAGATTCAGATGTATTACAGACTAACTTTGAACAGATGTTAGAAGATGCTAAGATGAATCCTGTTTTGCAGAAGATCAATAAATATACTAACCTAACAAAGAAAGTCGGTTGTATGCCACATTTTGACGATGGGATAGTAACCTTAGAGATAATCACAGCGGATAAAGTATTCATTGAACAAGACGAAGATCTGCCAACTAAAGCTAAAGCGGTATGGGTACAGATCGGGATAAGTGAAAACACAGCACAAACAGCGGATAAGATTAACACATATCTAAGATGGACAGCCGAATCACAACAGAAGATAGAGATTAATAACGATACTGGATTAATAATAGAGAAATATGAAGAAGTAGATAACCCATACAAACGAATCCCGATAGTATGGTTCACAAGTGATATTGAAGAGGATAGCTTTTGGTTTGATTCTACAAATATATTAGTAGATAAAAATGAAATATTTAATCAAGATTTAACAGCTTTAAGATATGGCTCATCGTTACAATCATTCCCAACTTTAGTATTAGAAGGTTTTGAAGGTGATGGTGATATTAAAATGGGAGTGCAAAGACCTTTAAAGATACCCGCTAACGATATGGGCGAAGCTAAAGGGAAGGTATATTATATTCATCCAAATACAGATTTAAGTAAAATCTACGACTATATAGACAAGCGAGTAATACATTTTATTAATTCTTTAGGTATTTCAGCGTCAAGTTACCGTTCTGACAATTCAAGTTATAGTTCAGGTTATCAGTTAAAATTAAGTAAACTCGATGTAATTAAGAAGAATATTGCAGATAGAGTATATTACACAAAACCTATCAAAGATTTATGTCAGCTAATGATGGAATGTTACACGATGAACAGTAGCAAGAGATTCCCTGAGAAGATGGATATTATAGTAGATTACGGTGAGATGGTATTTGACGAAGACCCAATGCAAGTACAACAAATCAATACAATCAAATTGGCTAATAACTTAACAAGTATACCAAGAATACTAAGAAAAGAGAATCCAGATTTAACCGAAGAAGAATCGGAAAAACTGGCAAATAAAATTAAAGAAGAAAACAACCAATTCCAAATAGGCACGGGATTGGAAGGGATAGTAACTGAGGACTAAATGAATCCAATAGATAAAAGCGTTAAAGTATTCGATAGTCAAATTGACATCGTAGTACGTAATTTAGAAGCTGAGTTGAATAGTTGGCTTGCTACGTTACAAACAGTTGACGGTAATATCGTATTCAATGACGTTAATATGAATCTATCAACAGCATTTACAACCAACTATAATCAAATGCTGAATCAAGCAGGATTCACACAATTTATTAATAACTTTAATGCGGATCAATCTAATGTAATCAAAGAGATGATGAAAGCACGGGCAACAAGTAATTTCCCACTTAATTTTACTAAGGTTGATGTCGGTACATTTAGAGCATTGCAGACGGTAGACTATGTAGAACTGTTTGGTATAGCAGAAGGTGCAGGGAAGACACTGCAAACTAATATTATGAGTGCAGTCTTAGCAGGTGAAGATTTTAGGAATATCCATTTAGAATTAACAAGGATATTAGAAGATAAACTACAAAGATACGCTAAAACTTATGTATTAACATCAAGACAAGTATTGATGCAGAAAGCAGAATATTTATCAGCAGCACATTACGAAGGTGAGAAGTTTTGGGAATATATTGGAGTTCTCGATGGCAAAACAAGACCTCAATGTGTAAAAGGATTAAACCAAAAATATTTCACAGACCAAGAGAGAATAGAATTTGAATCAGAAGGCTTCCGCTGGAATTGTCGTCATACATTTATGCAGATTCTCAAAGAAGATTATAAAAAGGGGGAATAGTGAAAAAGAAAGATTGGAGAGAATTAATTATAAGAAATGTGGATAGAATAATAGAATGATTAACCATAAAATAATAAAACAAATGACGGATGGCAGTTCGATTCTGTCGAAAGAATGTGTGTTCAATATACTAAAGACTCAGCTAATGAATGTACATAATTTAGCTGTTTACGTATATCAGACGGTTCAATTCCGTTGCCTATGGTTAGGTATCCCGTCATTTGTTAACTTAATAGTTCAAAACCAATTGGAATTAACTAAAGGGTTAATAAATGGAACATAAAGACAGATTCAAGTCAGGCGGTTATTCAAAGAAATATTCAGATAATTATAATAAAATAGATTGGGGAAAATCCATCACTAAAGATGAAAAAAAGGAGAAAGAAGATGAGTAAAGTAAAAGATTTATTTACGACAGCAGGGGTCGAAAACCCTGAATTAATGGCAAGCATAGAGCAGCTTGTTAAGACTGCAGAGTCGGGAAATACTGGAATACCCGTAAGTCGTTTTAATGAGGTTATTGGTGAAAGAAACGAATTGAGAGCTAATAACGCTGAATTGGAAGCTACTATTGCAGAGAATGGAGTCAAGATTGAAGGTTTAGAAACAAAGGTCACAGAATCAGAAACGTATAAAACCGAATTGACTGAGTTCAAGCATAAAGCATTCAAGGAAAAGCGTGAACATTGGATTGATAAAGCTAAAATCTTTGCAGTAGATGAAGATGACAAGTTATATGAGAATATCCAAGCTATCAAAGATGACTTTGTTTTCCACGATAATATAGACGATTATACGGAACAGGATATTGCTCAGAATATATCAATGCTCAAACCTTACGAGAAGATAGGTTATTTCGGGAAGCCAACAAATACCGAAGATGACCTTGATGATTCTCGTGGTAGGGGTGACGACAATAAAGGAAAGGATAAATCAGCATTTGAAACTTTCCTTAGCTAAAGGAGAAAACAATGGCTAATCAAACATTAAGAGACTTAATCGTTGCATACGCTGGCAAATCAGCTACCGTTGCAGAGGTTATGGATCATCTGGTTAAAAAATCAGGTATCTTAAAGACAGCTCTTGCTATTCCTGCTAACTACAATATTTACCATAAATATAAAAAAGTAGCAGCTCTACCTACATTTACAGTAGGTGGTATGAATCAAGATCTAACAGACGTTACAGTTAATAAAGACTTATTCCAACAAGAACTTGCATCTATTGACGCAATTCAAACAGAATACAAGAAAGAATTAGATAATTATCCTGGTGGATCAACTAAATTCTTTGCAGATCAATTCCTTGCATTTATTGAAGGATGGGGACAAGCCGCAGCTAAACAAGTTATCTACGGAACAAGTGGATTGGGTGATGCTTCTGGTACAATCGGATTACATCAAATCGCAGCAGCTTACGGAAATGTAATTGTAGAAACAGGCACAAGTGGTAGCACAACTTCTATTTTCGCAGTTAAATATGACCCTAAGTCATGCGGTATTCTATATAATCCATCAGCAGGTAAATTCCTCAATGTAACTAAACTTCACGGTGGAAGTGCCTATCCTGAGGTTATTAATGACGGTGGAAGTGATGGAAGCAAGAAACTTGTTTACGGCACATCTTATGAATCAAGTTTAGGATTCTTGTCAGCATCTAAGCATGATGTTGCCACTTATACACGAATCCAAGATGACACAGGTGATAAACCAACTTCTTCCAACATGGATAAGTTGATTGATATGGTACACGGAGATGAGGGTTCTACATTCTTATATTGTAATAGAACTGCTAAAAGATTACTTCGTGAATTGAAAGACAGTAAATTGTCAATGGGTGTATTCGATAAAAACTATGACGTAAGAATTGATTATTGGAATGGTATTCCAATAATTGTTGATGAAAACATAGTCGATACCGAATCTACAACCAATATAGTATAAGGAGGATATTATGGCTAATGAATATCAAACACATAACCGCCCTAATATCGTGGGATGGTTGTCAGATAACCAAGCATTACCTAATGCTACTGCCGCTGATTCGACTGCAATGGTTGAAATAGGTGGGCAGACTAATGGTAATTTAATGCTCAGTATCTTTGCTAATACTGCAATTAGTATAGCAACAGGTCAAGCATTCAATATTGAATTACAAGCATTCACAGCAGATACAGCCGCAAGTGCTGACTCATTCTATTCTGAGGATAATTTGGGCGGAATTAATCAAGCAACTGGAACAGTCAACGCAGAAGCACATCACTATATATTACATAAAACAAGTGGTGATGCTCAACTTGATTTTGCTGCTGGTGATTTGATTTGGGAATGTGCCTTACCTGATAATATGCTTCGATTGATAAGCTATGATTTTGTTCAATTAGTTTATACAACTGATGCAGATGAAAGCTCTGAAACAGTAGACGCATTTATTTGGGCAAAGGTATAAGATCGCATGGGTGGGTAGGGTTATTTTCCCCTGCCCTGCCCATTCTTTTAAGGAGTAAATAATGAAAAAAACAATAACAGGAATACTTATAGGATTGTCATTTGTTATTTTAATGGGTTTATCATTTTCTAATAGACCAATAGAAACAGGTGACTATCTAATTATTAAAGATTCTGATGGTGGAAGTCATAAAGTAAAATGGGAAGCAGTAGAAACATTTGCAGAACAAAATCTCGACACTCTACCTTCGGCAATAGTTAATACAATGCCGACAGTTACTGGTACAGCCGATTCAGTCAACTTAAACTATTCACCTGATGTACCAGTATTAACAGCAGGGTTAGAAGTAACATGGATAGCTTATGACACTAATACAGGTGCAGTAACACTAACAATAGACGGATTGGCAGAAAAGAATGTATATGAAAGCGGTGATATTTCAGCATTAGACGCAGGTGATATTGACACATTAATGGTTGTTAGATGTGTATATGACGGTACACAATGGCAACAAATAAGTCAATCAGGTAATTAATAAGGAGTGCCTATGAGTTGGGCAACAACAACATTATCAACAACAGCTTCAATAGCAAAACTTGAACGTGAGATAAATAATCTAATAGAATCGAGTGGAATTGATTATCTTGGCGATGGTTATGATATATCAACTGCGAGTGATCATTCAAGATCTGTAGACGTAACAGGTGGTGTGATAGAAATAATCTGCAAAGTTTCATCTGAGATTACGATTAAAGACACTAAATCATTAACACTAACTATTCAAGATTCTGCTGACGATATAACATTTGCAAATATCTATACAGGCGGGATTTTATACACTAAAACTGCAAGTGGTGACGAAACAATCGCTATTGGAACAGAGTTATTTAGGTGGGTAGTACCAACCAATATCGAAGATTATGTTAGATGTGTAGTAATTTCTGATGCAACTAATTTAGGAACTATTGATATTTACACTCAATCTAAATGGGCAGACAAAATCACTTTTGCAAAAACTAAGATAAAAAATAAACTCAATACTTGGCTATTTGGTAGAGGTTATAAAGACTATCCTGATTATGATAATGACGAAGTTCTAATTGATTTGATCAGTAATCCCAGTGAATTTGCAATGGCTTCTGATTTATTAACACTACATTATATTTTCCGAGATTTAGCAACTGGTAAAGGTGATGACCATATTTACTACATTAAATCGCAGGAATATAAAGCAGACTTTGAAGAAGAGTTTAACGAAGCTGTGAGACGAATTATCCTTGATTCAGACCAAGATGGAACAGCAGATAAAGACACTCCCGAGGATTGGACACCTAAGTTAGTTGTATGATGATTATATTGTTTCATGCTAACTTTCAAGGAATGGAAGAGTCAATCAGTTTCACTCGTAGAGATATGCGAGATATTGGACTGAAAGCACGTAAACTTATGCGAGATAGGGTCGCAAAAGGTAAGGATATTAATGATTCTAAATTCAAGAAATATTCAGATGGATATGCCAAATATAAAAAGAAACTTGGTAAAAATCCTTCTATTGTTGATATGATGGATTCAGGAACTTTAAACAATGGTATTAGAGTCAATGCTATCAGTAACGATACCGTTGACATTGAAACTTCTCTACATCGCAATATAGGCGAATATCATCAAACAGGAACAGCAAGAGGAAACAAAAAGCGTGAATGGTTCGGAATTTCCAAGTCAAATGAATCTGTTTTAAATAAATATATCCAAAATAAGATTAACAATAAAATAACAAGGTGGAATAATGGATAATAAACAATCTCCTGCTTTACATTATATAAAAACTATTTTAAGATCAGATTTCAAAGTCGGTGAATATCCATTTGATGTTGATAAATACGCTTTAGGCGATTGGAATGCAGTCGCTTTAGTTCAAGATGGCGATGAACTACTATATGAACCACAACAGAATAAAGCAGTAAATAAAGAGTGGAACATCACAATTTGGCTATATTCCAATAACAAAAAGCAAACAATAGACTATGTTTTAGGTTTACAGAAAGATATCGAGGATTTAATATTAGACGATGTAAGCCTCGATAGTACCGTTAGGTGTATAAACATCATTTCAATAGAGAAGGGTGATGAGCTAAGTGTGTTTGACGGTCATACTGTAGGTTATCATGGTAATAAAACTTGTAGAAAGTTGAATTTTGTGGCAAAAATAGATCAAGTGAGGTAAAGAATGAAATTTAAAATCAAAGACGGGCATCCCAAAATGTCGGTAATTTATAAAAGTGTTAAGTACGTCTTAGCTGACCTTGATGAATTACCTGATGAAGTTTTCAAATATGCAGTCAAAGGAGATTACGGGATAGTAAAAGTAAAAGAGGAGAAGAAAGATGTCAGCATTAGAAGCAAATAAAACGATTATAGTAATAGGTCGAGAAACAACCTACGGAACAGCGTTCACTACACCGACAGTCAAAATACCAGATATGATGGAATATACTTTCGGCGTTGCAGGTATTGACGTTCCGCAAAAAACACAGACACTTGAACCTAAAATCAAGACAAGTCAAGAAGGACGAAAATCACCAACAGTTACATTGTCAGGAATTTTAACAGACGAGCATGAAGAATTTCTGGTTGCATTTTTCGGAGACACGGCAAGTCCTTATGTATGGGGAACTTCTGACGTAGCAGCTGATGCGGCAGGACATTCATATACAATCTGCCAAGCAATACCAGCAGCAAGTGATGATTTGGGCGATGGAGTCCAAGCGACAGGATGTAGATTAGAGTCTTTTGAAATCAATAGAAATGGTGATTATATCGGCTACACAGCTACGTTCAGAGCTAAAACCATTGATGATATGGTTGACTTTTCAACTTATACATTAACAGGAATTACAGACACATCATATCCTGAATTAATATCGTTCTTGTGGCAAAATGTAACTTGTTCATTATTGGATACTGTTGCATTAACAAGTATGAATACATTTGGATTAAGCCTAACAAATACATTTATGGATGATGATCCTGCATTCCAAAATTCACAAACAAAAGGGAGAGACTATATTTGTTCAAGTGGCGGACAACTTACAGCCGAATGGATATATGATACAGTAAGTGATGCAACAGTATATGATAATTTATTCAAACAAACTACCCAGACAGATGTAGTGAGTATTATTAATGCTAATAAAACTTGGACGTTTACAACTGAAGGACAATATCAGGAATATTCTAAGCCGGACAAAGAGTCTTGTTTATTCACAGGTAGCTTTACCAAGCAATTACTCGGTGATGCAAGTAATACAGCGTTATCAATAGCAGTATCATAATAGGAGGATATTATGGGGAAAATAAAATGCGAATGGCTCGATAAACAGCCAACATTTAAGAAAAAAGTTAAGTTAAAAGATGGCACTGTCATAGGCACAATTCACGCTTTAACTAAATTTGATTACTCAGAAATTTTCACAAAAAGCGATGGATTCACTAACCAAGTTGAGTTTTCGATGTGGTCAATAATCCAATCATTAACAGGACACGGTTGCGGTTGGGAACTCGATAGAGAACTTAATTATGAAAATTTGAATGTATTATCAAAAGACTTTTTCAATGCATTTGCAGAAGCTGTAAATAACTTTGAAAAACAAAATGAAATCACGGAAGAAATAGTAAAAAACTAAAAACGGCTCTCCTTTTTCTGATGAATAACAAAGGTCAAGGGGGAGAGCTGATAAGAGGTAACGCAGGTGAAGATAGATTTTGTAGGCAATGTCCCGATTATGACCGTTGCGATAGGAAAGGTAGACGAGTATTCCAATGCAATACAGATATAATCGAATTTGCCAACGAGATAGCAACAGGATTCACAATGTACGTTTGGGAAGGCAATCTAACACAGCAGCCTGCGTGGTGGTTCACTTTACTAAAACAATGTCAAGGTATCATAGCCGAGATAAGGACAGATAATGCCAAGAGATTTCAGAACAAGAATAGTAGTAGATAATAGCAAAGCCAAAAGGGAAGTCAACGAGTTTACAAGAGCAATAGATAGACTTGGTGAAGAAATAAAACAAACTTCTACTGGAATGAAAAAAGCTGGTAGAGAAACCGATAAAACATCTCGGTCGATGAAAAAAGCGAAGATGGCATTTAAAAGTGTCGCTATTGCGACCGCTTCCGTAACAGCCGCTATAGTTGCCATGAAAAAGGCGTTTGATGTATCGGTTCAGCTTAAAAACGTTGCTCGTGATGCAGTTGAAACAAAGGATAAATTTGAACAGGTATTTTCTTCGGTCGTAGTCGAAGCACATATTATGTCAAGTGCATTGCAATCAGAATTTAAACTTGCTTCTGCAACATCGCAAGAGCTTTTAGGTAACACGGGTGATCTATTGGTAGGATTTGGCTTTACCGAACAAAAAGCATTATCTTTATCACATAGAATTGGTAAGTTAGCTTTAGATTTACGATCATTTAAGAATATCCAAATGGAAGCTACCGAAGTTAGTTCTTTAATGATTTCAGCTATGAGCGGTAATATGAGAGCAATTCGATCTCTTGGCGTAGTTCTCAGATTAGAAGACACAACGCTAAAAGGATTAATCAAACGCTATGAAAAAAAACTTGGTTATGATAAAAAGCAAGCGGTAGCATTAGCTGTATTAGATGAAGCATATAACCAATCATTTAAATCAGTTGGAGACTTTACAAGGACACAACATCAATTGGCAAATCAAGAGAGAATCCTTGCAGAACAATTTAAGGAAATTAGTAAAATACTTGGTGACAAACTGTTACCCGTTGCACTTAAAGTTACGGGCGATATGGTTTCGTTCTTCAACGCCCTAACATATGAAATTAAGCTAACAGAAGAAGGAACACTTTTATTAAGAGATGAGTTTTTACAACTCGGTGATAATCAAACAAAAGAAAAAATGACAGCTCTCAAAAATGAAATAACCGAAATTAAAGAAGCATTAGAAGCAGAAAGAACACCCGGCGTATTAACGAGTTGGAAAAATCAACTTATATTATTATATGATTTCATAATGAACCCATTTAAATTAGCATCAGACTCTCTTATTGATTCAATAACTTATGCAGGAACAGCAATTGATGAATTAACAAGTGGACTTACTGGTGATATTTGGCTTAATTTCATTAATGATTTAGAAACAGTAATGGATTTTTTATCGGTAGATGAAGAAAAAGTAAAGATACTACAAACTGAATTAAACACACTATCTATGGCATTATGGAATACTGGTGGAAGATGGGAAGCGTATGAGAAATGGGCAAGACAATTTGTTGTTGTAACTGACGATGCAACAGTATCTCTCCAATCCCAAATAATCCAATATTCAGCGTTAAGCACTGAAATTGACAGTATAATATCAAAACAATCTGGTATTGGTGCAGGTTTCTTAATGGAAATGGGTATTGATATTGATACTCTCGGACTTGAGAAAGCTCAGGAAATTTTGGAGAATATAAAAAGCGAATCCATCCTTGTGCAATATGAATCTTTAGTTTTAAGTGAAGATGATCTAAAAAAAACAAAAGAAAAACTCAAAGCTGTTGAATTTGCTTTAGGTATTAAAATTGAAGGATTGGAAGAATCAACTAAAGAACAGGAAAAACTATTAAAGAAATTCCATTCAAGGGCGTTAAAAACAGCTAAAGATGATTATGATAAACGCCGAGCAGAAGTAAATAAATATTATGATGATAATAAAACAAAATTAATTGATGCTGGGTTGGCTGAAAATAAAATCAAGGAACAGAGAACAGCTGAACTGCTTAAAATCACAGAGGAAGAAACCGAAGCTGTAGATAAAATTAAAAAGAAAGCAGCTGATAATTGGTTGAATTTCTATAATAAGAATATTGCCGATGAGATCGGAATAACTCAATCTGGTATAGATGCAAAACTTGAAAAAGCTCGTGAATATGTTGATAAAAAGTACCTACTTCAAACTGAATATCTCGAATTAGAAAAGCGTTTAGCCGATGAAATGTTGGATTACAAAATTGATAAATGGCAAGAAGAACACGAAATATTTAATGGCGTTTTAGATTCAATGTTTTCTGGATATGATACAATGATCAATAATATGCTTAATAGTGATATGACCTATAAAGAAAAGAAAGATGAGATCTGGGATTCTATGAAGTCTTCATTTATTGGTATTATGGGTGATATATTAAAAGAATATATTAAAAAACAAATAATAATGACATTAATAGGTGATACAGCAAAAGTTGCAGAAGCTGGTAAAGCGGTAGTGTTGGGAGCGGCAATAACAACGGCACTTACTCCAGCTGCTATAGTTGCAACAACAGCAACGTCGGGAGGTGCTGCAACAGTAGGGGCAGCGTCTTTTGCAGCTGCTTGGTCAGCAATGTTAGGCACTATTGCAAGTTTTGCAGATGGTGGTGAGTTTACTGTTCCGCAAGGATACCCAAATGATAGTTACCCAATGTTAGTTCAATCAGGAGAACACGTAAAAGTAACACCATCAGGCGGTGCAAATAGAACAGATGAACTATTAGAGATATTAATTGAAGTTATAAATAAGAAACCTGTTGCAAATACAGTTGTTTTTGATGATATTGGAATGAGCCGATATGTAGAGCGTGGTGGGCTGAAAAGGTCAGTAATATGAGTTGGACAATAGAATTTATAACTTGGAGTGGTAGTAATGGCGGAGAGTCTTTTCATACTATTTCTGATAATATTATTGATCTTAAAATTGACGCTGATAAAATAACAGGTATTGATTATCATTCGCAAGAAAGCAGAAATGCCAAAATAACAATATTAAATGATAATAGTGATTTTTTTCAAAATAATATTATTAATGATATTAGTAATAATATTTTTGGTTATTCAAAAATATTTTGGGATCACGCAGTTAGAATAAAATTAAATGATGAAATAAAATTTACCGGTTGGGTCAAGATAACATCAATAAAATATAACAAAAAAACAGATATTATCGAATTAACAGCCAGTGATATTTTGAGTGTGATGTTGGCAAATGGTGAGTATTCAACACAGTTGGGGGGGATAACTCATCAATTTAGAGATTTGTTAAGATCTTTAATTTGGAATAGTTTTAACCCTCAATATAGTGAATTTGGAATTGACGAATACGGGCTTAACGTTATCAATAATTACGATTTTCAAACTGGAATTTCTTATAATGGATTAGAATTAACAATGACTAATGAAGATTGGGGAATGGATTATAATAATTGGGATGACTATTTTGGAGCAGAAATAAATACTTTTTGGGGATATGGTATTTGGTATGCTCCCCATTTTCTACATTCAAATCCACATAATATCCTAAATTTAAGATTAGAAGACGGCATTCCTATATTGACATTAATGCGATATTTTAAGTGTAAATATAACCCCTATCAGGGTTCTCATCATATTAAAGAAAAATTATCTTTGGCAACTTGTAAATTTGATAGCAATATGATTCCTTATGATTTTTATGCAGATACAACAACAACAACAACAACAAGTGATAATCCAAGTCAGCAAACAATAAATTATGGTGCTGAACTTTTATATAATAATGATTATGTCAATGCTGGTCATCCAACAATCAATGCTTTAAGTTTAGATATTGATGGTGAAAATACTATCTATTTTGGTGAATATGAAGAAAATCCGATTACTATTAAATTTGATGGATTAATCGGATTTACAGAAATAATATTTAATGTTGGCGAATATTCGTTCAATGCAAGAATAAAAATGTTATTAATGATAAATAATCTCGCTTTGAAAGTTGATAATCTCGGTAATATTGTAATAATTAACAAAGATTATTCAATTTCTGATTATATAATTGCAGATGCTGATGTTTTGGAATTTACACAATCGAGAGTTTTGCGTAAAAGCCCAGATTATTCGAGTGTTTTATCACCATTAGCAGATAATGTGAATATAATTACAACAGCACTTCAAAGCTATTACGATGACTTTATCCCAGACTTTGAATATTCGGTGGAAATAGTTAATAATTATGATTTGAATTTGAATGATGAAATCACTGTTTATGGTAAGCAAATGATAATCGTTGAAATTGATAAAGATTTAGACGATTTTTCATATAAAATTAAAGCGTGGAGTACATAAATGGCAGCTAAAATATTATTTGGGTTTGGTGGGGTTAAATTTTCGGCAGGAACTGACACAGCGACTTTTGAAGGTGGGAATGGAACGATTACATACACACCAATTCAAATCATAAAAGAAAATGTAAATCATAATATTATAAGTAGATTATTGGGCTACAGGGTTACAATAAACACTTCTGATTTATATAATATAGATTCTGATGATTATGAACAATATCAACATTTGGCACGAATATTAAGTAGTTTAGTAAATTCAACTTTGCAAAGAACGGTTACAATATATCCAAGATACGATACGACAATTACAAACGATCTAACTTATGAATGTATTTTAACAAGTGCATTTAGTCCTGATGATATTTGCAGGATAAAAACAGGACAAGTTTTGAATTTAAGTTTTAGTTGTATAGCAATGCAAGACACTATTCCAACAACGGTTTCAAATACAACAGAAAGTATCTATTGGGATGGAGCTGATGAATATTGGGATGGAACTGATAATTATAAAAATGGTTTAGGATAAAAGGAGGATAAAATGGGAAACAAAAGATGGATGCCGCCAGATAATAATGATATTGTTGCATTAGCAGCAGACGACTATATTCCAGTAACAGATCATAGTGATTCAGATACAGATAAGTATTTCACACCATTAGAAATGGCGGTTTATGTAGCAAAGGGATTCACTTTAACAGGTGCGTTAGTAGGTGGAGCACAAACAATTTCAGGAACAGCTTTTGATATTAATGGTGGAGCGATTGATGCTGTAACATTAGGCACTAATTCAGCGATAACAAATGCAGTAATTACAACTGTTGATATTAATGGTGGAGCGATTGATGCTGTAACATTAGGCACTAATTC
>Ga0233437_1001702_pt1 | contig 38369 bp, 36 predicted proteins | sample SI_122_August201_FD_182714 | JGI IMG/M metagenome (GOLD analysis project Ga0233437, IMG submission 182714) | Seawater microbial communities from Saanich Inlet, British Columbia, Canada - SI_122_August2016_200_MG | ecosystem: Environmental > Aquatic > Marine > Inlet | place: Canada: British... | reverse complement strand
TCAGCTGCAAAATAGGTCGTGCAGGTGCTTTGATCTTTTTCCTTGCGACAGTGTTGAGTTGTATCTGTAAAACGAGTTTTCAGTTCATCTGCATTCAGTTTTCCGTGAGCAAAACTGTTTGATGAAATAAGTAAAAGAGGGCTTAAAAAGAGTGAAATAGTTAAGAATTTAAACACATTGATCTCCTAAAGATGGATAAAATAAATTTTTGTTAACTTCCGATTATTGTTGTTTTAGTCTTTCTGTATCGGCATGATAAAGCCCATCTTATAACATATTAAAATTTTCTTAACCCTTAAAAATTAGTTGAAATGTCCCGTTTAATTATTCTAGTGTTTTATTTTTCGCTGTTTTTCAATGCGGCTTGCCAGCAGCAGGAAGATTATCAAAGCAGTGCAGAAGAGATATTCCCTCCGGTTACCATGAAATATGCAGCATTAAATCGTATGGATAATTTACCCGTCAGCCTTACTTTTTTTAAGGATGACTGGACCATGGTGGTTTTTGGTGAATCAAGTTGCAGTGATAATTGCCTGAATAGACTGGCTTTGCTTAATGATGTTAAATCGGCGAAAAAGCTATTTGTAATTGATGGTCTGGCTAATCATGCTACATTGAGAGAACTTGCAGGTTTATTTCCAAATGTGGCGATTACCATGGGCGTTACTGCATCATCATTTGACAGGTTTTATGCACAGTTTGATCTGGACAGTATTGAGCCCACTCAAAAGCAAAAGATGATTTATCTGGTTAGCCCTTCTGCAGAACTGGTTTACAGTCTGGATGCTGAGGAAATAACTTCCTCTGATCTTGAAAAGGAAATTGTTCTATTGAACTAAAAAAGGAAAATGAATGGGTTTTCTACTAGATATATTGATTGTTTTTATCGCAGTACAGCATGTATTGTTTTTAATTCTTGAAATGTTTCTATGGACAAAACCCCTGGGGCGAAAAGTCTTTGGGATGAAACAGGAGTATGCGAATAAAACAAAAAATCTTGCGGCTAATCAAGGTTTATATAATGGCTTTTTAGCAGCAGGATTACTATGGGCTGCTTATTCTGATCAGTTTTCACTTCAACTGTTTTTCCTTGGTTGTGTGTTCGTGGCAGGCGTTTTTGGTGCTCTAACCGTGAGTCGTACTATTTTCTGGGTACAGGCGATGCCGGCAATGTTGGCTTTGATGTTACTCACGTTGTCTACTTTAGAGTTTCTCTGGTTATTTTAAAAAATATCACCACGAAGGACACGAAGGTTTAAAATATTGTCTCCCTTCGTGTGCTTTGTGATCTTCGTGGTGCAAATGATTATAAAAAGCACTAAAATTAGATTTTCAAATACTGTGAAATTTACCCCAACATTTATGAAAAAAATACTTTTAAGCTTTTCTCTTCTTTTGTTGCTGGCTGCCTGTAGTGAAGAGCAGCAGAATAAAATTTCCAGACTGGGTGTTTCCTGGCTGGAAGGTAACTATAAGGTAACTTATGCCGATGGGCAGCATGTTAAAAGCTGGATTATTCGAGACAGTAAAGTTACCTCAGAACCTGGTAAGGGTTATTACTATTTCTGGGTTGAGGTTAATGGCAGTAAAAGATATGTTCAGACGCCTATCGAACGATCGTATATTGAAGAAATAGAATAAAGTCTCGACTGCTTGCACTAACAGTTTCAGCCCAATTTAAATGCAAACATTACACTGGCGTCTGTCACTCTTTTATTTTTGTTATTTTGCCAGTCTCGGTGCACTGGTGCCTTTCTGGAGTTTATACCTGGACTCCTTGCAGTTTACTTCTCTGGAAATCGGGCAGTTAATTGCAACACTCGCCATCAGTAAAATTGTTGCTCCCTATATCTGGGGCTGGATAGCCGATCAAACCGGATTTCATATTCGAATTGTTCAGATAACCTCTCTGTTATCTATTTTATGCTTTTTACCTTTACTCTGGTTTGATAGCTTCTGGACAATGTTGAGCTTTATGATGTTATTTAGTTTTTTCTGGAATGCATCATTACCTCAGTTTGAAGTGGTGACACTCGGGCATCTGGGGGAAAATCTTCATCGATACAGTCAAATACGGTTATGGGGATCGCTGGGTTTTATCGCAACGGTGATTTTTCTGGGAGCAATATTTCAATCACTTTCGATTAGCTGGTTACCGTTTATTTTACTGGGTATCTTTTTAATTATCTGGTTTTCCAGTTTGCAGGTGGCTGAGCACCGTCAGATAGAGGCTTCTTCAGGACATATCTGGTCAGTGATTAAAAAGCCGCAGGTAATTGCCTTGTTACTGTCGTGTTTTTTTATTCAGGCCAGTCATGGTCCTTATTACACATTTTTCAGCCTGCACATGGAAAGCCTGCAATACACGCGTTTTAGTATAGGCCTGCTTTGGTCGTTAGGTGTGTTGGCAGAAGTCATTCTGTTTATTTTTATGCATCGCTTACTGAATATAAAAGCGGCTAGCTACTGGCTTGTTTTTTCACTTTTGTTAACGGTTATTCGCTGGTTATTAATGGCCTTTTATTCAGATGAATTGGGGGTTGTTCTGATTAGTCAGGGGTTACATGCTGCCAGTTTTGGAATGTTTCATGCCGCTGCTATTCATCTTATTCATGAGTTTTTTCCGCAACACAGGGGGCGTGGGCAGGCATTATATGCTTCTGTGAGTTTTGGAGCGGGTGGTGCAACTGGCAGTTTATATGCCGGAGTTTTGTGGGATGTTGTGCCGCCAACCACGACTTTTCTGGTGGCAGCGTTATTTGCTTTTGTGGGTATGATGATCGGGCTTAAGGTAAAGCAGCCTGCACTGACGGCAGGCTGATGTTCCAGCTTTTACTGGTATTCAAAAACCTGGCTTAATAAAGGTGTTTGGTCTTCATCTAAGGTGTTGACTGTCCATCTACCTGTCCAGCCGGGTTGCAGCGTTTTGCTACTCCATACTCTCCAGCGTGCTGCACCGACCTGAAATATTTTATTAAACATTACCTTATCGTTGTAAACCCATTGGTGGGTGACACTGTGACCAGTCAAATTAGTTAATTCGGTAAAATAGCTGATCTGGGATTGATCTGTGCTCAATGTCACGATCATGTCTACCGGTTCGCGATTTTGAACCTCAGTGGTAAATTGAGCTCGTGATACTTCACCGGCCCATAACTGGCTACTGAACACAATAACAGTGGCGGTAAATATTCTGGATAATAGTTTATTCATAATTGTTCCGTTCTGATTGCTATCAAGTTGCTGAATATACCAATAAACAGACCAGGTTTTCCATCAATCTTTAACTTCATCTATAAGTTCTAGCATGGCTGTTACGGCTTTAGACTGGCTACGGTTTTTATTTAACACGATTCCCAGTTTGCGGCTGGACTGAAAAGCTGGAATTTGAAGGTGGTACAAACCATCATCCAGCATGCTTTGTGGCAATATGCTCCAGCCTAATCCTACCGAAGCCATCATTTTGATCGTTTCGAGATAATTGGTTTCAAGATTAATGATCAATTCTTCCCGAATACCCTTCAGTGCTCTTTCAATGGCTTCACGAGTAAATGTTCCATGTGATGGTAATACTGCCGGATACTTTACTAAATCGACCAAGGTCGGTGAGTTGACATTAACCAAAGGGTGGTCGGCAGCACAGATGATGATCAGGCGGTCATTCCAGATAGGGGTCAGCTTTAATTTATGAGAACTTTCAAAGGGCAGTGTCACTACTGCCAAGTCCAGCTCATTTGACTCAACTAATTTACAGGCTTGTTCTGAATCCATGAAATTTAAATCAAGGTTAACGTCAGGATATAAAGCGGTAAAGGCTCGCAGAATAGGTGGAAGATGATGTAAGCCGATATGGTGACTGGTTGCCATTCTAAAAGAACCCATCGGATTACCCTCAAGATCAGATATCTGTTGTCGGGTATTTTCAATATCCTGAAGAATTTGCCGTGCTCTGGGTAATAGTGCCTGACCTGTTTGAGTTAACTGAATCTGTTTTCCATGCCTGTCCAGTAACTTACTATCAAGTTGGCTTTCTAATTGTTTAATGCGTTTACTGATTGCGGGCTGAGTTAAAAATAGTTGAGAGGCTGCCGCAGAGAAGGAACCTGTTTCTGCAACTTTTACAAAAGCCTGTAGGTTTGTAGTTTCCATTATTCCTATTGGTTATGGTTATTATGAAAAATATGAATTAGAGTTATTTTATAAATGAAGCTAGACTTGGTTGCAAGTGAAAAAGCATAAACAAAGGTGATACCAATGGAAGCATTAACTCTTTATGACAAAGTCTGGCAGCAGCATATAGTTCGCCAGGAAGATGATGGGACTGCATTATTATATATCGACAGGCATCTGGTGCATGAAGTGACTTCTCCTCAGGCATTCGAAGGTTTGAATATGAATGATCGTCCATTATGGCGTAAGGAGTCTATTCTGGCTGTTCCTGATCATAATGTGCCGACAACGGATAGACATCAGGGTATTAGTGATCCTGTTGCTAAATTACAGGTTGATACTCTTGATCAAAACTGTGAATCATTCGGTTTGACCGAATTTAAAATGAATGATATTCGCCAGGGTATCGTGCATGTTATCGGGCCGGAACAGGGTGCCACGTTGCCGGGCATGACGGTAGTTTGTGGTGATTCGCATACCTCAACTCATGGTGCCTTCGCTGCTTTGGCATTTGGTATTGGTACTTCTGAAGTTGAACATGTCATGGCAACGCAGTGCCTGATTCAGAAAAAGTCCAAAAATATGCGGGTGACTATTGAAGGATCTGTCGGAAAAGCTGTGACCGCAAAAGATATAGTGCTGGCTATTATTGGTGAAATTGGTACCGCTGGCGGAACAGGTTATGCCATTGAATTTGCTGGTGAAGCCATTCAAAACCTTTCGATGGAAGGCCGGATGACGGTGTGTAACATGACCATCGAAGCAGGTGCTCGTGCAGGTATGATTGCCTGTGATCAAACGACTATTGATTACATAAAAGGTCGTCCGTTTGCTCCATCAACTGCAGGCTGGGATAACGCTGTGACTAGCTGGAATAATTTACATACCGATGATGGTGCCGTATTTGATCGCGAAGTGGTCATTAAAGGTGACTCGATTGAACCACAGGTAACCTGGGGAACTTCTCCGGAAATGGTGATTTCCATCAGTGCAAATGTTCCTAATCCCAATAATGAAAAAGATAGTGTTAAAGCCGATGGAATTCAAAAAGCCCTGGACTATATGGGGCTCGATGCGGATGTTGCGATTAATGAAGTTTTAGTGGATAAGGTGTTTATCGGCTCCTGTACTAATTCTCGCATAGAAGATTTACGTTCGGCTGCTGATATCGCAAAAGGTCGTCAGGTAGCAGATAATGTTAAACTGGCGATGGTGGTTGCTGGCAGCGGTCTGGTGAAACAGCAGGCTGAACAGGAAGGTCTGGATAAAATATTTATCGACGCTGGATTTGAATGGCGTGAACCTGGCTGTTCAATGTGTCTGGCGATGAATGACGATAGACTGGAGTCGGGTGAACGTTGTGCATCAACTTCCAACCGTAATTTTGAAGGCCGTCAGGGGCAGGGTGGACGAACTCACCTGGTTTCACCAGCAATGGCTGCCGCCGCTGCTGTGTATGGTCATTTTATAGACATTAGAAATATTGATTGAGGATAACTGATGAAAAAATTAACACTGATTTTATTAATGGGCCTGGTTTTTACTATAACGGGTTGTGAAACTATGAAAGGCCTGGGTTCTGATATTCAGAAAGCGGGTAAAGCGATAGAGAAAAAAGCTGCTGACTAGCGCTTCGGCTCTATTTATAGATTTATTTTGGAGTAATTACGGTGGAAAAATTTCAGAAATTTACCGGCATTGTCGCGCCGATGGATCGTGCGAATGTGGATACAGATGCCATCATTCCCAAGCAATATCTTAAATCCATAAAACGAACTGGATTTGGACCTAATTTATTTGATGACTGGCGCTATCTGGATCGTGGTGAACCGGGCATTGATAATAATGAGCGACGTGTAAATCCGGATTTTGTGTTAAATAAAACACCGTATAAATATGCTCAAATTTTATTAGCTCGTGAAAATTTTGGTTGTGGATCTTCACGTGAACATGCTGTCTGGGCGTTGGCTGACTTTGGATTCAAAGTGGTCATAGCCCCAAGTTTTGCTGATATCTTTTTTAATAACAGCTTCAAAAGTGGTTTGTTACCGATTGTATTAAGCAGTACGGTTGTGGATCAATTGTTTGAAGAACTGGATGACCATGAAGATTATCAACTGTCGATTGACCTTGAAAATCAGCTGGTGAGTAATTCAGCTGGCGCTCAAATTCCTTTTGAAGTGGATGAATTCCGTAAACATTGTTTACTCAATGGACTGGATGATACCGGTCTGACATTACAGCATGCGGAAAAAATCAAGTCATTCGAGAAACAGTATTATCAACAGTCTCCGTGGTTGAAGTAAAAGACAGTTTTACCACGAAGCACACGAAGAGCACGAAGGGTTTAGTATTGTTTTATATTCCTGGAATATTGGGTAACCCTTTTAAATTTTACAATTTATTTACATCAACAACTTCGTGTTCTTCGTGAACTTCGTGGTGAGTATGTTAATGATTTTTATGTATATAGATAAATAATTAAGGTAACAAAATGTCTACAAAAATTGCAATTCTGCCAGGTGATGGCATCGGTCCTGAAATTATCAACGAAGCGGTTAAAGTGCTTGAGTGTCTGCAGCAGGATCATGCTCTGGATGTAGAACTGGAAACAGCTGCTATCGGTGGCTCTGCTTATGACGAATCTGGAAGTCCCTTGCCAGAATCGACGCTAAATTTATGTAAATCCGCTGATGCCATATTATTAGGTGCTGTCGGTGGGCCTCAGTATGAATCTCTGGAGCGTGAATTACGTCCTGAAAAAGGTTTGTTGGGTTTGCGTTCTGAACTGGAACTGTTTTCTAATCTTCGTCCAGCTATTCTTTATCCGCAACTGGCTAATGCATCCAGCCTGAAGCCTGAAATAGTGTCCGGTCTGGATATTATGATTGTTCGTGAATTGACAGGTGGTATCTATTTTGGTCAGCCACGTGGCATTCGTACTTTGGATAATGGTGAAAAAGAGGGTTACAACACTTTAGTTTATGCCGAACATGAAATAGAACGTATTGCACGTTCAGCTTTTGATGTCGCGATGAAACGCGGTAAAAAGGTTTGTTCTGTTGATAAAGCCAATGTTCTTGAGGTTTCTGAATTATGGCGTGAAGTGATGGTGCGTGTTAGCAAAGAGTATCCTGAAGTCGAGTTATCACATATGTACGTGGATAACGCATCGATGCAACTGGTTAAATGGCCTAAACAGTTTGACGTAATGGTAACCAAAAACATGTTTGGTGATATTTTGTCAGATACAGCTGCGATGCTTACCGGTTCTATCGGTATGCTGCCTTCTGCATCTTTAGATAAAAATGGGAAAGGCATGTACGAGCCAATCCACGGTTCTGCGCCAGATATTGCAGGAACAAATAAAGCTAATCCATTGGCAACAATTTTGTCTGTTTCAATGATGTTGCGTTATAGCCTGAATAAAACTGAGCTGGCTGATCGAATTGAGCAGGCAGTGAGTGATGTGCTGGACCAGGGCATGCGAACAGAAGATATTGCCGATGGTGGTTCTTTTGTCAGTACTCAGGAAATGGGCGATGCTGTTGTTAACGCACTGAAAGCTTAAAAGATTTGCACCACGAAGTACACGAAGAGCACGAAGGAAAACAAACCCATTTAATCTTCGTGTACTTCGTGCTCTTCGTGGTGAATATATAAAGTGTTGAATAATTTTTAGAGAAAAACAATGAATAGAGTTGGATTTGTAGGTTGGCGTGGCATGGTTGGTTCTGTGCTGATGCAACGTATGCGTGAAGAGAATGATTTTCTTAATATCGCTGAACCGGTATTTTTCACAACATCACAGGCGGGGCAGCCCGGTCCTGATATTGGTAAGGATATTCCTGCTCTTAAAGATGCTACAGATATCAATGAATTAAAATCCATGGATGCCATCGTTACCTGTCAGGGCGGTGATTATACCAAACAGGTTTATGATGACTTGCGTGCTGCTGGCTGGACCGGTTACTGGATAGATGCTGCATCTTCTTTACGTATGCAAGATCACACTATTATCGTTCTTGACCCGGTGAACAAAAATGTTATCGATGAAGCACTTGCTGAGGGTAAAAAAGATTTTATCGGTGGGAACTGTACTGTCAGTTTAATGATGATGGCGCTGGGTGGTCTATTGCAAAATGATCATATTGAATGGATCAGTGCGATGACTTATCAGGCGGCTTCTGGTGCCGGTGCCAGGAATATGCGTGAGTTGATTAGCCAGATGGGCAGTATTGAAAGTTCAGTGCATGACTTACTCGCCGATCCATCTTCAGCCATTCTGGATATAGACCGACAGGTTGCTGAGCATATTCGTTCAAGTAATTATCCAACTGATCAGTTTGGAGTGCCTCTTGCTGGCAGTTTAATTCCATGGATTGATGTGCAACTGGAAAATGGTCAAAGCAAGGAAGAATGGAAAGCTGCTGTAGAGACCAATAAAATTCTAGGGCGCTCAGATAATTTAATTCCTATCGATGGCTTATGTGTGAGAATAGGGGCCATGCGCTCTCATTCCCAGGCATTAACAATAAAATTGAAACAAAACCTGCCGATGGATGAAATCCATGAATTGCTGGCCAGTGCAAATGACTGGGTTAAGGTTCTACCTAATGATCGTGAAATCAGCATGCAAGAATTATCACCAGCAGTAGTCACAGGATCTCTATCGGTACCTGTCGGACGTTTGCGTAAAATGCAGATGGGTGATAATTACCTTTCAGCATTCACAGTTGGAGATCAATTACTCTGGGGGGCTGCAGAGCCTCTAAGAAGAATGCTTAATATTCTCATTGAAACAAAATCTTAGTAATATGAAATCATCAAAAATTGCAGTAACTCATGCCAGCGGGTTGCTGGCTGAAGCTTTGCTGGAGCGTATGGCCGAATCCGGGATTAAGTCAGATAGTGTGATTCTACTGGATCGGGAACAACAGGCAGGTAACCGTCTGTCTTACGGAGATACCTATCTTACGGTTGAAGATCAGTATGAATATGATTATGAGGACTTAGCTGCCGTATTATTACTTGAGCCTGATGCTGAACTTGAAAGCCTATTGCAGCATGCTGACTGTTTTGTCATCAGTCATCATGTTGATAAAGTAAATAATTCTGTTTTTACCCCTGAGATCACAGAAGAATCGAATCTGCCGGAACAACCCTGTACCCTTAAACTGGCTTCTGCCGAGTTGTCTACATTACTATTAGTTACGAAAGTTATTGAGAATAATTTTGGACTGAAGTCACTCAATGTAGTGAATGTATTTTCTTCCTCGTTTTATGGCAAAACGGGTGTAGAAGAGCTGGCCTCCCAAACCATCAGTTTGTTGAATAGCCAGGATGCTAAAAGCACGGTATTCCCTCTTCAATTAGCATTTAATATGATTCCCGATGGAGATGAATCAATTGTTGAAGAGCAACTGGTCAGTGCCTTACAGGCTGATGACCTGAAATGTAGTGTGCAAAATATTCTCGTTCCTGCTTTTCATGGTTTATCAATTTCGGTTTCGCTGAAAATGAACAGCGAAGTAGATATAGAAAAAATATCCAGTTTACTGAATGAGCAACAGGGTATTCGGATAGTTGAGCAAACTATCAGTCCGTTGACAGACTGTAAAACGGGATCTGATGTATTAATTTCTGGCCTGTATCAACCACAAAATGATTTTAATAGACTACAATTCTGGATAGTAGCTGATTCGGTTAGAAATGGATTGATTCAAAATTATCAAAATATGCTGGAAATTTTGCTAAAATCTTATTTATAATCTATAGTTACAAGAACTTGTGAAAGTGCTTTCTTTAAAGTAAATTCTAAGTGGTTGTTCAGAAAGCTTCTATAATCTGAGCAATTACAGTTGATTTTAACTACTCTCGAGTAGGTACAATTCTCTATATAATAGCAGGTGACTGTTTGACAGGCCGTTAAACAGCGCTAAATAATTAAATCCGGTGGGGAGTTTGGGAGACTAAACGTGCGAAAATTGGGACTTATTTCATCGCTTTGGGCGGCGTTATTTTTATTTCCGTTGGCTGGTTTTGCCCTCGGTTTGGGCGAGATTGAAACTAGCTCATTTTTAAATCAACCTTTGAAAGCAGAGATACAGGTTAATTCTGCCCGGCCGGGTGAAATTGATGATTTGCTGATTAGTCTTGCAAGTCGTGATGCTTTTAACAAGGCAGGGTTGGAACGTCCAGCCGGTCTGTCGAAATTAAAATTCAAAGTTGAGAAGTCAGAAGATGGGCAAACGGCCAGAATTCTAGTCACAACTAAAACTGCTATCAAAGAACCTTTCCTAAGTTTTCTGGTAGAAGCTGATTGGGCCAAAGGACGGTTATTACGTGAATTTACCGTTCTACTGGATCCGATGTCTTTTGCGCAGCAGGCGGTTCAGGCCCCACAGGTCACTGCTGAACAACCAGCAACAAGCAAAGCGGCAGAAATGGAACCAGTTGCCAGTGAATCCACCTCAACAAGACAACCAGTAGCAGAGAGCCAAGGTTCGCCACGAGCGATTGCCAGCCCGATAGCAACATCTTCAGAAAGCTCTTCCACAGAACAGCAAGTACCCTACGTCGCAGATAATGAGTACCTTTCTTCTGCTGCTTCTGTAGATCAGATCGTGGTATCTAAAGGTGATACGTTGTGGGGTATAGCCGCTCAGTTTAAAGATGATAATCACAGCATGGCTCAAGTTATGCTGGCGATGCAAATGATGAACCCCGATGCTTTTGGTAAAGATAATATTAATAACCTGAAAGTGGGAGCAGTACTTCGAGTTCCAGATATGGATGTCATGGACAGACTTAGTAAACAGGAAGCTTACGCTCAGGTTCTCGATCAAAATGGACTCTGGGATGAATATGTTGCTAGAAAGTCCGGTTCAACCAGCGCCGCTATGGCTGACTCTTCTACGGGTATAGAAAGTTCTCAACAGGAAACTGATAGTCAGTTAAGTTTAGTCACTGCTGATGAAGGTGATTCAGACAGTGCTAGTTTGCAAAATGATGCCAACAGTGAAAATGCAGGTCAGATAAGAAAGCAGCTGGCATTAGCTGAAGAAGAACTTGAAGCAGCCCGACTGGAAAATGATGATTTACTATCTCGAATTGAAATGCTGGAGCAACAGCAGAGTAAATTTGAGGAATTGCAAAAACTTGTTCAAATACAGGACAACAGCCTGGCACAACTTCAGCAATCAACTGCAGAGAGCGACGTTGAAGTTGTTGAAGAAGCGATGACGGAACAGGTCATTGAAGAAAATGTTGTTACTGAAGAAATTATAGAAGAAAAACCTTCTGAAGTCATGATAGAAGCTGCTGGTGATATGCTGGCTGAAGATTCTATGCAAGAGGATTCAACAGAACAAACTGAAATGGCTTCCACTGATGGAATGATGGAAGAAGAGCAATCAACAGAAGCCGAGACCGTATTACCGACCGCTATAGAAGGCACTGATGAAATGCTTGCTGAAGAGCAGGAAAGCCAGGCTGAATTTACTACTGTACCTGTCCCCGTAATTGTTGATCAGGTACCTGAAACTTCAATTGTAGATGAAGTTCTGAATATGCTGCCTTCCATGGATCAACTGTTAAATGATCCTGTCATGTTGGGTGGAATAGGTGGCTTTCTTGTATTGTTGCTAGGACTGGTTTTACTTAAACGCAAAAAATCTACTAAAGAAGATGAAGGTATTACAATTGAGGAGTCTGACGGTTTACTAGATGAAGATGCAACTCCAATACATATTCCTACTACAACTCAGGTATCCGTGGATGAAGACGAAAGTCTGGCAGAAACGGCGGTTATGGAATCTGAGCAAGATTTGGTGGAGACAATTGTATCTGAAGCTGACAAAGATGATGAAGATGATGAATTTTCTGCAACAGCGATCATTTCTGCTGATGACATGCCTACAGCGGAAGAAGAACCAGTAGCGACCCAGGAAGAACAGGATGATGTTCTGAATGAAGTTGATGTTTACCTGGCATATGGTTTGTATGACAACGCTGAAGACTTATTAACTGAGTCTTTACAGAGTAGCCCTGACAGAGCTGATTACAGAGCAAAGTTACTGGATACTTATTTTGCGACCAAGAATAAAGATTCTTTTGTTAAAGAAGCTGAGATGCTGAAATCGTTAGGTGGGGCTGCTGATCGATTCTGGGTTAGAATCCAGACCATGGGTTTTGAGCTGGTACCGGATAATGAATTATTTTCTGGTGCGAAAGACAGTGGTGTATCTGTCGAAGATCTTGAGTATGCAAAACCAGAGTCTGCCGATTTTGATATTGGATCAGATGATGATGTTACAGATTTCTCCAATACCGATTTCAATTTTGAGAATGATTCATTTGAAATATCAGCTACTCAGGCTATGGATATTCCTGAGGACAATGATTTTTCTGAAACTCAAAATCTGGATGCACTGGATATAGATTTTCCTGACCTGGTGGGTGATTCCGATGAATCGTCTTCTGATGAGGTAGTATCTAACGATTTACCCGATGAAATTGCTATTGATGAACTAGAGCTTGAAGATGATCTCGGTGAAGATTTTAATATTGGTGATGAATTAGGCGGTACTGAAAAAACAGATGTAGTTGAAGACCTGAGTATTGACGATGAAGTTGAGACTAGTGATGAAACTGTAGAAGCCGAAATCGATATCGACCTGGATAGTGATGAAGATGATATCAGTTTTGATTTACCCGATGATATGGATATATCTTCAGAGGGCGAGGATGATGCTTACACTGAAATAATAGATCTTGAACCGACTGTAGAAGCGCCTACTCCTTTAGATGAAGTTCCTCCAATGGATGAAGATGGTCTAGAGTTTAATGATACCGAGTCGTTAGATTTTGGTCTTGATGAACTTGATATTGGAGAGAGTGATGAGCTTGATATTAGTGAGATCGATGAAATCGATGATGTAAATGAAACCCTGGTTTTATCTCCCGAAGAGCTGGAAGCTGAGACGGAGAAAGCTGAAGAAACTAAATCTGATGAAGTTGAATCTGACGATATTGATGTTGAAATACCTTTCGATGAAGATTTAGATTTTAATATGTCTGACATGGGTGACGACAGTTTACAAAGTGGAGAATTCACTCCATCTGATACTGTGGCTTTAACTAACGTTAGCCTGGATGCAGGTGACCTGGAAGTTGATTCAAGCGAAGATGATATTACTGAATTCCGTCCAGCGGATAGTACTGGTGAGTATGATGCTTTTATTGCTCAAGCGACAGATGAAGCTGCTATTGATGAAGCTGCTATTGTCGAAGTTGATCTGGGAGCCGGACTGGATAAGACAGGCACTTTTGCACCTGGTGATTTTACTGAAGAAACTACTGCCATTGCAGAAGATTCAGATCTGGATGTTGATGGTATCGATGAAATAGAAGGTTTGATGTTGCCTGATGATGTGGACGAAGTGGGAACCAAATTAGATTTGGCAAAAGCTTTCATTGATATGGGTGATGCTGAAGGGGCGCGTAGTAGTCTTGAAGAAGTTCTTACTGAAGGTACTGATGATCAAAAAGCCGAAGCAACCGGTTTATTAGATCAAATTAATTAAATTCTAGATTAGTTTTTATTAAAGCCTGTTATTTTTGTAACAGGCTTTTTTATGTCTGCTGTATTATTATAGTTACAATAATTAACTGACACTGAGTCCTACTGATAATTATTTTATGTTAAAGCTTGTCCTGGGTATTGAATATGATGGTTCTGCCTACTGTGGGTGGCAAAGACAGTCTCATAGTCCTTCTGTTCAGGCTGAGGTTGAACAGGCATTATCATATGTAGCGAATAAACCAGTTGAACTGGTTTGTGCAGGGCGGACCGATACTGCAGTACATGCTTGCGAACAGATTGCTCACTTTGAAACAGATGTTGAGAGAAGCAATCGTTCATGGTTATTAGGTGCTAATTGCCGGCTGCCTAAGAATATTAGAATTCTGTGGGTTCATCCAATAGCACTTTCTTTTCATGCCCGGTTTAGTGCAATAGCCCGCAGTTATCGTTTTATTATTCAGAATTCTCCAGTACCCAGTGCACTGTTCCACGATAAAGTCTGTTGGGAACACTGTAAGCTGGATGATAAGGTGATGCATGAAGCCGCACAACAATTAGTGGGAGAGCATAATTTTAATGCTTTCAGGGCTTCAGGTTGTCAGGCTAAATCACCGGTTCGAACGATAGAGTATCTCAATATTGTTAGATGTGGAGAGCTTCTTTACCTTGATATTAAAGCAAATGCTTTTTTACATCATATGGTTAGAAACCTGGCGGGAAGTCTGATGTCAATTGGTGCAGGAGATCATGATGCAAACTGGTTGTTGCAAGTGTTGAAGAGTAAAGATCGGCGTCAGGCAGCAAAAACAGCTCCAGCTGCGGGTTTGTATTTTGTTCAGGCTTTTTATCCGGACAAATTTAAACTTCAACAAACTGAACGCAGGCCACTGTTGTTTTAATTTATGCTATTTATATTCACCACGAAGGCACGAAGCCCACGAAGAAAAATAACTCTTTATAAAACCTGATTATTCTAGGTTTAAAAGCAGCTAGCATTTAAAATAATCAGTACATTCTTAAATTTTTCAATTTAAGTTTTTCTTCGTGTGCATCGTGGTGAAAATATTTTTATGAATTTAAATAATTCTGTTACTAGAACGCGTATAAAAATTTGCGGTTTAAAATCAGTTCAGGATGCTCTTCTGGTATCGCACTGCGGTGCAGATTCGATCGGACTGGTGTTCCATCGGAAAAGCCCTCGTTTTGTAGAGCTTGAAATGGCGGCCCAAATACGCGAGCAGATACCGGCATTTGTGACGGTTACCGCCTTGTTTATGGATGATAGTAGTGAATTGATAAAACAGGTTATTGAGCAGGTGAAGCCAGACTGTTTACAGTTTCACGGAAATGAAACAGTGGAGTCTTGTGAGCGTTGGTCTTTACCTTATATAAAAGCTATTCCAATGGGTAGTGTTTCGGATGCAAACGATTATGCCAGGGCATATCCAACAGCACAGGGTTTTTTGCTAGATAGTAATGTCACTGGACGTCAGGGTGGTTCAGGTGATACATTTGACTGGTCGAAGATTCCTTCAACGTTTCAATATCCGCTTATTCTGGCTGGTGGTTTAAATCCCCAAAATGTGGCAGAAGCAGTTTCACAGGTTCACCCCTGGGCTGTGGATGTAAGCAGTGGTGTTGAAAAGTTAAAAGCCGTGAAGGATCCCGATTTAATCAGACAATTTTGTAAAGAGGTTTTTCGTGTCGACTGCCAACAATAATCATGAGCAAGTAATAGATTACAGTAAATATCCTGATGAGCGTGGCCATTTTGGTCAGTTTGGAGGTTTGTTTGTTGCAGAAACTTTGATGGAGCCTTTGCAGGAATTACGAGAGGCTTATGAAAAATATTCCCAGGATGAAACATTCCTGAAAGAATTTGATGCCGATCTAAAACATTATGTCGGTCGCCCAAGCCCGGTATATTTTGCTGAGAGATTATCGAAAAAAGTCGGTGGTGGACAAATCTGGTTGAAAAGAGAAGACCTTAATCATACCGGTGCTCATAAAGTTAACAATACGATTGGGCAGGCATTGTTAGCCCAGCGTATGGGTAAAACTAGAATTATTGCTGAAACTGGAGCCGGTCAGCACGGTGTTGCTTCGGCAACAGTAGCGGCCAGACTAGGCCTTGAATGTGTCGTGTACATGGGCGAAGAAGATATAAAACGACAGACTGCCAATGTCTATCGTATGAAATTACTGGGTGCCGAAGTAGTGCCGGTTACATCTGGATCTAAAACACTCAAAGATGCATTGAATGAAGCAATGCGCGACTGGGTAACCAATATTGATGATACTTTTTATATCATCGGTACCGTTGCGGGACCTCACCCATATCCTGCAATGGTGAGAAATTTTCAGTCTATTATCGGCCGGGAAGCTCGTGAGCAGATGTTAGAAGCAGCTGGAAGATTGCCAGATGCTTTAGTCGCCTGTGTAGGCGGAGGCTCAAATGCTATTGGTCTGTTTTATGAATTTCTGAATGATAAAGAAATTGAGATATATGGTGTTGAAGGTGGTGGTGATGGTATCGAAACTGGAAGACATGCAGCGCCGTTGACGGCAGGAAAATCGGGTGTATTACACGGTAATAGAACTTACCTGATGAGCGATGATGACGGTCAAATTATAGAAACACATTGTATTTCAGCTGGACTGGATTATCCGGGTGTCGGACCAGAACACGCCTGGTTAAAAGAAACAGGACGTGCAACTTATAGTTCTGTAACGGATGAAGAAGCACTGCAGGCGTTTCATGAATTAACCCGGATTGAGGGTATTATCCCTGCGCTGGAATCTTCTCATGCACTGGCTTATGCCACTAAACTTGCAGCACAAAAAACTCCTGAAGATATAATTCTAGTGAATTTGTCTGGTCGTGGAGATAAAGATATTCATACAGTGGCAGAGTTAGAGGGTATTAAGGTATGAATCGTATAAGTGATACTTTTGAAAAATTAAAGCAGCAGAATAAAAAGGCATTAATACCTTTTGTTACTGCGGGTGATCCTCAACCTGAGTACACTGTCTCACTTATGCATGAAATGGTTTCAGCGGGTGCTTCAATCATTGAGTTGGGTGTTCCTTTTTCTGACCCGATGGCTGATGGACCGGTAATCCAGGCAGCTGATGAACGTGCACTGGAGCATCATGTCAGTTTGTCAGATGTTATCGAAATGGTTAAACAGTTTCGACATGATGATAATGATACACCGGTTGTATTAATGGGTTATTTAAATCCTATAGAAATTATGGGCTATAAACTCTTTGCGGAATTAGCCTCGGATGCCGGGGTAGACGGTGTGTTGATCGTGGATATGCCACCGGAAGAAGCGACAGAATTTACTGCATTAATGACTGAGTATGAGATCAATACAATTTTCCTCATTTCACCCACTACGAGTGCAGAACGAATCGAAAAAATTAATAAGTTTGCGTCAGGTTATCTGTATTATGTTTCGTTGAAAGGCGTAACCGGAGCGAATACGCTTGATATAGATTCAGTGACTGAGAAGTTACAACAGATTCGTGCTATCACTGACTTACCAGTTGGTGTAGGATTTGGTATTAAAGATGGAAAAACTGCACGGGCAGTATCCTGGGTTGCTGATGCCGTTGTGGTTGGTTCTGCACTGGTTAATCAGGTTGCTGAGCATCAGAATGATCAGCAATTAATGAATACAAAAGTGTCTGACATTTTGTTAGATATGCGAAACATGATGGATGCCCCGGCTTAATTTGATGCATAATAAGCCGATGAGTTTTACTAATTTTAAATGATAGAATTAGTTACATTAATACATCAAACACGTGAACAGATAAATCTATGAGCTGGTTCGAAAAACTTTTACCTTCTATTCGTACTTATAGCAGTAACGATAAAAAAAATGTGCCTGAAGGTCTGTGGGCCAAGTGTAATAAATGTGATGCAATTATCTATCGCTCAGAACTTGAGCGTAATCAGGATGTGTGTACCAAGTGTGACCATCACATGCGCCAGCCGGCTCGACGTCGTCTGGATCAATTTCTGGATGAAGATAACAGGACAGAAATAGCGGCTAACCTTGAAGCTGAAGATATTCTCAAATTTAAAGATGATAAAAAATATCGTGACCGTTTGAGTGCTGCACAAAAAAACACTGGCGAAAAAGATGCGTTGATCGTTATCAAAGGGGCCGTTAAGGGTATTGAACTGGTTGCTGCTGCATTTGAATTCCGTTTTATGGGTGGTTCTATGGGCTCGGTGGTCGGAGAAAAATTTGTACGCGCTGTAAATACCAGTATTGAAAATAATATCCCTCTGGTATGTTTTTCTGCCAGTGGTGGTGCACGAATGCAGGAAGCTTTGATCTCGTTGTTTCAAATGGCTAAAACCAGCGCAGCACTTACACGTTTATCGCGCCGGGGTTTACCTTTTATATCTGTGCTAACAGATCCGACAATGGGTGGTGTTTCAGCCAGTTTTGCTATGTTAGGTGATATTCATATTGCTGAACCGAAAGCACTTATCGGGTTTGCCGGTCCTCGTGTTATCGAACAAACAGTACGAGAGAAATTGCCCAAAGGTTTTCAACGTAGTGAATTCCTACTTGAACATGGCGCTATTGATATGATCGTCGATAGACGTGAAATGCGTGATAAAATTAGCGCACTGTGCAGCATGATGGTCAATAAACCAGCTCCTTAGCAGGTTTTTCAGAATGTTTAGCGGAGCCTTCAGCATGGCTTATCTGATTTTGATCATTATTTTCTTTGTTTTTCTTGCTCAGTTCATTGCAAAAAAGAAAGGTCTTGATCCCGTTTACTGGGCTGTCATGGGAGGTATATTTGGTCCTCTCGCCATTCCGGTAATCCTGCTTATTAAATCTAAAAAATCAAACTCAGAACAAATTTGACTCAATAGCAGATGCGCTTTAAATCTCTCGAATCCTGGTTAGACTGGCAACAAAGTCTCAATCCAAAAAATATCGAACTCGGTCTGGATAGAGTTAAGCTGGTTTATCAAAGTCTTGATTTACCACAAATTGCCGACACGGTAATTACTGTAGCTGGAACCAATGGAAAAGGTTCAACGGTGGCTTATTACGAAACATGGTTGCAAAATTCAGGTTATAAAGTCGCCAGTTATACTTCCCCTCATCTAATAAAATATAACGAACGTATAAAACTTAATCTTGAAAGTGTTTCAGATGATGATCTCTGTAGTGCCTTTTCAGTGATAGATGAGGCTCGTGGTGATGTGGCACTTACTTATTTTGAATTTGGCACTCTGGCAGCGTTATATCTGATCAGTCAGTTTAAACCTGATGTGGCGATTTTGGAAGTTGGGCTCGGCGGACGTCTGGATGCGGTAAATATTATTGATGCTGATCTTGCACATATCACTCCTATCGGGTTAGATCATCAGGACTGGCTTGGAGATACAGTTGAATCAATAGCTTACGAAAAAGCAGGTATTCTTCGTGATGAAGCACTTTCGGTTTGTAATATGACTACCGTACCTGATTCACTTAAACAGGCGTTGACTGACTGTAAAAGTCAGGTTGTTACCTTCAGCAGGGATTATGATTTTCAGCTGCTGGATGATGGTTTTATTGAATGGTCTAATGATAAACACAAGCTTAAGCTTAAACCGCCTTTGTTGGGATATCATCAGGCGCTGAACATAAGCGGTGTATTGGCTGGTTTGTCGTTATTGGGTTTTCTTGACTCCTGTGGGAACAAAGAAATTACCAGTGCTTTTAAACAGTTAAGCTGCCCGGGTCGGTTACAAAACATTGAAACATCTTTACCAGCATCATTATGGGTTGATGTTGGGCATAACGAGGATGCGGCTGAAGCACTTGCTCAAGCTCTCAGTGGATTTAAAACCAATGGTCGAATTATTGTTCTACTTGGTATGTTATCGGATAAAAATCCGGCTGGTTTTGTAGCCAAATTAAAGTCAATTGTGGATGAATGGTGGGTTCTGGGTCTGGACTGTGACAGAGGATTACCCGTGAATGAGTTAACTGAGCGCATCTCTTCACAGGTTAATGTATCAAAAAAATTTAATTCGGCTGAAAAGTTTGTCGAGCAAGCCGTGTTAAGCCTTCATAATGAGGATATAATACTTGTTTGCGGCTCCTTCATGACAGTAGAAGCTATTTTATCGGTATTATGAGTCAAAACCTTTTTTAGATATTTTGAAATAATGGATCAACAATTAAAACAGCGACTTGTTGGCGTTACTGTCATCTTTTCTCTAGCAGTTATATTCCTGCCGATGTTACTGGATGGGTCTGGTGATCGGCCTAAACATCTGGAAATATCCATTCCAACACCTCCCAAAATTCCTTCGTACGTCACTGTGGAAGATAAAGTCATTGAGCTTACCCGGAAAGTAGAGAAGCTGCCTCAACTTGAAGCTATAATCGTTGATGAAATTGCTGATCAACCGGTTGTGCAAAAATCGACCAGTAAAACAGAGAAACTGGTTGTAGCCAAACAGAATAATAAATCTGAGGCTGAAGCCGCAGTGATAAAATCTACTGAAGCTCAAGCTAAACCTGTACCACCTGTTAAAACGAAAGTACCGGTGGAAGTTAGTAAAAAACCTGTTAAAAAACAAACGGGTGGTACCAGCTGGGTGATTCAGGCAGGTAGTTTTAGTGATAAAGCTAAAGCTTATAAGTTACGTGATAAGTTACGTAAGTCTGGCCTGGCGTCAGTTTTCATTGAAAAATTTAAACATAATGGTGTGTTAAATTACCGGGTCAGAATGGGACCTTTTATTTCTCGTAATAAAGCAAGAGTTATCGGTAATAAGGTACGAGCTAAATACAATATCAAGGGACTGGTAATGCACTATGAAAAATAGACTACGAAATAGTAAGTAGTTAGGTCGTCACGTGTTAAAATATATTGTTTTTGTGGAAGGGGAAATGAATGGCCTGGTTTGACATTGCTATACTGTCTGTAATTCTGGTATCGACTTTAATTAGTCTGATCCGTGGCTTTGTAAAAGAATCGATATCTCTGGCAACCTGGATCGTCGCAGGTTTCATTGCCATGACCTATTATCTAATTTTGTCTGATTTTCTTTTGCCCTACATCGAATCTCCTACCATCAGTCAGGCAGTAGCCTTTGCCATTTTATTCATTACCACATTAATCATTGGCGCCATCATTAATTTTATGATTAGCCAGTTGGTATCAAAAACCGGTTTAAGCGGTACGGATAAATTACTGGGCATGATCTTTGGAGCAGCTCGCGGAGTGCTCATCATTTCTATGATTGTATTATTTGCGGGTCTAACCCCTATGCCCAATGAGGCCTGGTGGCTGGAATCTGATTTTGTGGTTTATTTTAAAGATATAGCTGTATGGATTCAGGAATGGATGCCGCAGGATATAGCTGGCCGATTTAAATTCTAACCAGGTAATAGAGTTAATTGTATGTGTGGAATAATCGGAATAGTCAGTAAGCAATCTGTTGCTCAAATTATCTATGATGGATTGCTGGTACTACAGCATCGCGGGCAGGATGCTGCTGGCATGGTAATTTGTGAAGATAGAAAATTACACCTGCGCAAAGATAATGGTCAGGTCAGTGATGTCTTTCATACTCGCCATATGGCCAAATTATACGGTAATATGGGTATAGGCCATGTTCGTTACCCTACGGCCGGTTGCTCCTCATCTGCTGAAGCACAGCCTTTTTATGTGAATTCCCCTTATGGTATTTCATTGGCTCATAATGGGAATTTAACCAATATAGAAACACTTAAAGCAGACCTGTATGCAGAAGATCGTCGACATATAAATACCGAATCAGATTCTGAAGTACTGCTTAATGTTCTAGCCCATGAGTTACAGGTTTCAGGAAAATTAAAGCTCAATGTTGATGATATTTTCCAGGCTGTTAAAGCAACCCATAAACGCATAGAAGGTGCTTACGCGGTTGTGGCCATGATTACCGGCAAAGGTATTCTGGCTTTTCGTGATCCTTTTGGCATAAGACCCGTAGTGTATGGAAAGCGTGAAACAGACACGGGTACAGAATTTATGGTGGCTTCAGAGTCTGTAGCTTTACAAACTTCTGGTTTTGAACTGGTGGCAGATTTGCAGCCAGGTGAAGCAATTTATATCGATAAACATTCAAATGTACATATTCGCCAGTGTGCAGAAAATCCTCAGCTGAGACCCTGTATATTTGAACATGTTTATATGGCCAGACCTGACTCAGTTATAGATGATATCTACGTGTATAAGGCACGCCTTAGAATGGGAGTGAAACTGGCGAAGAAAATTTTAAATGAAAAACCTGATCATGATATTGATGTGGTTATTCCCATTCCAGATACCAGTCGCCCGTCGGCGATGGAACTGGCATATCATTTAGGTGTGAAATACCGTGAAGGATTCATCAAGAACCGTTATATCGGTCGAACTTTCATTATGCCGGGACAGGTTCTGCGTGAAAAATCTGTTAGACGAAAACTCAATCCTATCGATATAGAGTTTAAAGGAAAAAATGTATTATTAGTGGATGATTCGATTGTGCGAGGCACAACTTCTCAGCAAATTATTGAGATGGCACGTGATGCGGGTGCAAACAAAGTGTATATGGCTTCTGCTGCTCCTGCTGTGCGTTACCCGAATGTTTATGGTATTGATATGCCTGCGGTAGAAGAATTAATTGCGCATGATAGAACTGATGATGAAGTGGGTAAGCTCATTGGAGCCGACTGGATGGTTTATCAGGATCTTGATGATTTGATTGCAGCTGTGCAAAAGGGTAATCTGGATATTAAGGAATTTGATTGTTCCTGTTTTAACGGACAATATGTGACCAACAATATCAGCGATGATTACCTTGATAAAATTAAAGCTATTCGTAATGACTCAGCAAAAAATGATACAGAAGAACCGTTAGTGGCCGGTATGGATTTGCATAATAATGCCTGAACTTTCAGTCTGATGTTATGGCAAAATTTACAACATAAGCTAAATGAAGCTAATGTAGAAAGCTTTAAATTCGCAAATTCCCGATCCATTATTTATATCGATAGTCAGCAACAATTATTAAGCTGTGTATCTGCCGGGGATAAAGCTATTCAGACTTATCCTGTCTCTACTTCAAAATATGGTTTAGGTCAGAGTCAGGGAAGTTTAAAAACACCAACGGGTATTCATAAAATTGCGCAGAAAATTGGTGATAATGAACCCTTAGGTCGAGTATTTCGATCCCGCATACCCACTCAAGAAATTTGCCTGGCCCGGGATCATCAGGGTGACGATGATGTGATTACCACACGCATACTTCGGCTGGAAGGTTTGCAGCCCGGTTTAAATCGCGGTGGAGAAGTCGATTCTTTTGAAAGGTACATTTATATACACGGTACATCCGATGAGGATAATATTGGAGTACCTGCATCCATAGGTTGTATCCGCATGAAAAATAAGGATATGATAATGATCTTTGATCAGACTGAAATTAATGATCTGGTAATCATCGAATGATCAGGGAAACTGTTCATGCATCAGAACGATATAGTAACCTTCAGGATGGACCAACTTGAACCTGCCTATCGTGACACATTAGAGCAGCAGGATATAAATGGCTATCTGCAACTGCTGTCATCAGATGCCGTGCAGTGGTGGTTTAACCTCAATATCCCGCGTGTTGCTATTCACTTTGTTCCCTTGCAGGAGTTTCCTGATGCACTTCCACAAAAGCCGTTACGGCTAATTTTTATTTCCAGGCTGCTTACCGGAGAGATGACTTCGGAGTCTCTTGCTGAGTTTTACCGATTATTCTTGCAAAACAATGATCCCGATGCGGCAATCTTAGCGGTTGGTGCTGCTTATCGACAAATTCTGGATGAAGGTCGTGATTTTTCTGCATTTACCCAGTGGCAGCAGCGGGCTGAAAAACTGTTGCAACAAGAGGAGATATCACCTTTAGCAGCTGCTTTCCTGCTGGGCTTAATGGGTTATGCAACCATTGTTGCCGAGGGTAATATTATTTCGGCTGATGCTCTATTTGTCAGGCAGCTTGAGAAAATTGAAATCTCTGGTTCGGTTTCCCTCAGGGTTTATCATGCTGCCATGAGAATCTTCCTGTTGTTGTATCGTGGTGACCTGAGTTCTGCAGAGATTTTCCTCCAGGATAGCTTGCCTCTAAGAGGTGATACGGATTGTTCCCTGATCAGCCGACTTTATCTACAGGCGACCCATGGTTTTTACCGGGTATTAAACGGTGAGTTGAAAATGGCACAGCAGATTTTGGATAAGACGGTGAATCACCCTCTGTTTGATCGAATGTCATCCTCGCTCTGGTTACTCGCCCAGTCCCACCGCCTTCTTGCCTATGCGTATTCCGGTGATAGAGAGCAGGCCGATAGCATTGCTGCACAAATTCGCGCCTGGAACGTACCGCAATACAATGCCTTTTATCATAGCTATCTGCACTACAGTCTTGGCATAGCGGCATTGATTCACCGGGAGTATCGCAAGGGCTCTATTCATGCTGAAGAGGCTGCACTTCAGGCAGAAAAGTGCCAGAGCCATTTGTTACAGATGATGCCGCCAATGATAAAGGCACAGGCTCTGGCAGGCATGAACAAAAAAGAGCAGGCTCTCCGTATATATGAGCAGGGGTTTCAACTCTGGGAACAGGGTGGTTTTAACCTGGTAGCTTCAACTGCATCACTTGATGTGGCCGCTATCCGGGCATCTCAAAATCGTTTAGAAGAGGCTCGTAAATATTTTCAGAGAGCAAAAGATAAGCTGCCGGAGGGTGAGCCGTTACACTTGCTTTATCGGTCAAAAAAATTTCTACGACAACTCGAATTACGTCTGTTTGAAACTGATGATGAAAGAACTTTGAAGTGGGAGCAATATCCCATTCGCATTCAAACCCTTGGTGAGTTGAGGATAGAGATTGGTGATCATGTTATTCATGATAGACATTGGCGCGGTGGTCGCACAAAGCTGCTACTTAAGCTGCTAATTGTTCATGGGGGGCACAATGTATCGGCAAACCATCTGGCCGATCTTTTGTGGCCGGATGTCGATGGCGCCAGAGGCATGCAGGATTTGAAGGTCACTCTCTGGCGACTGCGTAGGCTTGGGCTTAAAAAGGGTGAAGAGCCTTTACCCTGGCTACGGCTTGAGAGTGGTCAGCTCTCGTTGGTCCGTTCTCTGTGCATTGTAGACGCCGTCACTTTTGAACAGCGGATGAAGAGTCTGTTAAAAAGTAGCCGGGTTGATATTGATGAACTTATCCAGGCACTGGCGCTATACCGTGGGGATTTTCTGTCGACCGATGATAGTGAAATGTTAATTATTGAGCATCGTGAGCGGCTTCGGCAGATTTTTATCAACGGTGTTGTTTTGCTCTCGGAAAAAGTCGATAGCAATGAGTTGATGGAACAGACACTGGATCTGCTGATCCAGGCGCGTGAGCTGGATCCACTAAATGAGAAGATTCATGAGCATCTAATGCAGCTTTATTTAAAACTGGGTTTTCCCGCCAAAGCGTTGCAAAGCTACCAGCATGCAGAAGAGGTATTGATGCTGCAACTGGGTATTCAGCCGGGTCCAGTACTGGAATCGCTGGCAAATAGTATCAGGAATGAATACCACTGTTGATACTTCTGAATAGACTGTAACTCGTGCCCAACTTTCCCTTATAACTGCTCTCCCCAGTTTTCTTGTAAAACCTCCATCTTTTTGCCTTTTTCACTTCAACTGTAACCACTTCTGTAACCGCCATGAAACCTCAACTGTGATTTACTGTTATCAGGAATAAACAGTATTGAGCCGGTGATGAATAGAAAGAAATCCAGCTACTCAACGAGTGAAAGTTACATTTTACGCATCTACCGACGAAATACGCATGATCCACAGGAACTGGTGGGAACGATTGAAGAGGTCATGGAAGGACGCATAAGGAGCTTCAACACGCAGCAAAGCCTGCTGGAGCAGTTATTACAGAATGAATACAAGAGGAATGAACAATGAATAAGCCTGGTATCTGGGTAAAAACTTTTATGCTGCTTTTTGCTTTGATTCTGACCGCTTGTGGTGGCGGTGGTAGCAGCGACAAAACTGTTGTGAATACCTACACCATTGGAGGTAATATCAGCGTGCTTGTGGGTAGTGGACTGGTACTGCAAAACAATGCTGGTGATGACCTGACTATAGTTGCTAATGCCACCAGCTTTACCTTTGGCAGGGCACTTGCCGATAGTGCAAGCTACAGTGTTTCGGTATTTACTCAGCCCGGTTCGCCGAATCAGGTTTGTAGTGTGACCGATGGTAGCGGTACAGTTTCCGGAGCTAACATAAGCAATGTAGCTATTAGTTGTGTGACTAGCAGTTACACCATCAGTGGCACTGTTAGTGGTCTTGCTGGTAGTGGACTGTTGCTGCAAAACAATGTTGGTGATGATCTTATCGTTAGTGCTAATGGAAACTTTTCTTTTACCGGCGCAATTACCGATGGTAATGATTATAGTGTTTCAGTACTAAGCCAACCTGGCTCGCCAAACCAGGTTTGTAGTGTGACCAATGGTAGCGGTACAGTTACCGGTGCTAACATAGCTAATGTGGATGTTAGTTGTGTAACTAGCACTTACACTCTGGGTGGTACCGTTAGTGGGCTTGAAGGCAGTGGATTGATACTGCAAAACAATGGCACGGATGATCTTGTTATCAGTGCCAATGGTGGTTTTACCTTTGCTAGCGTATACGCCGATGGCATTGTCTACAGTATCACGGTTGCTATCCAGCCCGGTTCTCCTGTTCAGGCTTGCGGCGTGACTAATGGTAACGGAACACTGGCAGGAGTTAGCATCAACAATATCTCTGTCAGTTGTCCACCAGTGGTTTCAGCGGCATACCCCCGCTTCGCCTACGTGCCTAATCGAGGGAATAATTCTGTATCCTACTACGCGGTTGAGAATGATACAGGTAGGTTGCGCTACCAGGGTAATGTCGATACAGGAGATGGCCCAATAGCCATTACCCTCGACCCATCGGAAAGTTATGCTTACGTGACTAATTTTATTGATGACAATATTTCCCAGTACGGCATCGGTACCGATGGGGTTTTGACCGCCATGACACCTGCTACCGTAGCTGCAGGCGAACTGCCCCAGTCTGTTAGCATTGATCCCTGGGGGAATTATGCCTACGTGGCAAACCGGGTCAGTGATAATATTTCACAGTACAATATCGGTGCAAATGGGGCTTTGACAGCTATGGCACCTGCAGTTGTAGCTACGGGGGATGCCCCAGTGTTTGTTACCATAGACCCATCTGGACGTTATGTTTATGTGGTCAATAATTATGATGATAATGTTTCCCAGTACCGTATCGACACTGATGGGACTTTAACGGCCATGACACCTGCAACAGTTGCTACGGGAGATGGTCCCGGCTCAATTACCGTTGACCCATCGGGACGCTATGCCTACGTAACCAGTATTTCTGATGACATTATTTCTCAGTACAGTATTGGCACTGATGGTGCGTTGACTGCCATGTTAAATCCAACCGTAACTGCAGGAGATGACCCCTTGTCTGTTATCACAGATATATCAGGAAGCTATGCCTACGTATCAAATTATGGTGATGCTACTGTTTCCCAGTACAATATCGGTGCTGACGGTGCATTGACTGCCATGATACCCGCAAATGTACCCTCAGGGGATGGCTCCCGAACTGTTACTGTTGATCCATCTGGAAGCTATGTCTATGTGGCAAATGCTAGTGATAACTCCGTTTCCCAGTTCAGTATTGGTGCTGATGGTGCCTTGATACCTGTCGCTCCTGCTAACATCGCTGCAAGGTTGAATCCTTACGCTGTAGTGGTGACTGGTGGTGTGGCTCCTGTTTCTGCGGTTGCCCAATATGCTTACGTTGCAAATGGTGGTGATTACACGCTTTCACAGTATACCTTCGCTACCGATGGATCGTTGATTGGCATGGTGGCTGCAACCGTAGCTGTGGGATATGATCCCGAATCTATTGCCGTTGATCCAACGGGAAGTTATGTCTATGTAGCAACGGATACCCTTTTCGGTACTTCCCAATACATCGCCCAATACCTCATCGGCGCTGATGGTGCATTGACTGCCATGACCCCTGCAACCATAGTTGTAGGTGATGGTTCCAAGTCTGTTACCGTTGACCCATCGGGAAGCTATGTCTACGTGGCAAATAGCGATGATAATACTATATCCCAATACAGTATCGGTACTAATGGAACGTTGGCTGCCATGACACCGGCAACGGTAGCAGCAGGATCTGGTTTCTGGTCTCCCTGGTCTGTTACCGTCGATGCATCGGGAAGTTATGCCTACGCAGCAAATAGTGATAACACGGTTTCTCAGTTTAGAATTACTAATGACGGGGCACTGGTTGCCCTGACACCAGCAACGGTAGCTGCGGGGAATCTCTCCCGGTCTGTTACGGTTGATCCATCGGGAAGTTATGCCTACGTGGCAAATGGTGGCGATAACAGTGTCTCCCAGTACACCATTGGTGCTGATGGGAAGTTGACAGCCATGGCAATTCCAGTGGTAGCTGCGGGAGATGGACCCTGGTCTGTAACGGTCGATGCATCGGGAAGTTATGTCTATGTGGCAAATAACGGTGATAATACGATTTCCCAGTACAGTATTGGTTCTGATGGTGCCTTGACTCATCTGTCGGCCGCTATTGCCGCAGGACAATCCCCCAGATCCATTACTACCGATATTTCAGGAAGCTATGTCTATGTGTCAAATTATAACGACGGTAATGTTTCCCAATATAGAATTGGTGCAACTGGAATTTTAACGGCGATGACACCTGCAACCGTAAGCTCAAGAACTTTTCCTAATTCTATTGTCACAACCGGTCATTTTGAATAAGCACTCTTCCTGCCGGCGCTGATTGTAGCGCCGGTGTCGTGATTTGGTTACTTTTTTAACTACGCTGAGTGATTGCTGATCTGCTAGAATCCCTGTTTTTTATCAGTCGTATTATTTGTTCTCATGGAAAAACTAGTTGAATCCATTTTTTATGCCAGTCGATGGTTGTTGGCGCCCATCTATTTTGGGCTTTCATTAGCTTTAATTTTACTTGGGGCCAAGTTTTTTGAGGAAGTTTTTCATGTTTTTCCTCTTATTTTTTCACTAAAGGAATCTGAACTTGTTTTAGTTATATTATCTTTGATTGACTTGTCACTGGTGGGTGGATTACTGGTCATGATTATGTTTAGCGGATATGAAAATTTTGTTTCTCAGATAGACCTCGATGAAGGTGCTGATAAATTATCCTGGTTAGGAAAACTGGACTCAGGTTCATTAAAGCAAAAAGTAGCAGCCTCGATTGTTGCTATTTCATCAATCCATTTATTACAGAAATTCATGGATGTAGAAGGTATTCCTAATGATAAATTGATGTGGTTTGTGATTATACATATGACATTTGTGCTCTCAGCCATAGGCATGGCTTATGTCGATAAAATGAATAAACATTGATTTTCTCACTGATTTTATAGACCTCTAAAACCTTTTTTCATCACGAAGGCACGAAGAACACGAAGGTTAAATAGAAAGTTAAGAAAAGATTTTGAAATAATTTAATGTTCATTTACATGCACTAACCTTAAGGTTAGCGCCATAACTTTTTAAATACTTCGTGTTCTTCGTGCCTTCGTGGTGAATATATTTTATATAGCATTGCGATAAAATGATTGAAGTTTTTGAAAGTATTATCCCTGTTTTTGCAATAGTTATTCTGGGTTTTGCTCTGCGTAAAGGCGGCTTAGTTCCCGCTGATAACTGGCGAGCTGTTGAAGAGCTCTGTTTCTGGATCTTCTTTCCATGTCTACTGGCCATGACATTGATAAAGGCTGACCTGGGAGCCATTGAATTTGGTCCATATACACTGACCCTTATATTTACGGTGTGCTCGGTGGCAATATTAACTCTGGTTTCATGGCCAGTGTTGCACAGGATTTGGGGCACAACCGGTGGCCAGTTCTCCACAATTTTTCAAACGACTACACGCTGGCATGGATTTATTGCACTGGCAATCGTGATTAAGCTTTTCAACGAAGAAGGAGCTGCTCTGATAGCGGTTTCATTTGCGGTTATGGTACCAATTTTGCAGGTATCCAATATTCTTGTGTTGACGGCATTTTCTGCTAACCATCGACTTTCTCCATTACAGATTACTAAATCAGTGATAGTAAATCCGATAATATGGGGTGTCAGTTTTGGATTATTTATTAACTTGACCGGTATCAGTCTCTGGCAACCAGTTATGACTATGTTTGACCTTTTAGGGCGGGCAGCTCTGGGGGCTTCATTGCTGGTTCTTGGGGCTGGTTTAAGTTTAAAGGCTGCACTTAAGCCATCTCGTGAACTGCTGGTCGGTGTATTCGGAAAACTTATTCTAACACCTGTGGTGATGGCGGGCTGGGCCTTATGGTTTGGTGTTAGCGGTTTGGCTCTGACTGTGCTTATAGTCTGTGCCGCCGTTCCGACAGCAATGAATGGTTATCTGTTTGCAAAGAAAATGGGTGGTGATGCCGAGTTATATGCGGCTACTTCAAGCATTCAGACAGCGCTATCATTTTTTACTATCCCCGTTTTTCTATGGCTTGCGCAGAACTATGGCAGCGGGTTAATATAGATAGAGATTAAGCGCTGATTTGTTTCTCGGCTTGCAGGCGCTTTATAAAACTAGCTAAAGAGGGGGAAGATACTCTTCAATAAATTGGCCGCCTGGCTAACGGAAGACCCTCCCGAGTTAACCTGATTGGGGGAAACCCATGTCTGAAAATACTATGTCTGATAATGAATTTAATTTTGATACTCTCGCTATTCGAACGGGTCATCAACGTACGCCTGAATCTGAACACGGCGAACCGATATTTCCTACCTCCAGTTTTGTTTTCAATTCTGCAGCTGAAGCGGCTGCCCGGTTCTCTGGCGAACAGCCTGGTAATATTTATGCTCGCTTTACCAATCCGACTGTCAGAATATTTGAACAACGTCTGGCGGTACTTGAGGGCGGTGAAAGCTGCGTAGCCACTGCATCCGGTATGGCAGCTATTATGGCTGTGTGTCTGGCGGTGTTAAAATCTGGAGATCATATTGTTTCATCGCGTTCAATTTTTGGTACGACTACTATTTTATTTGACCGATATATGGGCAAATTTGGTGTTGATACCACGTTCGTTGATTTAACCGATCTGACCGTCTGGGAACAGGCAATTCAGAAAAATACTAAATTATTATTTCTGGAAACGCCTTCCAATCCGTTAACTGAAGTTGCTGATATAGCAGCCCTTGCAGAACTTGCACATGCTCATGATTGCCTGTTGGTGGTTGATAACTGTTTTTGTACCCCGGCTTTACAGCAACCTTTAAAATGGGGTGCCGATATCATTATCCATTCGGCAACAAAATATCTGGACGGGCAGGGGCGCATTGTTGGAGGAGCAGTTGTTGGGAATAAGGAAACTGTTGGGACTGATGTGCTGGGTGTGTTACGCACCACCGGTCCGACAATGAGTCCATTCAATGCCTGGATTGCGTTAAAAGGTCTGGAAACGCTTTCCCTCAGAATGAAAGCTCATTCCAGTAATGCAAGCCAGTTAGCGCATATGCTTGATCAGCACGCGTCCATTGAGAAAGTATTTTTCTCAGGGTTAAGCAGTCACCCTCAATATGAGTTGGCAAAACGTCAGCAAAAAGACTCCGGCGGTATTGTTTCTTTTCGGGTTAAAGGTGGTAAAGAAGAAGCCTGGAAATTAATTGATCAAACAAGAATATTATCAATAACGGCTAATTTGGGCGATACCAAAACAACCATTACTCATCCTGCATCAACTACGCATGGACGTTTGACCGATGAACAAAAAGCATCCGCTGGTATTACTGATAACCTGATTCGCATAGCCGTGGGTCTGGAAGACATTGAAGATATTATGACGGATGTCAGTCGAGGGCTGGAAAGCTAATTTGAATAAACATACTTTTATCACGAAGCACACGAAGAGCAGGAAGAAAAAAATAAATGGGTTGAAAATCTTCGTGTGCTTCGTGCCCTTCATAGTGACTGGCTCTAAATAGTTATGAAACTATATGCTCGCCTTTATCAGGCCATCATGGAAAATGACCCTGTAATAAAGTGCCAGTTAACGGACGAGCTGTATGATGACTGGAAAAATCAACGAGTAACAAGAGTTAATGATTGCCCTGTCGAGTCTATCGATGTCCCTGGGCGACCGGTTAAGCCGGAATTGGTCAACCCTCGAAAAGTACCTAAGCGCTCAATGGTTACTGAGCAGGGCAAAATAGTCCTGCTGCATTCATTTGCACATATAGAATTCAATGCAATAAATCTTGCACTAGATGCGGCCTATCGTTTTCGTGATATGCCCGATGAGTTTGTCACAGACTGGTTGCAAGTCGCCTTTGAAGAGGTTAAACATTTCAGGTTACTAAATGACTACCTGGTTGAACTAGGTAGTTTTTATGGTGAATTCGATGCGCATAATGGGTTGTGGGATATGGTCTGTAAAACACGTCATGATGTTTTACATCGCATGGCACTGGTTCCACGCGTTATGGAAGCCCGGGGTCTGGATGTTACACCGGGTCTGATGAATAAATTTTCACAAATTGGTGATCAAACGGCGGTAGATATATTGCAGATAATTTATCAGGAAGAAATTGGGCATGTTGCTATCGGTAATCGATGGTATCAGTTTTGTTGTGACCAGGAAGAACTAAATGCGCAAACTACTTTCCAACAATTGATAAATGAGTACTTTGGAGGAAAGTTACGTGGACCCTTCAATCGGTCTGCGAGATTAGCCGCCGGGTTTGAAACTGATGAACTGGATGAACTGGAAAGGTGCTTATGAGGCTGAAAAAACTTTTATTACTATTACCGTTAATGCTGATAATACAGCCTTTTTCTGTGCTGCTGGCAGAGTCCAATAGTGAGAAAAAACTGGGTCTAACTGAAATTATTTTCGAGGAAATTGAACCGGGAATCGAACCTTTTAAATCTCGGTTATTGCTGGGTGAATTTTTTCTTCGTCTGGATGATGGCGATGATCAGGGGGATTTTCTACTATTTGATCGGAATACTCACGAAGTGCATAGTTTTAATCATGAAGAAAGATCACACCTAATCATGAAACCCTTAACCGCAAAAGCTATGGATTTTACCGTTGACTTCAAAGTAAAACAGGAAAGGTTGCTTGATGCGCCAAAAGTGAATGGCACTTCAGCTGAGCAGCACCTGTTTTTTGCAGATGACAATTTGTGTAAAAAATCAATAAATGTGTCTGGCTTTTTACCTGAAGTTACCCAAGTGTTAATCGATTATGAACAGGCGATAGTGCAGCAGAATAGTCAAACCCTGTCACGTATTCCTAACAATGTTCGTTCAAGTTGTTATATGGCAAATAATTATTTGTTTGCCAGTGATTACCTGAAAGTGGGTTTTCCATTATTTGTTTCGGATGATCAGGGGAGACAGAAAAAACTGCTTGGGTTTCGCCAGTTGAAAAAACCTCGTTCAATTATGTTTCAGCCTGAAGGTTATAGTGTGTATTTCCCGAATTCAGCCAATCTAAAAAACTAAACCAGAACTTCATGGACTCATTTAAAAATATTAATGAACGAGCGGAAAAACGCAAGGGTGGAAAGAAAGCCTTGTTAGCGTTATTACCTCAATCAATTAATCCTGATGATCTAAGTGCCAGGCCTGATAGTTTTTTTCTGGAAGAAATGACACGGAGTATTTTCCAGTCGGGTTTTGTGTGGAGAGTCATCAATAATAAATGGCCCACATTTCGAGAAGCATTTTTCGATTTTGATATCGGTAAATTAATGAAGCTATCGTCGGATGACTGGGATAATTATATGCAGGACACTCGCATTGTAAGGCACCGGCAGAAAATTCAGGCATTAAGGCATAACCTCTGGTTTGTGAATGAAACGGCTGGTTTCAATGGTGGCTTTGGTCAGTTTTTACTCGATTGGGCTAAGTCTGATCTGGTGGGGCTGTTTCGTTTTCTGAAGACTAAAGGCAGTCGACTTGGTGGAAATACCGGCCAGTATTTTTTACAGCATGTCGGCGTGGATAGTTTTGCCCTAACAGGGGATGTGGTTTTATGTTTGAAATTATCCGGGTTAGATATCAATGATCGGCCGTCAAGTCAGAAAGACTTAAAACTGATCCAGCAGGCATTTAATGACTGGCATGAAGAGACTGGATTTGATTATTACAGACTCAGTATGATTATGGCTTATTCGGTGGGCGAGAATAAAATTCATGTCGATTAATCTTTTAAACCCGACCATTAAACTCGCGGGTCATTAAGCTTTAGCTTTTCATCTAACCAGCTTAAGTAGCTTGGCTCCGGATTCCAGTCACCTAGTACAATTCGTTGACGATTTTCCTCCAGTGAGTGGATGCCTGGACGGTGGGTGTGACCATGGATTAGTGTATCGACATTGAGCTGATTGAATGTCTGCAATACTGCAAGTGGATTGACATCCATAATGGCTGTTGTTTTCTCACCCATTTCAGATTTACTTTGCTGACGAAGTTGAGCAGTAATTTGAAGTCTTTCAGAAAGTGGCTTTGCTAAAAAATCATGTTGCCACTCTTTTTCTCTTACCATTTTTCGAAACTGCTGGTAATCAGTATCGTCGGTACAAAGTTCGTCACCGTGTAACAGCGCTACTTTATGTGTCCCCAGATTGATAATGTGGGGTGATTTAATAATTGTAATCCCTAACTTTTTAGTGAGTTGTTCTCCGACAAGAAAATCTCGATTTCCATGCAGGAAATAAATTTCTATCGATTTGGCGAGCTTTTGTAGAGCATTAAATATTTCGCTGAACTCTATAGCCGGGTCATCATCACCTGACCATGTTTCAAACAGATCTCCCAGAATATATAAAACCCGGGCAGTAGATGCCCGGGTTTTAATAAAATTCAGAAAGTGTAATGAAATATCCGGTTTATACCGATCCAGGTGTAGATCGGAAATAAACAGAATTTCATTTTTCATGCTGATTACTGTTTTTTAACGCCTGTGATAGAGATGGTTTCTAATGGAACATCCTGATGTCCACCTTTGTTTCCTGTTTTAACTGCTGCCATATCATCAACTATATCCATTCCATCGGTGACTTTACCAAAAACAGCATATCCCCAACCTTGCATAGATTCGCTTTTAAAATTAAGGAAATCATTATTTTTGTGGTTGATGAAAAATTGTGAAGTAGCCGAATGCGGATCGTTGGTGCGAGCCATCGCCAGCGTTCCACGATCATTCTTTAGACCATTGTTAGCTTCATTTTGAATTGGAGCATGTTTGCTGGGTTTGTCACTCATGTCTGCGGTAATACCACCACCTTGAATCATGAAATTAGGGATTACACGGTGGAATGTTGTGTCAGTAAAGTAGTCGTCGTCTACATAAGCCAGGAAATTGGCTGTAGAATTCGGTGCGTTTTCTGCATCCAGTTCAACTGTAATGTTACCCATAGTAGTTTCAATAATTACAACAGGGTTGTTTGATGTTTCGTCATTCATAGTTTTTTCGCCTTTAACAGAGGTAAATAGAACAAGAGAAAGAATGGCTGTTAGCACAACAGAAAAAGAGAGTAGTGATTTTTTCATTAACTTTCCGACAGTGTTTTGGTTTAAAGAGGCCGGATTTTACCTGATTTATAAGGCAGGATGGAAGAGCCGAGTAATATGTATTGTTGTGCAATGCAACAAAGAGTGATTTACTCTTTATCCGAAAAATAGAAAGACCATTTAATTCACAGATAAGCACATGTTAAAAATTTACAATAATTTGACCAATAAAAAAGAAGTTTTTGTTCCTATCGAAGCCGGAAAGATCCGCATGTATGTATGTGGTATCACTGTTTACGATTATTGTCATATCGGTCATTCACGTGCTTATATTGTTTTTGACATGGTCGTAAGGTTTCTTCGACATGCTGGTTATGATGTAACTTATATTCGTAATATTACGGATATTGATGACAAAATTATTCAGCGGGCAAATGAAAACAAGGAAGACTTTCATGAGTTAACGGCACGTTTTATCAAAGCCATGCATGAAGATTTCGATAAGTTAGGGATTTTAATGCCTGATCTTGAGCCAAAGGCCACAGATCATATTCCTGCCATACTGGATATGATTGAAATATTGATAGGAAAAGGGTATGCCTATCAGGCTGATAATGGTGATGTTTATTTTGCAGTGAATGAATTTAATAGCTATGGAGAGTTGTCGGGTAAACGAATTGAGGATTTACGCGCGGGTGAACGGGTACAGGTTGATACTAATAAACGTGATCCAATGGATTTTGTATTGTGGAAAATGGCTAAAGAGAATGAACCTTTCTGGGAATCTAGCTATGGAAAGGGCAGACCGGGCTGGCATATAGAATGTTCTGCCATGTCGACAGAGATGCTGGGTAATCATTTTGATATCCATGGAGGAGGGCAGGATTTACAATTCCCGCACCATGAAAATGAAATAGCGCAAAGTGAATGCTGCACCGGTGAAAAATTTGTTAACTATTGGATGCATAATGGTTTTGTTCGTGTCAACGAAGAAAAAATGTCCAAATCGTTGGGTAACTTTTTCACCATTCGTGATGTGTTAAAAGAATATCGTGCAGAAGAAATTCGATTTTTCATTCTAAGTAGCCATTATCGTAGCCAGATAAATTACTCTGACGAGCAGCTGGATCAGGCCCGTAGTGGACTTGAGAGGTTGTATGCTGCACTGCTGGATATTGAGGTTGGTGATGTGCCTAAGGACACTGAGTACCAGCAACGGTTTGAAACAGCAATGAATGATGATTTTAATACGGCAGAAGCAATTGCGGTGTTATTTGATCTGACTCGTGATTTAAACCGCGCCAAAGCAGAAAACAATTCTGATGTTGCAGCTCTGGGTAGTTTGCTTAAGTATCTGGCTAACCTGCTTGGGTTTCTTGAATTGAATCCAGCTGAGTTTCTGAAGTCATCCGTTACTGAAGAAGGTCTGAGCAATGCAGATATTGATTTGAAGGTAGAGCAACGTCAGCAGGCCAAAAAGGATAAAGATTGGGCTTTGGCTGATAAAATTCGTGATGAATTAACTTCTGCAGGCATCATTCTTGAAGATAATGCTGAAGGTACTCGTTGGAGAAGATAGCTATCTTTTACGGATAAATAAAAAAAACTTCTTAAAACTGTCAAATTAGTTAAAAGGGTGATTGACGGGTACAAATGATTTGCGTATTATTCCGCGCCTGCTGATTGATTCAGCAGAATTCGGGGTGTAGCGCAGCCTGGTAGCGCAACTGCTTTGGGAGCAGTGGGTCGGGGGTTCGAATCCCTCCTCCCCGACCAAATTGAAAGAAAGAAGTTTTTAGAATGAACTGAAAGTTAGTTCAGTCTGGGAATGGGATGAGAAACCCTTAGGGGTTCGACAAAATCGTCAGGAACGATTTTGAACGCACGAAGTGCGGCCCGTCAGGGCAAAATGCAGGACGCATTTTGTAATCCCTCCTCCCCGACCAAATTTGAAAGACCAGTCTTTAAAGAGGCTGAGGGCAAGGAGCCCTAATTATCTTACTTTAGATAGTAGGAGCGCACGCGGAAGGTGTTGTTTCTGCGCCCGTAGCTCATCAGGATAGAGCATCGGCCTTCTAAGCCGAGGGTAGCAGGTTCGAATCCTGCCGGGCGCGCCATTTTTTTATTGGTGGGCGTAGCTCAGTTGGTAGAGTCCCGGATTGTGATTCCGGTCGTCGTGGGTTCAAGCCCCATCGTCCACCCCAATTAATTGGGCCTGTTACTCTTAATGAAAAGCGAGAGAAACGGGTTTATATGTTTCCGATTAAGGAAATAAGGCATTGAAATGCCGTTGTTCTAAAATAATGAAAGCAAGTTAATTGCTTCATCAATATCATAAAATGTCATATGCGAGAGTGGCGGAATTGGTAGACGCGCTGGTTTTAGGTACCAGTGGGGTAACCCGTGGGAGTTCAAGTCTCCCCTTTCGCACCATTTTTTTTCAATTCCCAATCTAATAAATTTCACGAGTTTTCATCATGCAAGTATCTATCGAATCCCTGGAAGGGTTGCAACGCAAATTAACGATTCAAGTTCCTTCCGACATGATTGCGACAGCGATTGACCAAAAGCTAAAAAAGCTAAGTAAAACGGTCAAGATGGATGGTTTTCGTCCTGGTAAAGTGCCTGTTAGCGTGGTTAAACAGACTTATGGAGCTCAAGTCAGACAGGAAGTGATCGGAGACGTAATTGAGTCTACATATCATGAAGCTATCATGCAGGAAAAACTTCGTCCTGCTGGAATGCCTGAAATTTTACCTATTAGCGATGCAGAAGATAAAGATGGTATTGCCTATAGTGCTACCGTTGAAGTTTATCCTGAAATAACTTCTGTTGAACTTGAATCTCTTGAGATAGAAAAGCCGATTGCTGATATTTCTGAAGATGATATGGATAATATGATCAAGAAATTAAGCGAACAACGTAAAGAATGGAATGAAGTTGATCGTGC